>X363_Desmarests_Spiny_Pocket_Mouse__coassemble_548_pt1 | contig 21977 bp, 17 predicted proteins | sample X363_Desmarests_Spiny_Pocket_Mouse__metabat2_low_PE_006 | metagenome-assembled genome bin X363_Desmarests_Spiny_Pocket_Mouse
GATTTCTGAGTGTTTTTGTAATCTTTTGATTATTAGTGTATTACGATAGATTTCTCCGTTTTCACCCTCAAACATCGTTTCAAATCCACTTGTTTTTCAGTTCTTGTTCAGACACACTTTCAAAATCGCCAGTTATACATTTCTTAACATTTTTAACGAACTTCACTGACTTTTTTCCTGTTTCCCGGTACTTTTTCAAAAACTCTACGCTGAAATTTTCTCCAAACTACTAAGTTTTTAAAATTGTAGCGCACTGAAAATAAAATTACAGTGCGCTGAAAATTTGGCGACAGTGTGCTGGAAATTTGAAAACTTAGTAGTTTTTTTCAGAAGACTCTTTGCGGGAGATAAATAAATGTGAAAGAACTGTTCCAAAACGAAACACTATTTCACAATTTGCTGAAGCTTCCCGAAATGCGTACGGAATCTCCGTTCTGCGAGAAAAGTTCGGCATGCCTCATTTTGACGCGTGCCAGAGAGTTTGGAATTTTAACATTTGGCAAAATCAAAAAGATAGTATTTCGAATTAAAACTAACAAATAGAAATTAAATCGGTTCAAATTACTTTCTTTTTGTCAGAAAATAATTTTGTTAAAAAAGGTATATAAAAAATTTTGTTATGGGGCTCTTTTTCATTAAGAAGTTGTTTTAAATTCATTTGTTATAGCCATGCGGATGTCTTCGACAGACTCCTCTGTCGTTATCGCACACATTTAAAGCATAAGGAATCTGTCGAATACACCCGCCAAATACACAAAAGAATTGTAAAATCTTGTGTGAGAAACTGAAAATATCTACTTTTGCACAAGTACAAATCTGATATATTATCATGGAAAATAATAATTTGAAACTGAAAGTCAGACTTTTAGTGATGAATTTCCTGCAATTTGCAGTATGGGGTGCGTACCTCACTTCTATGGGCAGTTATCTTGTCAATGTAGGTCTTGCCGAGAACATCAGTTGGTTTTATGCCATACAGGGCATTGTGTCCATATTCATGCCGGCATTGATTGGAATCATCAGTGACAGGTGGATTCCGGCACAGCGTATGCTTGGGTTGTGTCACTTTCTGGCAGCCGTATTTATGGGTGGGGCTGCATTCTACGGACTGAACGGCGGTCAGGAGGTGGAGTTCTCCGGACTGTTCACTCTTTATTCGTTGAGCGTGGCTTTCTATATGCCGACGCTTGCACTGTCAAATTCTGTGGCTTATTCGGCTCTTGAAGGGGCAAAGATGGATACGGTCATACATTTCCCGCCTATACGTGTGTTCGGCACTATCGGCTTTATCTGTGCAATGATAGCCGTTGACTTTCTCGGTTATCAGAACACTTATATGCAGTTTCTTGTGTCGGCAGGTCTGAGCCTCGTGCTTGCCGTATATGCGCAGACGCTTCCTCCGTGCGCCGTAAGCAGCGGAACGCAGGCGGATGGCGGACATAAATCTGTGACAGAGGCTCTCGGGCTTCGTGCGTTCACCTTGTTCCGGGAGAAGAAGATGGCTTATTTCTTCATCTTCTCTTTTCTTCTTGGAGTCTCTCTTCAGATTACAAATGGTTATGCCAATCCGTTCATACAGAGCTTCTCCGCTGTCGATGCGTATAAGGGGCTGTATTTTGTGGAACATGCCAATCAGCTCATATCGCTTTCTCAGATGTCGGAAACATTGTGCATACTGCTGATACCGTTCTTTTTGCACCGTTATGGTATCAAGAATGTGATGCTGATAGCCATGTTCGCGTGGGTTTTGCGGTTCGGATTCTTTGCCGTGGGAAATCCCGGAAGCGGTGTGTGGCTTTTCATTCTTTCGATGATTGTCTATGGGGTTGCCTTCGACTTTTTCAATGTGAGCGGTTCTTTGTTTGTAGATAAGGAGACGGATCCTGCCATACGTTCAAGTGCACAGGGCTTGTTCATGATTATGACCAATGGTCTCGGGGCGACTGTCGGTTCCTTGTGCGCCGGTGAGGTAATCAATCGTTTTGTCTATTCTCGTCCTATGGAGGAGCAGTTGGCAGGATGGAGTACGTCATGGTTCATATTCTCTGCATACGCACTGGTGGTAGGTGTGCTGTTTGCTCTGTTATTTAAGTATAAGCATGAGAAATAGCCGCTGATTGCTTTAAAATACTTCGTAGGATTTTCTTGCTTATGCGGGCGCATTTACAGACTCTTCAAGCTTAAGTCTGTAAATGCGCCCGCATAACTTTAATAGATTAATTTAAAGCAGCTTCTTGTCATGGTAAGCTGCCAATCCTTTTACAGTCAACAGATATTTCTGACGAGGATGTTTCGGGTTGTTAGGATAGAGCATCGTAACAAAACCTTTATTCATTGCAGGGTTCAGATAGTTTGCCATGAAGTTTTCGCGGTCTTTCAGCTTTATGGCTGCAAGCATTTCTTTGATTGATAATTGTTGTTCTGCTAATATCTCAATCAGTGTTTGTATGGTTGTTGAACTTGTCGGGTACTTGTCGGGTTTGTGTCCCCAGCCCATTCTGATGGAGGATTTATAACCATATACCGATTCTTTAATTCATTATGTTCGCCCATCATCAAGTTCCTGAAGAACAGATTCAGAAAACTCATATCGGGATCGATACCTTTATGCACATTACGGTAGTTGGCGCGAACCAGTGCATTACGGAGATACCAAGAATGTTCTGCAAATAAATCATTGTTTACCTACTCTGTTGGTCTGTTTTCGTGCTATCTTATCAAGAACTTGCTTACTGTCGTTTGTTTGTCCGTGATGGTTTTGATGATAGTGACACCTTTGTAGCCGTTTGTATTGACAGTTACCTGTCGTGTGCCGGTATTTGCAGATATAATCTGACCGTCGAGACTGTATAGCATGACTGTTACCTGTGTGTCGTCTGCGGCAGACACGATAATACTGTTGTTGTCGCAAGATATATTCAACGCTGCATTCTCTGCGTCAGTTCCATGTATGCCGGTGCCTTCCGTACTGATAGAAGTGCGTGCAGCATTAATCATCTTGTCTGTGTTGGCATCGATAAGCATGACTACCACTTTGGCATTGTTGATGTCGGATATATTCTGTGGAAGCGTTACAGACATGTTTGCCGTATATGTATGACCAGCTTCCATCTTCTGCGGGAAATATCCTCCGGTTCCGCCAAAAAGGGATGAACATCCTCTTGCCACATCATTGTTCAGATAAGTGGTGGTTGAACTGCCGTAGATGCCGCCTTCTCCCCATTCTCCGAATATTGGGTCTGTATATTTGGAGAAGTAATTGGTCTGGTAGTTGAACAGTTTGTCTTCCAGCACAACGGTAAAGATATTCAGGTTCAGATTTGCGGCATTTATGGCACTGCGTACCGAAACTGTTAGATCTGCAGTGCCGTTTTCTGCATTGTAGATGGCATCAGCGTTGATGTCAAGGTCTGCCAATGTAGTGAGTTCCTGCTGTGCCATGTCCGCCCATGTCTCGTTTGTTTCTTCATTGTTGAAATAGAAATGTGTGTCGTCCGGATTCTGCCACATAGGATAGCTGATAATCCCGTTTCTGTTGATGATTCCGCTCGGAGCACCTATGAGTCCGAGATAGGACGTATAATTGCCGAGTCCCACGCTCAGGCGGTCAGAGCCGTATGTGTGGATGGAAATCGGGATAAACCTGTCGCCTAAATTCTTTTCGAGATTCTCGATAGCGAGTATTCCCATAGGGCAGTTTCCGCAGTCGGCTCCGGTGTATTCTTCAAGAACAATGCGTTTGGTTGTTTCAAACATGAGGCTCTTTATGAAGCTTGTTGTGGTGTGAGTATAGTCGTTCAACCGGGTCTCGATACTGAATATAGTGGTTTCGCCGACAGTCAGTGGAAGCGGCTTGTTGAAAGCAAACCGGTAGGTATCTCCCTTTTTGAGGTTGATTCCGTTTTCCGATATTTGGTCTATGACGTTGCCGTCATTGTCTTTAAGCGTGAGTTCCACTGTTGTATATTCTTCTGCTGTGAAGTTGATGCCGATGAGTCCGGATATTATTTCACTTTCTTTGCCTATGACGGTTTGCGGATTGTTGAGAGCGATGGTGTGGAGTGTATCGTGCTCCACTGTGATATTGTCCACGAAAATCATGCTCTGATTCTCGTTGTCGTTCAGAAATGCGATGTAAATGTTTTTGCCGCTGTATTCTGCAAGGCTCACAGAAAAGTTCTGCCAGTCGTCACTCAGGTCTTCTTCCGACAGCCCGGGAGAAAGAACTTCGTTGACCACAATCTTGCCCTCACGCTTCATCTTCTCTATGGTATTCGCTGTGAGATAGTTGTATGATTCGTCGCTTTCAAATATAATTACTTTTATCCGGTCTTCGCATCCGTTTCGGTAGCTTTGGGCATCGAAACTCAGGATACATTTCTCGTCAGGAATATACAATTGCGGAGTGACCATCCAGTCGTCGCTCTTTCCTGCCGGGAAATAAGAAGAGTGTGAAGCGGCGCAGAAGTCTGAAGAAGCGATAGATTCGCGTATGGAGAAATTCCACGGTGTGTTGTCTTTGTTAAACTCCAGACTTTGCATATCTGAGGTTGGTGTGTTGTGGTCTCCTTCGTACAACAGGAATGTCTGTAGCGAAACATCCATCTTGTTGAAGTCGCAGCTGAACAGAATATGCTCGTCTGAATTTATCTCTCTTACATATAGTCCGTTGTAGTTAATCCGTATTTCTTCGTTTGGACACCCTCCTGTGATGTCTGTAATTGAACCTTCTTCAATGACAATAGTGTAGCTGTTGCCTTCAAACAAATATTGCGTGCCTGTCGGATATGCAGCCACTCTGTCGCCGTTACGCGCAAGAGTCATGTTGCATATATATTTGCCGTCTGTTGTGCTGTACAGATAGGCGGATGCTGTGTCTGTCAGTGCCACATGGGTGTTCATGGTCAGAATCACCGGATTAGCCGAGTAGTCTATTTTTGCGATAGCAGAACCATCAGCCGGATAAACGGATTGCATTGATACCGGCTTGTTTTCTCGTCCGGTGTATTCAATCTTGATTTCTTCGTTTGTCATTGAAACATCCTCGCTGATACTTACTGTACCTGCAGGGATGACGATGAAATATTTCTTTCCTTGCTCCAGATTCTGCGTTCTGAATGCAATTCTTATCTTGTTCTTGCTGTTGTCCGTGGTTTTGATGCTGAGGGATTTTCTTATGACGTTACCTTCTTCATCCTGTAGTTCCACACTGTTTCCATCGGCTATGATATTGATATTCCGACTGAAAGTGACGTCGATGTTTCTCAGTGTGGTGAAAGAAGAACCACTTTCCGGATTGACTCTGTAGTTCCCGAGAAGGTTGATGCTCTTGCATTCTTCTGGGATGGGATTCGGAAATTCGACAAAATAGCTTTCTGTCATATTCGGATCTACAAGGCACAGCATATACCGTCCGTCGCCGGTGATAGCGGTGGGAGTACCTGTATAGTTAAATCCTGTATAGCTGTAAAAGTCGATTCCGTATTTTTGTGAATAGATTTGCTGTCCGCCAATCCAGTATTTTCCCGTATGGATATACCATTCGCGCAGCGGCACATTTGTTGGTGTGGCACCATATACGTTTCCGTTGTCATCAATCTGATAACCGGTGATATCCTGTCCGTCCTCTGTGTCGAACACTTCTGTCTCCTTGGTGACGACATTGTATCTGAAAGCCACCCGATATTCATTCAGAAACTGGCTTCCCGGTATCTCCTTGCCTATATATGCCTGTCCGGTCACCCATTTTCCGTTGTGGCTCATCTGCGGGAAGTCTGTGAAAAGCAGACTCTCATAGTGAGGTTGCCAAGGGCGCATATCGTCCGGAGTGAATCCTATGGCATGGTAAGTCTTTTCTTCCCTGTCGTATATGTAGCTGAAAAGTGCTATCGGATATACGTATGAGAACGACATGCTTCCGAGTATGTAGCGTCCGTCCGGCGATATGTCTGTGAATCTGTTCTGTTCCTGATTGTCATGTTGCATGTCCAGTTCCGGTATTCCTTCCGGACTGATCATCTTTCCCGTGGTAAGATCCCATATAACAGCTTCTTCCTTGTATATATCATCGGCAGACGGAGGGATGCTTCCCACCGCAAATTTACCGTTGTCGGACATAGCCGTAATGTTTCCTTCTCGGTCTTCAGACATTTCAAGCAGTCTCCATCCTCCGTTTTCTTTCGACCAGTAGGCGCTTTTGCTGTCGTAGCTTCCGATAGCGGCTGTTCCCGCCTCGTTTATGTCGGATATTCTGCATGTGTGTCCCGCGTCCTTCTCTTCCTGTGTCAGAAGGTCAAACGACACCCCTGTCTCGTGGTTTGTTACCACCGATGAGTTGGTGATTTCCCATACGGTGTTCCCCGAAATCTTATAACGGATATTGCTTTTGCTGATGTCTGTGATGACGGGTTTCTGAATTTTCTGTGCATAGGCTCCCAGACAGAACCATATAATGCCGATAAGGATGGTTGATTTTTTCATGTGATGAGTTTTTATTTGTTCTGTGTAGCTGCTTGTTTGCTTCTGAGCATAAATATGATGCCTGCTATGATGAACGGAATACTGAGCAGCTGTCCCATGTCGAGAAGCATACCTTCTTCAAAATCCACCTGTTCTTTCTTTATGAATTCGACAAAGAAGCGGAACACAAAGATGGTGGTGAGACAGAAGCCGAAATAGAAGCCTGTTCCGGCGGACATGCTTCCGGTGTGCTTCTCCGTGCTTGTCTGCGGCATTATTGGCTTGTGGCTGTGTGTGTCTTGGATGCCGAACTTCCGGTATATGGCGATTTCTGCAATGAAAATACAGAGATATGCCAGTGCTTCATACAGCTGTGCCGGGTGTCGGGGTACAAGCACTCCTTCGACAAGAGCATCGCGTGTGTGGAACAGGAATCCCCACGGCAGGTCTGTCGGACTGCCGATTATCTCCGAGTTCATCAGGTTGCCCAGTCTTATGCAACATGCTGTGAGCGGAGTCGCTATCGCCACATTGTCGAGGACGGTCAGTACAGGCACTTTTATCTTCCTTACATAGAGAATCAGTGCAGCAGTCAGCCCTATCGCGCCTCCGTGGCTGGCAAGTCCTTCATAGCCGCGAAACTCCCAGTCCCATGTGTCAGGGGCGAAGCGGACAGGCAGAATCATTTCCATGACTCCTTTCACAGAGCCGAGATAATACTCCGGTTCGTAGAACAGGCAGTGTCCGAGACGTGCACCGATAAGAACTCCGAAGAAACAGTAGAGAAACAACGGCTCAAACTTCTCGTCTGCTATCTTCTGCTGCTTGTAGAGCTTCTGTACGATGAGGTAGGCAAACAGCAGTCCTACACACCACAGGAAGGAATACCATCGGAGTGAGAAGCCGCCTATTTTTAGAATCTCAAGACTTGGTTGCCAGTCTATGAAACAAAGTGTTGACATATTCTTTGGTTTTTTTTGAAAAATGTGTTTGGGTGGAAATATAAGAACTGTTTTAAATTTTAGTGATTGTATTCGACAGACTTACCAAACAAATGGAGGAGTCTGCTGAATACATCCACATAATTTTTAAACAGTTTCTAAATACATAATGATGTGAATTATCGGAAAACGGAGATACGGATTGTTTCCTTCTTCTCCGTGTCTCCGTATTTCCATGTTCTTCTGCCGTAGAGGCATGATGCCTTATACATTGAATCTGAAGTGCATGATGTCGCCGTCCTGTACCACATATTCCTTGCCTTCTACACCGAGTTTTCCGGCTTCGCGCACTGCCGATTCAGAGCCGTACTTGATGTAGTCCTCATATTTGATGACCTCAGCCCTGATAAATCCTTTTTCGAAGTCTGTGTGTATCACTCCAGCGCACTGAGGAGCTTTCCAGCCTTTGCGGTAAGTCCATGCCTTCACTTCCATTTCTCCTGCCGTGATGAAGGTTTCAAGGTTCAGGAGCGAGTATATGGCTTTGATGAGGCGGTTGCATCCGCTTTCGCTCAGTCCGAGGTCTTCAAGGAACATCTGCTTCTCTTCGTATGTCTCCAGTTCTGCGATGTCCGCCTCTGTCTGTGCCGAAATGATAATCATCTCCGCATTTTCGTCTTTAATGGCATTGCGCACCGCCTCCGTATAGGCATTGCCGCTTTTTGCACTTGCGTCATCTACGTTGCAGACATAGAGTACCGGCTTGGTGGTGAGAAGGAACATGTTCTTCGCTGCTGCGATTTCCTCTTCCGTCTCAAGCTCCACGGTGCGTGCGCTCAGTCCCTGTTCGAGGGCAGCCTTGTAGCGGAGCAGCAGTTCGAGTTCTACCTTTGCCTGCTTGTCGCCGCCTACGTTGGCAATCTTTTCGACTCTCTTGATGCGGCTCTCCACCGTTTCAAGGTCTTTGAGCTGAAGCTCAGTGTCAATGATTTCCTTGTCGCGTACAGGGTCAACAGAGCCGTCAACATGCACGATGTTCCCATTGTCGAAGCAGCGGAGCACATGTATGATTGCGTCACATTCGCGTATGTTACCAAGGAACTGGTTGCCCAGTCCTTCTCCGCGGCTTGCTCCCTTCACGAGTCCTGCTATATCTACTATGTCGCATGTGGCAGGAACGATACGTCCCGGGTGTACAAGCTCTGCAAGTTTGGTCAGTCGCTCGTCAGGAACAGATATTTGTCCCAGCTGCGCATCTATTGTGCAAAACGGAAAATTGGCTGCCTGTGCCTTCGCGCTCGACAGGCAATTGAAAAGAGTTGATTTACCGACATTCGGAAGTCCTACTATACCTGCTTTTAATGCCATACTATTTTTATGTTTTTTCTATTTTGTAATATTCTGTAGCAAAGTTAATTTCCGCAAAGTTACGCTTTTTTGTCAAGATGCTGTTTTTTTAATTCACTTTTTAAGCGTGGGGCTATGTTTTAGTGTTTGTATTCGGTTGGGGTGAGCGGATGTATTCAACAGCAAGAATCACGCTAAAAAGCCGTTCTTCAAAATGACAAAATGATATTTTCGGTCAAAATGAAAATTTAACACTTCAAGCGGATTTTTGCCGAGGGCGAAAAGACGAAATTTTTATCATGAAGATAAAACATTGATAATCAATTGAATATAATTTTGCTCCAAATGCTCAAAAAACGCATCAGACATCATTTTTTGAAAAATTTGGATGCTTTGGTAATTTATTGATTATTAATAGTTTACAGCTGAATTGATTATTTCCACCCTCTAATACTCCCAAAAATCCATTCACTTTTAAGTTTCTGTTCAGACACACTTCCAAAGCCGAGATTTACACACTTCTTAACATTTCAACTGAAGCAAATTGTCTTTTTCTCTGCTTCCCACTGCAATTTTATTTTCAGCGCGCTGTTTTCAAATTTTCAGCGCACAGTGAGAGAATTTCCAGTGCGCTGTGGTTAAAATTGCAGTGCGCTGAAAATTTAACGAGAGTGCGCTGAAAATTTCAAAACTTAGTACTTTTCTCAAAAAGACTCTTCGCTGAAGATAAATAAATGTAAAAGAACCGCTCTAAAACGAAACACAATTTCACAATTCACTGAAGCTTTTAGAAATGCGTACAGAATCTCCATTCTTCGAGAAAAGTTCGTCGTGCTTCATTTTGGAGCGTTCCAGAGGGCTTGAAATTTTAACATTTGGCAATATCAAAAAGATAGTATAAATATGTATAATTGGTAAATTGGGTTTTATTATTAAGGATATGCTATCATTTTGTCAAAATAGAGCTACCCTCCAAAAAGTGATGTCAAAATTTTTTTTATGGGGACTCATTTTCTTGTTATAGCGATGCCGACATTGGCTTTCTGTGAATTTATACTTGACAGATAGAATCCGAACAGAATGTTTGCTGACGATATCAGAATATGTCCTTTCATATTGTCGTGTCACCAGACGTTTGTATGTATTCTTTCTTCGATGTTAATTATTTTTTGTTTGGGTAAGAACGCTTTTTCTGCGGGGTATCCCATTGTCAGAAGGCAGATGAACTCGTAGTCTTCGGGCGCACCTACAATCTTCTTTATTTTGTCTGCCTCGTCGCCCACCGGGATATGGAAAACGCTTCCCAGTCCTTCGCTGGTGGCTGCGAGAAGCATGTTCTCCAGTGCGCACCATGCCGAAGCGAAATAGTTGAGCGAGCTTTGTTCCACAGGTTTCAGAAGTGGACTTTGTTTTTGGCGGAAAAACGGCAGGATGAGCAGTCCGCTCTCCATGAGCATTTTCTGTTGCTTGGGCAGTGCATCGGCGAACATTTCCATTTTGTCCTTGTCGCCTGTGTCATCAACTTCAAAAACAAGTTCTTTGAATGCTGCCATATTCTTCACAAGTGGGGCAATTACCTTGGCAATGTTCTCACGGTTGCGCACTACGATAAATTCAAGTTGGCGCAGATGGTCGTTGGTTGGAGCTTTGAATGCTGCACCGATTACTCTTTTAATGATTTCATCACTCACTTCACGGTCGGAGTAGTCGCGGTATGTGCGACGTTTCTCCAATACTTCGTACAATTCCATAACAATATGTTTTTAAGATTATGTTTCTTGTTCTTTTTTGTTTTCGGCTGCAAAGTTATGCTTTGTTATTGCTATGTATTTGTTTTATTGTATCGCAGATTTGTTGTATATTTGCAATCAGGTAAGTTTGATTTGTTTCTTATGGAAGGTATAGCCGCAAAATAATAAAACTGTAATGAATATGGAGGAGAACAAAATAATCATATACACAGCCGCTGATGGGCGGACAAAGATAGATGTGAAGCTTGAAGATGAGACTCTATGGCTTACTCAGGCTCAGATGTGTGAACTTTATCAGACCTCCAGAACCAATGTTGTTGAACATATAAAGCACATATATGAAGAGGGAGAGTTGGTGAAGGAAGCAACCTGTCGGAAATTCCGACAGGTTCAAGAAGAGGGAGATAGAAGTGTAGAAAGAGAAATGGCTTTCTATAATTTAGATATGATAATAGCTCTTGGTTATCGTGTCCGCTCTATTATTGCAACACGATTTCGTCAGTGGGCAACTCAGCGTCTAAAAGAATATATGATAAAGGGGTTTACCCTTGATGACGAGCGTTTGAAAAATCTTGGTGGTGGCGGTTACTGGAAGGATTTGTTGACAAAAATTAGAGATATTCGTGCCTCAGAGAAGGTTTTCTATCGTCAAGTTCTTGAAATATATGCTACCAGTATTGACTATGACCCAAGAGCTTCTGTTTCACAGGAATTTTTCAAGAAAGTTCAGAATAAGATACATTATGCAATTCATGGGCATACTGCGGTTGAACTTATTGTTGACCGGGCTGATGCTGAAAAAGATTTTATGGGACTGTTGACCTTTAAGGGAAATCACCCTACATTATTGGAAGCCAAAACTGCAAAGAATTATTTGGATGAAAAGGAACTTCGTGCTATGGGACAATTAGTGTCCGGCTATTTGGATTTTGCGGAACGGCAAGCGGAAAGAGAGCAACCGATGACAATGAATGACTGGGCTGCTTATTTGGATAGGATTTTGACTATGACTGGTGAAAGGCTTCTGCAAGGTTCAGGAAGTGTTTCTCATGAAGAGGCGATGGAACATGCCACAAATGAATATCGTAAATATAAGCAACGTACTATTAGCGATGTGGAGCACGATTATCTGTTGTCGATTAAAAACATCGAGAACTTTGGTAAGAAAGGTGGTGAATAAGTAAGAAAGTTTACTTTCATGATATGTTGATTCATCCGTTTCGTGAAGGTTATACTCATACAATGTCAGCATTTTTATTTTATTTTTTTTCTTATGGAAGATACAGCTATTCCTTATGAATTGCCAGAAGTGGAGAACCATTCGTTCTTCTTCATTGACCAGAGAATAGAGGTTAGCCTTGAAGCCAAATTGCACCGTCATGATGCGTGGGAGTTGTATTATGTGGTTCATGGACATGGCAATCGTATGGCTGGCGATACATTGCAGTCTTTTGTTGCGGGCGATGTGGCTCTGATTCCACCGTCTATGCTCCATCGTTGGGAGTATGCTGCCGAGAGTGCGGATAAGGATGGATGTGTCCGTTATTTGATGGTGGCTTTTAGCCATTCGTTGGTGGAACGTTGCATGGAGGTGTTCCCTGAATTGAGGAACAGACTGATGGGTGTGATGTTTCCGACCGATGCGCTAAAGTTTGGAACGGAAAGTTCACGAGTGCTTCGTAAAGCTTTGGTCGAGATGAACGGTATGGACGAACTGGGACGTTTGAGCGTGATGTTCCGTCTGTTGCCGCTCATTTTTACTTCGTCCGATTATACTTTTGTCGGAAAGCCGATGCGTATTGAACGAGATGTACGACGTATGCAACAAATCTGTACATACGTGATGGCGCATTATGTTCATCCTATTGCTTTGGACGATATTGCGGCTGAAGTGGGGATGAACCGTTCTGCATTTTGTTCCTATTTCAAGCGATGCAAGGGAATGACTTTTTCGCAGTTTGTCACACAATACCGTTTGGGCACAGCTTGTGAGCTGTTGAGACACTCACAGAAGTCTGTGTCTGAGATATGCTATTTGGTGGGGTTTAATGACTTGCCGCATTTCGTGAGAGTGTTCACGAAAGAAAAAGGTATGTCTCCGGGAAAATATAGGAGGGCAATATCAAAGTCTTAATGAATTGTCTTTTTGTAAATGACCTGCTAAACTGAATCGGATTTACCTATAATAAGACATCGGAAGTCCCTTGTGAGACTGATGTCTCCAAACAAGTCGCATCCATATCATTTCCGATAATGCTTGCTATTATCAAAATCGAAAATTATTTCTTTTTGACTATCGGATTTAAAAATATTAGGTTCATCCTACATTCGTAGCGATGAACCTAATACATGTCATACGTATGGTGTCACGGTGTGACTATACATTATTTCTCGTTAGCAGTTGCGGCAGGGCGTGCTATGCCGTCAGCCTCGCAACGCTTTGTCATGCGCTCGATACGCTTCTTTGTGTCAGGGTGTGAAGAGAACATCTTTTGTATGTAGCTTTGAGTGGAGCCGGAGTTGTTTTCCATACTCATGAGCTTTTCAAAAGACATTACAATGCCCCATGGGTTCTTACCTTTTGATACAAGAAAATCGTAACCGCAGTCGTCTGCTTCCTTCTCTTGTTTCTGAGAGAACTTCGCGCTCATGAGCGACTGTCCCAAAGAACCGAGTTGCGAGTCGGTCAGTGCAGCAGCCTTACCTCCGGTAGATGCTACAGCGTCTTTCAGTGCTCCTGTAAGCAGCTCGTTCTTAAAAGCGTTCTTGGAGTGACGCTTGAGCACGTGCCCAATCTCGTGTCCGATAACTCCGAGAAGTTCGTCGTCGTTCATGATGTCCATGAGTGATGAGAATACGCGTACACTGCCGTCAGGACACGCAAAAGCGTTGACATCCGTCACGTTGTACACCTTGAAATTCAAAGGTATTCCGTCTGCTTCAGTAATGCCTTCCGTGAGCCTTCTTAGACGTTTGGTATATGCGTTGTCCTCGGGAAGCACAGGGTTGTTTTTGTCCATCCATTCAACGGACTCCCTTACATAGTCTGCCATTTGGGCATCCGTAAGGGTTAATGCCTGTACTGCTTTTGTTGCTCCTCCAATGGCTTTACTGATGTTGAGCTGCCCGAATGCAGGGGCGGTGATGGCAAAAAATGCTGTTGCCATGAAAATTTTAGAGAATGTTTTTTTCATATCATTATTATTGGGTAATTTTACATTCATTGAGGTTATATAGATACATCATGCCGGATGTTTTTGACCGTGATTATTATGATGTGGTATATTCTTTCACAAAGGTATGAAATAAAATCAAAATAGAAGTGGCAATGAAAAAGAACAGCCGTGTTTTTTTTATAATTACGACATTTGTTATTGGCTTGTTGGGTACAGTAGCTTACATTCTATCACAATATACGCTGGTCGATTTCGGCATATCTGTGGCATACTTCGCTTTGTTAGCTTTGGTGTCGGGCGCATTCCTGTGGGATTTGAGGCTGTGGATACGGATTACCGGATTCACAAATTTCCTTCCCAACTATCTGTGCCACTCCGTATGTACTGGTGTTGTCGGTCTGGCATTGTTCTATATCTGCAATTATGTCTTTGCTGCCGACGAGGGTGGATACACGGAAAAATCTGTGGTGGAGGAGAAATTCACAAAAGTCAGGCACAAAAAACGTCGTGTGTCTCGTAATCGCTATATACCGGGCGATGCTTATTATGTGTATTATGTGAAGGTGAAATTTGACAATGGTTTTGACAAGGAATTTCAGGTAGATTGTACCCGATATAGACGATTGCATGAAGGTGATACGTTGATGTTCTCTGTATCGGACGGATGTTTCGGCATTCCCGTTATAAAATACAATGAAGTGTTTCGCCATACAAGTGTTCGCTAATTGTTGTTTCTTTTATTGGGGCATTAATGTAGAAGAAAAACATAAATACTTTATTTTGTCTGCGCAAAAGCTCGTTGATTTTATTTATTTTTGCAAATCTTTAGGCATAAATCTTCTCAGCATTGTTTTTTTAGATAGATGCTTGTATGTGGTTATTCGGTTACATGTTTTTTGAATATCTGCATGTGTTATGAAGATTTTATAAACAAGAACAAATAAAAAAAACTACAAAATAATATGATTGTTTGCATTGCGGAGAAACCGAGTGTGGCACGAGATATTGCTGCTGTCATAGGGGCAACCAGTTCACGCGAAGGATACATGGAAGGCAACGGCTATCAGGTCACATGGACTTTTGGACATCTGTGTGAGCTGAAGGAACCTCATGAATATACTCCGCTATGGAAACGCTGGGATGTATGGGACTTGCCTATGATACCTCAGCGTTATGGTATCAAGCTGAAGGAAGACGACGGAGTGAAGAAGCAGTTTGGCATTATTGAACGTCTGATGAAAAATGCAGACGGAATCGTGAATTGCGGTGATGCCGGGCAGGAAGGAGAGCTGATACAGAGGTGGGTGATGCAGAAAGCAGGGGCTAAATGTCCGGTGAAGAGGCTTTGGATTTCATCGCTGACGGAAGAGGCGATAAGGGAAGGCTTTAAGACATTGAAAGATCAGAGCGAATATCAGTCGCTTTATGAGGCTGGGTTGAGCCGTGCCATTGGTGACTGGACGCTCGGGATGAATGCCACTCGTTTATATACATTGAAGTATGGGCAGTACAAGCAGGTGCTTTCGATAGGACGTGTGCAGACACCGACTCTTGCCCTTATTGTGCGCAGACAGCAGGAGATTGACAATTTCCAGCCGGAACAGTATTGGATTTTATCGACAGTTTATCGCGAAACTACATTTTCGGCTACAAAAGGTAAGTTCACGTCGCAACAGGAAGGTGAGGAGTTTTTGGAGAAAGTCAAGTATGCACCTTTCATTGTGACGGATATATCGGCAAAGAAGGGTAGTGAGGCTCCGCCGAGACTCTACGACCTCACTTCGCTGCAAGTGGATTGTAACAGAAAGTTCGGATATTCGGCAGACCTCACGCTCCAATTGATACAGAGTCTGTATGAAAAGAAGTTTACTACCTATCCGCGTGTAGATACTACATTTCTTAGTGATGACATATATCCTAAATGTGCAAATATTCTGATGGGCATACGCGGTTATGAGGCATTTACAGCACCGCTTTACGGGCAGAAACTGCTGAAGAGCAAGAAAGTGTTCGATTCGTCGAAGGTGACTGACCACCATGCCATAATACCGACAGGAGTGCCGGCTCAGAATCTTACGGACATGGAACGTAATGTCTATGATCTTGTGGCACGTACATTCATCGCTGTGTTCTATCCTGATTGCAAATTCCTTTCAACAACAGTCATGGGACGTGTAGAAGATGTCGATTTTAAGGCAACGGGAAAACAGATTACGGAACAGGGATGGCGGGTGATATTCGCAAAAGACAGGCAGACGGAGGAGGATTTGAAAAATGCGGAAGAAGAGAAGACGTTGCCTGTGTTCGTAAAAGGTGAGAGCGGTCCGCACTCGCCTTCACTGATGGAGAAATGGACTACTCCGCCGAAGCTCTACACGGAAGCCACGCTTCTGCGTGCGATGGAGACTGCCGGGAAGTTTGTCGATAACGAAGAACTGAGGGATGCTCTGAAAGAGAACGGAATCGGACGTCCATCTACACGTGCGGCGATTATTGAAACACTGTTCAAGCGCAGATATATAAGGAAAGAAAGAAAAAGTATTGTACCTACTCCCACAGGGATGGAACTCATCGGACTTATTCATGAGGAACTTCTGAAGAGTGCTGAGCTGACTGGAATATGGGAGAAGAAGCTTCGTGAGATAGAGAAGAAGAAGTATGATGCCAGACAATTCCTTGATGAATTGAAACAGATGGTGGTCGATATTGTAAACGCAGTGCGCTCGGATAATTCCAACCGTCGTGTTGCACTCACCACGGAGGAAGACCTGAAAGCGGGAAAGAAAAAGCGTCCACCGAAGGGAGGAAACGAGGGTGAGAAGAAAGCGGCTACTCCGAGAAAGCCTAAGACTCCTGCCGGAGAAGGAAAGCAGGTTATGGAAACTGTTCATTCGGAGCAGCCAAAGACGGTGGACCCTTTGCGCACGGTTGCAGGCTTCCGTCCGAAAGGAGAAAAACAGAGTAGGGCGACTGATATGCAGGAGAATGGAGGCGATGAGTGGGTTGGTTTGCCGTGTCCGGAATGCAAGGAAGGGCACATCATTAAAGGAAAGACAGCATACGGATGTTCACGCTGGAAGGAAGGGTGTACGTTCAGACGTCCTTTTGAAGATGTGTCTGATAAACAATAAACAAGATGAAAGTTCGTTTATACCTTATATAAAAGTAGGGCACGATAGTGAAAAATATTAAACAGACATATTATGTGATGTTCTTCTTGTGTGTATGGGCTTTGGCTTCATGCAGCAATGAGAATATCCCTTTCAAGAAAGGCGAACAGAGCTATGCCATAGGCGAGTACTATCAGGCGGCAACCTATTACAAGAAGTCTTATTCGAGAACTTCTCCGAAGGAAAGGGACAAGCGCGCTGTGAGAGCCTATAAGATGGGCGATTGCTACAGGCGCATAAACTATGCACAGAAGGCAGTTGCTGCATATCAGAATGCCGTGCGTTATAATTGTCCGGACAGTACGGCTCTTTTCTATTTGGCACAGCAGCAATTGAAGATTGGAAACTACAAAGCTGCAATGCAGAATTTCAAGTTATATCTGGAAAAAGACCCGGGGAACGAACTTGCACGCAGTGGTCTGCTGTCATGTGAGTTGGCTCCGCAGTGGAAGTCTAATCCTAATTTATATAAGATAAAGAAAGAAGCGATATTTAATTCTCGCCGGACAGATTATTCGCCGATGCTTGTGGGTGATGAGGCTGACCAGCTTGTGTTTTCTTCTACCCGGAACGATGCTAACGGAGACGAACTGAGCGGCATAACCGGAGTAAAGTACGGTGACTTGTTTTTTTCAAGAAAAGATGAAAACGGGAAATGGAAGCAACCGGAGGTCATAGAGTCTGAAGTGAATACGGAATATGACGAAGGGGCGAGCTGCATATCCCCTGATGGCAAAACCATGTATTTCACGCGTTGCAGCAGTGACCCCGATTATCCTCGCTATGCTGAGATTTGGGAGTCGGCACGTAGTGATGCCTCATGGGGAACACCGAAGAAGTGTGAAATTTCGAAAGATACTTTGTCGTCGTATGCACATCCTGCCATTTCACCCGATGGCAAGTGGATGTATTTTGTCAGTGACATGCCGGGAGGTGTCGGCGGTCTGGACATTTGGCGGGTGAGAATCTTTGATTCCGGTTTTGGAGGTGTAGAGAATCTTGGAAGACCTATCAACACTCCGGGAGATGAAATGTTTCCTTCGTTCCGTCCTAACGGAGACTTGTATTTCTCTTCGGACGGACATCCGGGAATGGGAGGATTGGATATTCTGAAAGCTGTGCCAGACTCTGTGAGAGGCTGGATTGTGGAAAATCAGCAGTTCCCGCTCAATTCGAGTGGCGATGATTTCGGCATGACATTTGAAGGATTTCACAACCGTGGATTCTTTTGTTCAAACCGTAATGACGGAAAAGGATGGGAGCATATATTCAGTTTTGAACTTCCTGAAGTGTTGCAGACTGTCACCGGATGGGTGTATGAGAAGGACGGATATGAATTGCCAGAGGGACTGGTGTATATGGTCGGCAATGACGGTACGAATGAAAAATTGAGTGTAAAAGGAGACGGTTCGTTCACAAAAGTACTGAAACCGGGTGTGGAATATGTATTTCTCGGAACATGCAAAGGCTATCTGAATGTCAAACAGGAGCTGACGGTGGCTCCTTCTGAGCATAGCGAAGAATATACATTGCAGTTTCCGCTTCCACCAATCAATGTTCCGGTCTTGATAGATAATATTTTCTATGAGTTCGACAAGGCTGATCTTACACCGGAATCGACTGAAGCACTTGACAAACTTGTGGTGATGATGACGGAGAATCCCAATATCACCATAGAACTGAGTGCGCATTGCGACTATAGGGGCAATGATGCCTATAACGAGCGTCTTTCGCAGCGAAGGGCGGAGTCGGTTGTGAACTATCTTATCGAACATGGAATAAAGAAAGACAGGCTTACCGCTGTTGGATATGGAGAGAGCCGTCCGAAAGTGATACGCAAGAAATTGACAGAAACATACAAGTTCCTCAATGAAAATGATACCTTGACGGAAGATTATATCAAGAAGCATACAGAGGAGGAGCAGGAAATCTGTAATGCACTGAACCGACGCACGGAGTTCAAGGTTCTGCGTACCACATACGGTACGACCCTGCAGGAATACAATCTTGAAGAGGAGGAGCGGAAGGCTCAGAAGAAAGAGGATGAAGAAGATGAGTATTTTGATTTTTGATTCTTCTCGTCTCTGATTTTTTTTCATAATGAAAATAGATTTATAATCATGTGGTTGCCTGAAGATTTTACTGAATACATGCGCCAGATGCTTGGTGCGGAAGAATATGCGCGGTTTGCTGCTTCGCTTGAAGAACAGTCTCCTGTGAGCATAAGATATAACTCTTTGAAATGGATGAAAGAACGTCGGGGCGAATGTGTGCCTTGGTGCCGTCCCGGATTTTATCTTGAATCCCGCCCTACATTTACCTTTGATCCGATTTTTCATGCGGGAGGATACTATGTACAGGAGGCATCATCCATGTATCTGGACTTTTTGTTGAGAAAGTATGTCTGCGGAAGACCGGTCGTAGCACTTGATTTATGTGCTGCTCCCGGAGGAAAATCCACACTTGCTATAGATGCGTTGCCGGAAGGTTCGCTGCTTGTGGCTAATGAGGTTGTACGGCAGCGCGCAAATGTGTTGGCTGAGAATATGACGAAGTGGGGAAATCCTCATGTGATAGTGACCCACAACCATGCTGCCGACTTTCAAGCCTTGGGGACAGTGTTTGATGTCATTGTCTGTGATGCGCCGTGTTCCGGTGAAGGTATGTTCCGTAAGGATGAACAGGCGGTGAAGGAATGGAGCGTAAGCAATGTGGATATTTGCTGCCGACGTCAGCGGGAAATTGTGGGCGATATATGGCAATGTCTGAAGCCCGGAGGCCTGTTGGTTTATAGTACGTGTACGTTCAATATGAAGGAAGATGAGGAGAACGTACTGTGGATTGCGGAAGAACTGGGAGCGGAAATATTGCCGTGCTGTGCAGAGAAAGACTGGAATATTGCCGGATGTTTTATGGCAGGAAGAGATATGGATGTTTGTCATTTCTTTCCTCACAGGAATGCCGGTGAAGGATTCTTCATCAGTATATTGCGTAAGCCGGAAGATGCAGAAGTTTTTCTGCCGCAGAAAAAATCCGGAAAGCGTAAGGAGAGAAAGAGACAGCAGCTGCAATCTGTGCCGAAAGAACTGAAAGAGTGGGTCAAAGGGGCATATAGCCTGAACTTCATCTCAGAAGGAGATAAGTTCACAGCCTTTCCTGCATGTCATTCCGTTCTGCTTGATGCAATACGCGACAGTCTCACGGTTCTCTACTATGGTGTGACATTGGCAAGCGTAAAGGGCAAGACTTTGCAACCTTCACATTCACTTGTCATGAGTACATTGTTAAACAGAGATGCCTTTCCTTCTGTGGAACTGACGCTTGAACAGGCTATTGCGTATCTGCGCACCGAAGCGGTGGTTCTTCCGGTAGATATAGAGCATGGTTTTGTGATTGTGACATACCATGACATCCCCCTTGGTTTTGTGAAGAATCTGGGAAGCAGAGCGAACAACTTATATCCGCAGGAATGGCGCATCCGCAGCGGATATTTGCCTGAAAATATAGTTTGTGTGTGAATCTTCCCCTATGCAGGCTCTAAATGTCATGGAAAAATAGACATTTATTCCTATATCAAGAAGATGATAGTTCCCATATTGGACAGTATGCTGTTTGTTGTCGATACTATTTTTATTTGAAATAATGTTGGTTTTACCGATAAATAAGCATAATGTTTTGATTTCTATTTACTATCTTTGCACAATGAAAATACAATGCAACCTTGTGGAGTCAGGAGTTGGCATTGGATAAAAAAGACCTTTTTTATATTTATATGAATTTATACGTAAGATATTTTGACCACGAGACACTTGCCAGAAGTGTCGGTGAGGCAATGGCTTTTCTTGAAACAATACGTGAGATAAAGACAGATGCCAGTGTTGCAGGACGTATTGCTTCTTTTTTGGAGTCGAATAATGCTTATCCATTTCGTTTGAAGGTAAGCTACAACAATTATGTGCTGTTTCTTAAAACAGATGCCAAGTCGCTTGATGAGTTTAAGCGTATGGAGCAGATGCGTCGTGAACAGCGCATGGAAAGACCTGCTTTTATTCAGCCGGAACGTAAACGCTCGGTTGCAGATGTGTTGAATGAAGAACGTGAAGGTTGGTATGAGGCGAGCCTGATGTTTAAGCGTGTGGTTCTTATACGCGATACCAATAAATTTCAATATAAGGATACTCGTTTTAAGGTTCGTCTTAAAGCGCATAGCGGAATGGACTGCTACAACCGTATTGTCAATCATCTTCGTAACAGACAAGATGTTGACTCAAGAAGCCAGTTCCCGTCAGCCAAGAGTGCTAACTTTGAATTTAAATTTATTGAGGGTGATAATTCTCACAGAAATGTGGAGGACAACAGAGAGGTTTCTGCTGCTGCAAGTTTGTTGTCTATGAAAAACGAGAACAAAATACAGGAGAATACAGATTCAGCATCTGCGGACTTAGACAACTATTCAGTGCCGGAGGCTGCATTTGACAATAATAATGAAATGCAGAATACGGAAGAGTAGTCTGTAGTAAATATATTACAGGGTAGCTTTTGCTTCTTTCTATGATATTCCGTTTTCAGGGGATATACATGAAGATGCAGAAGTTACCCTGTTTTGTAGGTATGGGAACATATTCTATATTGTTTCCGTCGAGCATTCCAATTATGTTTTCGCCCGACAGCCAAGTCATTCCATGATTGTCAATGTCAACAATATGCATCTGTCTTGTCTCGTGATATATAGGCAAAAGTTTTGCACCGATAGGTTGTAAATGATGCTCCATAAAAAATTTTTTGAATACGTTTTTTTGAGGGATGTTTCATTTTGACAAAATGGTTGAATATTGTGCTAAATAGAATCTTTTCTTTTGGTTTTTATATATAAATGCTGTCTTTTTGATTTTGTTAAATGTTAAAATTCCAAGCCCTCTGGCACGCGGCAAAATGAAGCGCGACAAACTTTTGTCGAAGAACGGGGATTCTACGCGCATTTTATGAAGGCTTTACAAAATGTGAAATAGTGTTTCGTTTTGAAGCGGTTCTTTTACATTTATTTATCTCTGGCAAAGAGTCCTTGGAAAAAAACTACTAAGTTTTCAAATTTTCAGCGCACTGTTTTTTTCTTCATGGCGCACTGCAATTTTA
>X363_Desmarests_Spiny_Pocket_Mouse__coassemble_554_pt1 | contig 21682 bp, 10 predicted proteins | sample X363_Desmarests_Spiny_Pocket_Mouse__metabat2_low_PE_006 | metagenome-assembled genome bin X363_Desmarests_Spiny_Pocket_Mouse
GTAGAATCCCCGTTCTCCGAGAAAAGTTCGATACGGTTGATTTTGACGCGTGCCAGAGGGCTTGGAATTTTAACAATTAATAAAATCAGCATAACAGCAAATAAGGCGATTTACTATCTATTTGCGCCTAAATCAGCATTTTTTATGACAGAAGTACTCCTTCCTTGTTCTCATTTTTCGCTATTGGCATCTTTTTTGCAGGATGTGTTTGACAGGCTCTTGCCTAAAAGCCACGTGAGGAGTCTGTCAAGTACACCCCACCCAAAAAAAGAAATCCGCCAAATCCCCACTAAGAAGCACTTAAACATACACATAATATAAATATACAGCCAAATGCCCCTCATGCTGTCAATACGTTAAAAGAACAAGCTTTTTCTTGAACTTTTTGTACTTTTTCACAAAAAAAAGCACAACTTTTCGTTTATCGTCATATATTTTTATGTATCTTTGCGCGGTAAAGATATATTATGAATATTTCTACAAATCTTTTTAACTAACTTAATTATCAAATCAAATGAGAGAAAATTTACTCTTTACGACAAGGAACTGGTTCTATAGAATCATGTTCCTTTTTGTGCTTGTTTGTACAAGCGCAATGGGTCAGGCGCAAAAGACTCCGTTTAATTACGGGGAGCTTGAGCTTGACAAGGAGTACACGATGCCAGCCGAAGGCTATGACAGAAATGTCAACAGCGGCTACATCGCAACGTTTACAGCTCCTAAGACAGGTGTTCTCACATGTCACGGACAGGTGATGAACTATTTCCGTGCTTATGCGACAGAGGATTATTCTGGACAAAGTCTGGGTGACTGGGACTTCGCAAGTCAGACTATGACCATCAAAGTGACAGAAGGTCAGGTTCTCTACTTCAATGACTCTTTTGGATGGTCTTCTGGCACTTTCAAGCTCACCATGCCGGGAGAAGAAGGCATTATCGTGGAAATGAGAGAGGCAAGTCCTGCAGACGGAAGTGTCGCTCCAACTGCAGCCGGAGGTTTGGTGGAAGTATTCTTCAATGTGCCTATCATCTCTACAGCTGCAGCCGACCTCAAAATCGGTACAACGAGCCTCGGCTCTATTACTCCTCGTATCGGAGGAACTGTGGCTTCCATCGAGATGGCATCCATATTGCTTACAGCATACGACAAAGGCTTGGTAAAGGAAGGTGACGAGCTTACTATCACATTCCATATAGCAGCCAAGAACGATACCAATGCAAAGGGTGACTACACTGTTACTTATCGTTGCCCAGCGCAGATTGTTCACCTCAAGAACGCAACTCACATCCCTGCTGCATTCCTTTCTTACTGGGTGACCGGCGACATGGACGGTGTCTTGAAGCTTGAATTCACAGGCGACTTGAATCCTGCCGGCGGAAATGCCGTACTCGGATATGGAGACTTGGAAAGCGAAACAGGCGACTATTATTCAGAGACTGTTCCATACACAGTAGAAGGCAACGTCCTTTCTCTTGACCTCACAGGCAAGCTTCGTACTCCAGACAATATGGTTCCGTCGGGTACAAACTACGGTATCATGTCTTTGCAGATTAAGGGCATAAAAGATGCAGACGGAAACTTCGTATATTCTGAAGGTCAAGGCTCCATCGGTTCTTACTCTTACAACCTCGATTACAAACTTCTTTCTTTCGACATTGACCATGATTTCACACCGGCAGAAGGTGCATCTCTCGCCAACGAGAACGAAGTGGAAATTTGGCTTCGCGGTGCAGAGAATCTTATATATAATGGTGTCAAGTTTACATACGTAGAAGACGGAACAACTAAGGAAGTAGTGGTTACAGACGTAACTCGTGACGAATTGCCGGGTGAAGTAACTCTTACTGTAGCTATTCCGGAAGAAGTTAAAGGCAAGACAAATATTGAAGTATCTCTCAACGAACTTCAGAGCAAGGACGGACAGGATCATCAGATTTCTGCAAGATACGACTCATTCGTTGTAACTGTGAACCAGCCAGGAGAGAGCACAATGGAGGTATTGACAGAAGGTACTATCTTCAATGTAACTGTCAACAACGCATCAGTAGGCTACATGGAATATGAAATCCATGACCTTAACCCGACAAACCCAGACGACGCTATCATCAAGTCATACTCTTGGTTGAACAAGCAGGAAAACGGAAGCTGGGAGGCAGAAGTCTATGGCGACTATAAGCTCATCAAGGGTCACGACTATGCTGTCATCTTCACAGCTTGGACATCAGAAGAAGCTCAGCGCAACGGCGAAAGCCCTGTAGGCACAGACCGCTATATCATCCACGGTGCTACACAGCCATATATGAACAGCGATTTGGCTCTTGTTTCCATGACTCCAAGCGTAGAGGCAGGCTTCGCAAGCGAGGACGACAATGTCATCACACTTGAGTTTGACGGTCTTGTCATGCTTACAGCAGAGACAACATTCATCAACACAGGTAGCGGTACATCCACAGCATTTGAAGCAATTGAAGCTGTAGATCCTTCAGACGGATACTCAAATATCTGGAAGTTGACTGTTCCTAAGTCTTACTTCTCTGGCAAATCAAGTGTCGCAATCTCTTTCGTTCCTGAAGACATGAACGGCAGACGCTTGAACGGCAATGAAGACCGCACAGGCGAGGATGCTTACTTCTATTACGATATCCCTTGCACATTCGCTATTCCTGACTTCACAGTCGTACCTGCTGACGGTGCAGAGCTTAAGTCTCTCAGCCAGATTACCGTAGGATATGACGGAGGTATCAATGTTTCTTGGGACGGCTCAAAGGTTGAGGTATATAGCATGACACGTGAGCTTGTAGCTACAGTTGTAGAAGAGACACAGGTTGTACCTGATGACCAGAAAGACAACTGGAATTACCAGCCGAAGGAAATGATATTGACTCTTGACAACACAGTTGACAAGGATGGTTCATACTATATTATGTTCCCGACAGGTCACTTCATCCTTGGCTCTGACATGATTACATACAACAGCAAACAGACAATTGTCAACTTTACCATCAACAACCCTGTTGAACCGGTTGACAAGACTAAGATAGCAATCGAGCCTTACGAAGGCAAGGATGGCAAGTATATCCTTACATTTACAGACGCTTCTTCTGTTGCTGTTAATTACAACTGTGAGGAAAAAATTCTTATCAAGAACTCTGACGGTGACGTGGTTGCAGAGCTTGGTAACAGTGCTGTTGATATCGACTGGGATATCGAAGAATGGAACAAACTTGTCCTCACAATTACGGAGGAACTTCCTGGTGGTGAATACTCAATTGAGTTCCCTGCGGAATTCTTTGAATTGAACGACGGTGCAAGCAAATCTACAGCTACAAGCATTGCATTGACTATTGAAGGTCCGGCTCCTGAACTTGCAAGCGGCACTTACTATCTAAAGAACGTAGAAAGCGGCAAGTTCCTTTCTTCTGGTGCTAATTGGGGTACTCAGGCAACTCTCGGCAACGGTTATGACTTGATCGTAACAAAACTTGAGGATGGCAAGTACAATATCGATACTAAGATTTACAATGGTACAAAGCATTATCTTGGTTCTAATGGATTTATGGATGCAGATGCTGCTGCACTTACTATCACAAACGTGAAAGACAATGTATATACAATCTCTGCTGACGGAACAACTCTCCTTGCAGGAAATGCTGATAACACTGTTGTTGCTTTCTCTGAGACTGGTGCTGACAACGCATACGCACAGTGGCAGTTCCTCACAAGAGAAGAACTCTTTGAAGGTGCTTCTGCTGAGAATCCGGTAAATGTAACAGCTTTGATTCAGGGCTACTCATTTGCTTACGGCGACAAAGACCGTAATGCAATATGGCAGGAAGTTCCGGAAATTGATGGTTGGAACGGTAATGCTGCTGGTCGTGATTTCTGCGCTGAACGCTATGAAACTCAATATGCAGATGAAGGTTACAACGTAGGACAGACATTGACTGACATGCCTGCAGGTGTTTACCAGCTCACTGTACAGGGATTCTATCGTAACGGAAACAATGACGTTGCAGCTCCTGCTCACAATGCAGGTACAGAATCGCTTGATGCCTATCTTTATGCAAACAACGAAGTTGTAGCTCTTCCTTCTATCTATTCAGAAACAAAGGAAGCCGCAGAAGGCGGATGGACAACATCTACAGAAGCAGGATTTGTTCCTAACAGAATGAACCAAGCTGCCGAATGCTTCCGTGCAGGTGCTTACAAGTCTGAACCTCTTACTGTAATAGTAGGTGAGGACGGTGTACTTACACTTGGTATTAAGAAAGAAGGCAAAGTTGCAGGTGACTGGACAATCTTCGACAACTTCGAACTTACTTACCTTGGTGCAGTTCCTGAAGAAGAATTTATCACTGTCGTTACTCCGACAGAGACAACATTGGAGAAACTTAACAAGGGTGACCTTATTACTATTAAGGTAGCTGATGAGAATGTGGGTTATGTAGAGTATGAAATCCACGACCTTAACCCGGTTGACCCAGATCAGACTATCATCAAGACTTATGCTTCTATGCCTAAGCAAGCTGATGGCAGCTTCCAAGCTAAGATCTACGGTGCCGGCTACAAGCTTATCGAAGGTCATGACTATGCAGTTATCTTCACAGCTTACGCAGCTGAGAGCGACAAGAGAAATGGTGTAGAGCCTATTGGTACTTACACTCATATTCTCCACGGTGCAACTCCTGCATACGTAAACAGCGACTTGGCTCTCGTTTCTATCACACCGGATGAAGAAACAGGCTTCACAAGCGAGGACGACAATGTGGTTACTGTAGAATTTAGCGGTCTTGTGAAACTCGAAAGCTCTACTACATACATCAACTTGGGTATGGGTTCAACTCAGGCATTCGAGTCTATCGAAGCAGTAGAACTGACAGAAGAAGGATTGGCTACTACATGGAAGCTTACAGTGCCGAAATCTATGTTCGTAAATAACTCGGCAGTTGATTTTGCAATCGTAGCATTCGATGCAGAAGGCAGACGCCTTAACGGAAACGACGGTCGCACAGGTGAAACTGCTTACTTCTACTATTCAATGCCATGCTCATTCGCAATCCCTGACTTCACAGTAGTTCCGGAAGAAGGTGCAGAACTCAAGTCTCTCAGCCAGATTACAGTCGGATATAGCGGTGGCATCAACCCTTCTTGGGACGGCTCAAAGGTTGAGGTATATAGTATGACACGTGAACTCGTGGCTACAGTGGTAGAAGAGACACCGATTATACCTGAAGACCAAAAAGACAACTTGGACTACCAGACAAAGGAAATGGTGCTCACTCTTGACAACGTTGTTGACAAGGATGGTGCATACTACATCCTCTTCCCTGCAGGCCACTTCAACATTGGTTCTCAGTTCGATGGATACAGCAGCAAGCAGACAATCGTCAACTTCACCATCAACAACCCTGTTGAACCACAGGAGACAACTATCGCTGTAACAGACAATGGTGACGGCAGACTTCTCCTCACATTTGATGAAGGCACAAGCGTGAATACAAACTCAGCTTGTGAAGAGAAGGTGGTTGTAAAGAATGCTGAAGGCAATGTGGTAAGTGAATTTGGCAACAACGTATTTGAATTCGGTGTAGGATTCAATGAAATGCTTATGAGTGTAAACGGTCAGCTCGATGCACCGGGTGAATACACAATTGAATTCCCTGCAGGATTCTTCGTTCTTGATGAAAGCGGTTCTGTTACTTCTACAGCTGTAACAGTGAAGTATGTAGTTAAGGGTGAAGAACCACAGATTGCAACTTACTACTTGAAGAATGTGGAAAGCGGTCTTTATCTGACAGGCGGCAACGCTTGGGGAACTCAGGCTACTCTCGGTGCTCACGGTCTTGATGTCGAAATGACAAGCCTTGGTGAAGGTAAATATACTATCCGTACAGGTGTATATGACAAGGATGAGAACAAGTGCTATCTCGGCTCAAACGGTTACGTTGATTCAGACCCTGCAGAATGGATGTTCGTAGAGAACGGTGCTGGTGTCTATAACATCACTCTTGACGGTGAGAACTATCTTGGCTCTGACGGCACAAGCATTATCGCTCTCAACTTGACAGACGCTGATGCAGCTGCTGCACAGTGGACACTCGTTACAAAAGAAGACTTCCTTGCAGAAATGGCAGCCGCAACAGAAGAAAATCCTGCTGACGCTACATTCCTCATCACTGGTCAGGGCTTCAACCGCAACGACAAGACTCGCAACAGTGCTTGGGAAGGAGAACCTGCTTTTGGTGGTGACAACACTAACTTCTGTGCAGAGAAATTCAACACTGCATTCGATGTTCACCAGACTCTGACAAATGTGCCTAACGGATACTATATTGTAACTGTACAGGGATTCTACCGTAACGGTGGCTTTGCAGAGGCTGCTGCTGCTCACAATGCAGGAACAGAAGCTCTCAATGCTGTTCTCTATGCAAACAACGAATCTACACCGATTATGTCAATCTTTGCAGACAGCAAGGAAGAAGCAGGAAACGGATGGAGTACTGAAACAGAAGCTGGATATATACCAAACAGCATGAAAGATGCTTCTAATATATTCACTGCTGGTGCATACGCAGCAAACAAGCTTCTTGTTCGTGTTGAAGACGGTACACTTACTATCGGTGTAAAGAAAGAAGCAGTCACAGAAAACGACTGGACAATCTTCGATAACTTCGAGCTTTCTTACCTCGGTGAAGAATGCGTGGCTATCGACGGTGTAAATGCAGACGGTACTGGTATCAATGCCGACAACTTCGCAGTTTATACTTTGACAGGTGTTCTTGTAAAGGCTGAAGCTAACAAGGCTGACCTTAAGAATCTCCCTGCAGGTATCTACATCGTAAACGGAAAGAAGTATCTCGTAAAATAATAAAACCAACATTTAAGGTTTGATTATTTATCATTCCCTGAAGGGAGGAAGCTGTGAGGCTTCCTCCCTTTTTTATTTGCAACATACCAAAAAGAACATGTGACGAGAGATTCTACCAACAAGTTGGCACACAATTGCAATAATGGAATGTCAGTATGTTAAAAAACTCATTTTTTCCTATTTAAAATACCTCATTATGGTTATAATATCCATAATTTATAACTTCATGGATTGTAATTTGAATAAAATGTGATAAATTTGTGGGGAAATTCTATAAAACTAATTCAAAATGAAAAAACTATTGTGCGCAATATCATTTGCATTGGCGGGACTGACATCATTTGCACAGTTGCCTTCAATCCAGTTGAAGGATATTAATGGTAAAACTGTTGACACATCCAAGTTGAATAATGACGGTAAGCCATTTGTTATTAGTTTCTTTGCCTCATGGTGCAAACCTTGCAACCGCGAACTGAAAGCCATCAACGAAGTATATGCCGACTGGCAGGACGAAACAGGAGTTAAGCTCTATGCCATATCCATAGACCAAGGACAGAATATCAACAAGGTGAAGCCAATGGTTGACAGCGAAGGCTGGGAGTATGAAGTGTTGCTTGATCCGAACAGTGACTTCCGTCGCGCACTCGGTATTCAGATGATTCCTCACGTACTTATTGTAAATGGTGACGGTACTATCGCAGAATCACGAAGCGGATATACAGAAGGTGCGGAAGGTCACATCATAGAAAAGGTACGCGAACTTATCTCCGGCAAGAAATAAAGTAACTCATAATATCTAAGAATTCGATGATACTGAACAACAGGCTGGCTATTGCCGCTGCCTTCGCCGTTTCCTCCGCAGTTCCGGCTATAGCGCAGAACGATGGCGGAATAACGTTGCATGGTAGTGTGCAGAGCGATATTCTTGTACCGGAAACAGACAAGAAAATTGGTACGGATGACAAGAATAACGATGACGTGCTGACAAATACGTATGTTGACCTTAATATGATCAGCAAATATGTGGATGCCGGTGCACGCTTTGAATACCTTGAACATCCGCTTCCCGGATTTGTGGAGAACTTTCAGCCTGATTTCAAGGGTTGGGGAGTTCCGCACATCTATGTGAAAGGGAAATATAAAGGAATGGAACTTACTGTCGGAGACTACTATGAGCAGTTCGGCAGCGGATTCATTTTACGTACATACGAGGAACGTAGCCTCGGTATTGACAATGCTTTGCGCGGCGGACGTGTGAAGCTGAACAATATAAAAGGTGTACAGTTTACGGCTCTGGCAGGTGTACAGCGTCAGTGCTGGGACTGGAGTACAGACTCATGGGTATATGGTGCTGATTTGGAAATTAATCTTGATGAATACTTCAAGCAGATGAACAACAACGGCATCACGTGGATGCTGGGAGGCTCATGGGTGTTGAAAAACGAGAAGAAGCATCCGAAAGGATTCTCTGACATAAACATACCGGGTACGAACTTATATGCCAACTTCCCGCAGAACGTGAACGCATTCGACATACGCACACGCTTCCAGAAGGGCAACTTCAGCATTCTCGGAGAATATGCGTGGAGAGATGACAACCCATCTGCCGACAACGGATACATCTATCATAAAGGAAACGCGGTGATGCTGTCCGCGTCTTATTCAAAGACAGGGTTCAGCGCACTCGTGCAGGCAAAGCGCAGCGAGGACATGTCGTTCCGCAGCCAAAGAGGAATGACACTGGCCTCGGGCTACATCAACAACATGCCTACATTTGCCTATCAGCACACCTACGCGCTTGCGGCTCTTTATCCGTATGCCACACAGATAGGAACAGCCAGCCCGAGCCTCATACCGGGCGAATGGGCTTTTCAGGGCGAGTTCGGATATACTTTCAAGCGCAAGACTCCTATCGGAGGAAAGTACGGCACCAAGCTGAAGTTGAACGTGAGTCATGTGCGCGGTCTTGACTATACCACCACAGAACCGTTCCACGGCTCTCAGATAGGAACGGAGGGATACACGACCAAGTTCTTCGGCATGAGCGACGAGGCTTACTATCAGGACATCAACGTGCAACTGGAGAAGAAGTTCACAAAAAGCTTCAAGCTGAACTTCATGTACATGAACCAGAGATACAACCAGACTGTTGTAGAAGGTCATGGCGGCATGATAAAGTCGAACATCTTCATTGCAGAAGGAAAATACCAGTTCAACAACAAGATGACTCTGCGCGCAGAGGCTCAGTATTTGACTACAAAGCATGAGAGCGGCGACTGGGTGTACGGCTTGCTCGAACTGTCAGTGCTTCCGCACTTCATGTTTACAGTGAGCGACATGTACGGACGTCCTTATCTGAACGGTGTCTATACAGACAAGGAGCATTATTATATGGGTAATGTGACTTACAATATTGGTTCGCACCGAATTATGGCGGGCTACGGACGTACTCGCGCCGGATACAACTGTTCGGGCGGTGTATGTCGCTGGGTTCCGGCAAGCAAGGGATTCCAAGTGTCTTACAATTTCAATTTCTAAGGATATGAAGATAGGAAAAATATCATATATACTGTGTTCGCTCGCCGTAGCCTCGGCATTTACGGCATGTGACCCGATTGACGAGGACGAGCGTTATGTGGCTGGAGAGACAGTATCAGCAGAGCGCAATGTGCTTATTGAGGACTTTACAGGACAATACTGTGTGAACTGTCCAAACGCACATGAAATCATTGACCAATTGAAAGCGGGAGATAATGGCAATGCCATCATTGCGGTCAGCATACATGCAGGTTCGTCTGCCATAAAAGCACCGATGGGACTCAAAACAGACGAAGGGGACGAATATGCCAACAAATGGAATATTATGACATATCCTAAAGGTGTGATAGACAGGGTTGCCACCAAAGACTATTTGGATTGGGGCAGCGAAGTGAGCGAAGAGCTAAAGAAAGAAGCCAAACTTGGCATTGAGTTGTCGGCCACACTGTCAGAAGACGGCTCTTCCATCACCATCAATACAGTGATGCAGCCGTTTGAACATATTGAGGGAAAACTTCAACTGTGGATTACAGAAAGTGGCATTGTAAAGATGCAACAAATGCCCGGTGGAGAATATGACAGTAAGTATGTCCACAACCATGTGTTCCGCAGCAGCGTAAACGACACTTGGGGCGAGGAGGTTACTCTGGAAGCAAAGACACCTACAACCCTAACGCACACTTTTGACTTGTCAGGACACAAAAACAATACCACGCCTATTGAGAAGTTGAATTACTGGAATCCTGAGAATCTTTCGATTGTAGCATTCGTGTACAATGACAAAGAGGGAGTGTTGCAGGTTGTGGAAGCTCCGGTAAAGTCTTCGACTGAAGTTGAATAATAAAAATATAAGATTAGAATTGAGAATGAAAAAGATTTACACATTATTGGCAGCCATGTTGCTTACAGTAACAACGGCTTTTGCACAGACACTGGGTGTAACCGTGAACGGTGCGTCAGTGAGCAACGGCACAGACTACACACTGAATCTGACATTGGATGAGTTCAGAAAAGTGATTTCCGGTGATTTTGACTCACATATATATGCAATGGAGCCGGAGATACTCGTATCCTCTTCTATCGCACAAACAGTGTCTGTCACAGCAGAGGACCTGGACAAAATAGACGGCAAGACAGTGGAGGGCAACGCACAGATTTGCTTTGGCGGTTCTTGTGAGCCATTAGAGGTTAGAAACGAATACAAGGTCACAAAGACTAAAGATATGGCAGCAGGCTCGTCACTGGATACTGAGACACACATTAATTTTGGCTCTGTATTGTTTTTTGACGGAGAAGTGCTTGATGGACAAGTGCCGACTTTCCCGGTTATCCGCCGTATCAGACTGACAGTAGAGGCTGGAAGCGAAAAGCTCTCATTCGTCCTCTATTTGATATGCGACCCCGACAACAAATTGGCAAGCGTAAACGGAGTGTCGGCAGACAATGCGGTAAGCGCCACAGCAGAAGGCATCAGCTACAACCTGAAGGAATCAGGAATACTGAATGTGTATTCGGCAAATGGTGCGGCTGTCATGCACGAGAATGTGGAAGGAAACGGAACAGTTTCATTGTCAAACCTCTCAGCCGGAGTGTATGTATATAGCCTGAAAGCAGACGGCAAGCATTATACAGGTAAGGTGGCAGTGAAATAACACCTCCCTTATAATAGGTTATAAGATTCTGAGGCGGCAGGAAACATCATGGTTTCATGATATTCCATACCCTCAGAACCTTGTAACCTGAAATTGTGTATTGAAGAATTAACTATAAGTATATACATTGACCAAATGAACTTGAAAAAAATTACTTTGAGCATTTCCGCTCTTACATTAGCATTGACATCCTCTTTTGCGCAGGAAACAAATGCTGGTAAATCTTCTGCTCAAATTATGCCTTTCGGCAGTAACTTGAACAGACCGCAATTTATCAGCCGCGCACAGAAGCGTTTTGTCACAGAGCAGGAAATCAAGGCAGTCGGCGACAAGGTGACTGCCACTGGTGCAGTTCCTTTTGCAAAGGCAAAGACAACACTTCGTTCTGCCAAATCGGCAATGAACAGACTTCGCAAAGCGAATGTACCGAGTGCATATTCGCGCAAAGCGAACTACACAGCAGAAGACACGCTCTTCTATGAAAACTGGCACGAATGGGATGGAAAAACTTTTAATTTCATTCCATCTGCATGGTATAAGCATTCAAATGTTGACCCAAGCATCATATCATCTGCTACAGGATATAATCCGACATGGCAGATATACCAGGGCGACGGATATTATATTCCATACGCAGTATCGGGAGATTATGTGGCATGTATTCCTTACAGCTATGATATTCTTGCGGCAGACAACAAGACTGTATTGACTCCGGCACCACAGCAGGACGAATGGCTTGTTTCTCCAAGAATAGCAAATACACAGTCTTCAAACTATTTATCATTTGATTTAGCTTTTACTCCGTATTATCTTCATTATCTCATTGAAGGCACTGATACGATATTTGACATGAACCGTCTCTCTTGCGACCTTGAAGTTCTTGTAAGAGTCGGCGGACGCGGTACAAGCTACGATCCGGAAGATTATACTTCCGTGTTGAAGGTTTCAGACTATGTAGATAAACTGATTGCAAATACCAATCTGGAAGATGACAATGAAATAAAGAAGAATCTGCTTGATTTCACTTGGCATCATTTCTCAATTCCTCTTGCCAATATAAAAGCAGAAAATAATTCTATCCAAGTTGCATTCCGCTATACAGGAAAGATGGGTACATCAATGTTGCTTGATGCTGTTCGTGTCAGTGATTTGCTTCCAGTTGCCAACTACCGCATACCAGAGGGCTGTTTCAACTATGGTCTCTCTAAGGAATTTTATCTCATGAATAGCGGTAACGGCACTTACATGCTTGCACCGGCAAATGAAGAGTTGACATGGCCGAATATTTCAAATAACGATGCAAAATCATTTGAATGGAACTATACTGATGAAACAGGAGCAACAGTAACTTCAACAGAAAAAGATTTGGTTATTCCTGCAAACCCTGCCAGCGATTTCATAGCTTATCCTCAGTTGAAAGCTACCGGCGACATCCATACTGACACTTACACAAGAGCCGGCATGGTGAAGTATGGCGGCAACACAGGTATGTCGTATGCAGACGGGAGTCAGGTCGTATTCGGTGCAGCAAACTATGATTACAGCAAAGGCCTTTGGGCTGCTGCTTCCGGAACAGGGCAATATGTGTTCGGAACAGGTGGTGAAGCTCTTTGGGGACGCAAAGTACACGGTATAGGTAACCTATTTGAGAAGCCAAAAGCACCTTATCTTGTATCTGAAGTATGGCTTTCACTTTTTGATTTCTCTGCAAGATCTTCTGCAGAGTTCACTTGTACTATATATAAGGTAGAGAACAATGAGATAACAGATGAAGTTATCGCCACTACCAGAATAAAAGCAAGCGATGTAGTCAGAATAAGAGATGCTCAGGGTGTTACTGTCGGTTATTCTATGGCATTCCCATTTGCAAATACTGTGTTGATTGATTCAGGCGCATTTGTATTTATTGAAGGCTTCAACCAGACGGGTGTCAATACTATCGCTCCAGTATCGCAAGTGTTTAACCATGACTCTGGTGAATCATACGCTTTTGTAGCTCTATCCGGTGATAACTCTTATACAATCTATGATGTTGCAGAAGGACTCAACAGTATGGATGGAGAAGGTAATATGTGTGTATCTATGTACATCCACTTCAATGCAGTTTATTCATATCTCTATCCGACTGAAGGAAAGAATGAAGTAGTTGTTCCAAACGAAGGCGGCACGGTCAACGTGGCATGTGAAACTTACTTCTCACCAGAGAACTGGTATCTCTATCCAGAAGCAGACTGGATAAAGGTAGATAAGTCATTTAATGAAACAGACTTTACCAGCTCACTGAACATTACTGCAGACCCGCTTCCAGAAGGTGTGAGCGGACGACACGGAGTAGTAAGAGTTGTCTCTATGGGTACAGAAATGTACATCACAGTTTTGCAGGGTGATGCTACTGTAGGTATCGGTTCTATAGAATCTACTGAAAATATTAAAGCTCAATTCCTTGGAGATGCACTCGTTCTCAATTATCCGAATGAAGTGAATGCTGTTGCCGTATATAATATGGCAGGTCAACTGATAAAACATGCTTCACTTCCAGCATCTGGTCATTGTACAATGGCAGCTGATGAACTTGGACACGGAACTTATATTCTGCGTTTTGAAGGAAATGTACAAAAAACAGTAAAGGTAATTAAGTAAACGCTTATAAATAAAGCATAATTCAGTTTCATTCTTTCAAAAAAAGACTGAGACTGAATTGTGTGTAAAAAAATAATATTATTATGTATAAAAAACTGCTTTTGTCGTTGACTTTTGCACTGGTTGCAATCATCCAGATTAGTGCACAATCAACAAAAAAAGTGACAGGTATTGTCGTTGCCGCAGATGACGGTTTTCCACTACCCGGTGCAACAGTCATTGTAGTCGGACATGAAACCGTGGGAGCAGCTGCTGATGCAAACGGTAATTTCACACTGGAAGTTCCCACAAATGCAAAATCATTGCAAGTTGGTTTTGTAGGAATGAAAACGGTTGTTGTACCAATAAAGTTCGGTACACAGATGAAAATTGCACTTTCTGAAGATAGCGAGCTTGTAGATGAAGTCATCGTCACTGGTTATGGTTCAGCAAAGAAATTAGGTTCAGTAGTTGGTTCAGTAGCTGCTGTAAGCGCAGAAAAAATACAGAATATTCCTACTGCAAACTTTACGGATGCCCTTCAAGGACAAGTAGCCGGTTTGTCAGTTCTTTCCAGTTCCGGTGAACCGACAGCATCAGCCATAATTCGTCTTCGTGGTGTCAATTCCATCTCTGCAGGTAATACGCCTTTGTTCATACTTGATGGTAGTCCGATAACCAGTGATGTATTCAATGCCCTCAACCCATCTGACATTGCATCAATATCAGTATTGAAGGATGCAGCAAGTACTGCAATCTACGGTTCACGTGCTGCTAACGGTGTTATCGTGCTCACTTCTAAGAAAGGAAAGATGGGTGAAAAACCTACAGTCAAGATTTCAGCACAATACGGTGTTTCTAATGTAATCAACAGCGGTGTGAAGATGATGAACTCTGCTGAATATTTGAAGTTCCGTGAGATGCTTGACCCTACACTTGTGAACAATGCCACATGGCTGGAACACAAGAAAGTTGTCACCCTGAACGGAATAGATACCGACTGGCAAGACTATATCTATCGTGACAACGCTCCTACTTTCAATCTCAATGCCTCTGTAACAGGTGGTTCTGAGAACACAAATTATTATCTTTCTCTCAACCACTTCTCAAAAGATGGTATTGAGCCAATGTCTTCTGTAAGTCGTGAATCTGTACGATTCAATGAAGACATAAGAATTGCAGAAATCTTTAAGATTGGACTCGATGTTAATTTGAGTTATAACCAGAGTGAAGTAAACCCGGAACAAAACGCATCCGGCGGATTATACACTACAAACCCAACAATTTTCTCACGTCTTGCCCGTCCGGACGATTCTCCGAACTATTACACTTACGACGAGAATGGTAAAGCTACATTCCTCGGACGTGCCGACTATCTGCATGAAAGCAAACTGTTCAACCCATATTATTTGAATGAGAACCGCTCTCGCAAAAGTAAGGTTGTACATTTGGACGCAAGCCTTTACGAGCAGTTGAATCCTATACAGGGACTTACCATACGTGCAGCACAGGCTTTGTCCGGCTACGATGAAAAGTTCAGCAATGTGCTTATGCCTGTCAATGCTTACGTTTCTCCTATGGGCGATGAAGTTGATATGTTCTCAGACGGTAGCACCGCTTATAGAACAGAATCTACGACACGTTCTTATACGTTGACTTCAACAAACACTGCGGAATACATGTTCACCGTAAATTCTTACCATAACATTTCGTTCCTCCTTGGTCATGAGTCAATCTATACCAAAGGTGAAGGATTCGGTGCTACTCGCAACGGCTTGACAGATATACGTTTGTTGCTTCTCTCAAATGCCACAGAAGAGCCAACCGTTACTCAATCATTTGTAGAAACGGTATTTAACTCTTTCTTTGGAGAGGGTACATACAACTACCGTGAGAAATACTTCTTCAATGCAAGTATTCGTCGTGATGGAAGCTCAAAATTTGCAAAAAATCACCGCTGGTCAACATTCTGGTCTGTCGGAGGAAGATGGAATGTCATGAAAGAATCATTCATGGCGAACCTGAAACCATACGTTAATCAGTTTGATGTCAAACTGAGCTACGGAACAACCGGTAACTCAAGCATCGACGATTATGCTTATCTTGGACTTGTTTCCGGTTCTAACATCCAGTATGACGGCAATTCCGGTATGGTGTTGATACAGCCGAGCAACGACAATCTTACATGGGAAACCGTGGCACAGACTAACGTTGGAATCGAGACACGTTTGTTCAACAGATTGTCAATAGGTATTGACTATTACCATAAGAAGACTTCAGATATGCTTCTTTCAATTCCTTATTCCTATACAACAGGATATGGCAGTGGAGAGGGAAATATCGGAGCTATGGTAAACAAAGGTTTCGACCTCGAAGTAGGATACGACATCATGAACCGTCCTGACATGTACTGGAATGTAAGAGCTAATGTGAACTACAACAAGAATGAGATTACAGAACTGTTCAACGGACTTGATGAATATGAAATCTCAAATACAGGTTTAAAACTTCAAGTTGGCAAGCCATACGGAGAGTTCTACACTGTAAAACGTGCATATATCGACCCTCGTGACGGTTCACAGGTATGGTATGATGCCGACGGCAACTTGACAAAGACGTATGACTCAGACAACAATTCCGTATTCACAGGCAAGCAGCGTTTTGCACCGTGGACTGGAGGATTTGGCACCACATTCCAGTGGAAAGGTCTTTCTGTCAGTGCAGACTTTACATTTGCATTAGGCAAATATGCACTCAACAATGACCGTTATTTCTACGAGAATGCCCAAAATGGAGCTACATACAACCAAAGCAAAGAGATGCTCAACATGTGGACAACACCGGGACAAATTACCAATATCCCTGCTGCCGGAGAGTTGATACAGATGGACGATCACCTTATTGAGAACGCGTCATTCTGCCGTCTGAAAAAACTTACAATCGGATACAACCTTCCAAAACAATGGTTTGGAGAAAACAAATTCGTCAAGGGGGCTAATGTATATGTAACAGGACGTAACCTGCTTACATTCACGAACTATAGCGGATATGACCCAGAACCGGATATAAATGTAATCCAATTCAACTATCCGAATACACGTGAATACACTATCGGTTGTGAAATTACTTTCTAATCAACAAAAACAGTAAGGATAAAAATGAAAAAAATATATTTAGCTTTAGCTTCTATCGCACTGACTTTGGCTTCTTGTGACATGGATAAGATGCCTGAAGGTACAATTCCAGACAAAGAAGCACTGAATACTGTAGCTGATTGTGAGTCATTCCGTAATGGTATGTATTCGTATATGCGTTCCCTCACGACAGGTAATTACGTCATACTCAGCGACATTCAAATGGATGACTTCCATGCAGTTCTGGGAAACGGTAACCGTCTGATGGAATTCTATAATGGAACCATACTCTCCAACACCAGTGAGATAGACAGCTATTATTCCGGATTCTATACTATAATTGCCGAATCCAACTACTTTATTGAGGGTGTTAACAAACACCTTGCAAACCAATCCCTTGTGGAAAAAGACCGCAATTCATTGAACAGATATGCAGGTGAGATATATTTTATACGTGCATTCTGCTATACCAATCTCGCAGACAAGTTCTGCATATCTTACAAGAATGCTACAGATGTAGATGCTCCAGCATTGGGTTTGTCTCTTCAAACCGTATATGCTCCTACCGGAGATAACACAACTTATCCGGGCAGAAGTTCTTTACGTGCAACATATCAGTTAATCAATGATGACCTTGCAAAAGCAGACAGTCTAATTTCCCTTTACGAAAAGAATACAAATGACGAACCTGCTTCCATGTCCAAATATATTACATCGGATGTGGTAAAAGCCATGCAGGCACGAGTATATCTCACTATGGGAAAAGACAAAGAAGCGGGAGAAATTGCCAAAGACTTAATTGCAACCAACCGTTATCCTCTGACAACTCGTTCACAGTTCAACAACCTTTGGCTCAATGATGAAGGAACAGAGGTACTCTGGCAAGTAGAAATGGACTTCGCGCATCAAGGCTCCCCTACCGGAGAAAGATTCATGTCCAACACAAGCTATCCAGACTATATTCCGACTAATGAGACAGTCTATTTGTTTGATGAGAACGATACACGTTGGGATACTTTCTTCAAAGACCGTGAGATAGAAAATACCGGAGGTAAAGCAACTCCTTTCTGGTTCTGCAAATATCCAGGCAACCCGACTTTGTATTCCGGTACAAACTCCAACTTCTCGAATATCTCAAAGCCGTTCAGAAGTGCAGAGCTTTACCTTATTGCCGCAGAAGCATATTACAACCTCAATGAAGAGGGATTGGCAAATACCTATCTCAGCGCTCTTCAATCAACACGCGGTTTAGGCAACCACTCTTACACAGGTCTCGAATTAAGAGACGAAATACGTAACGAGCGCCACCGTGAACTTATCGGTGAAGGTTTCCGCATGGGCGACCTCAAACGTTGGAATCTCGGTTTCAAACGCGGCAATCCACAAGAAGGAGGCGCAGAGAATGTGATTGACAAACAAAGCGGCGGTTACGAACTGGAATACGAAAATGACGACTATCGTTTCCTTTGGCCTATTCCAAGCCATGAATTAGATGCTAATCCTCAGATTAAGAACCAGCAGAATCCGGGATATTCTGCAAACTAAAAAAAGAACTCAGTAGATATGAAGAAGATTTTTTTATTAATAGCTGCCTGCACAGGACTATTGTTCACTTCATGTGGGGATGATGAGAAGTTCAATACCGGAGATGCGGTAGTCAGTATGGGAGAGCCAGAATATTCTGTAAAGGAAAGCAAAGGTTTGTTCTCCGTTCCTGTGTCAGTAACAGGTGTACAGAACGGTCCTATAGAAGTGACAGTTGATGTAACCGTTACAGACGAGAACTGTGTGGAGGACAAACATTACCTTATCACTTCCAAGACTGTAACTATACCGGCATCCAAAAATACAGGTAGAATTGAGATCAAACTGGTAGATGATCATATTATCAATGAAGATCGCACATTCGACCTCAACATTACAGATGTAAAAGGTGCCAAATTGAACTTGGAACAGGCAACAACCCATGTAATCATTCTTGACAATGATGATCTTCCATACGACCGTATGGGCGGTAGTTGGACTGTTACAGCCACCAACCTCATGAGTGAAAACTATGACGAAGTGACATGGACAACCAATATCCAAGTATATGACGACAATGATCCTCTGTATGGAAGAGAATACCAAGTTACACCGTGGTCAGATTGGACAGGCGAAGTATTGGACATTCTCTCTTTCCCACTTAATTTCAGTTATAATGAAAGCACTCGCAAAGCCACTGTGACAATACAGCTCGGTTCTACGATCGGTGAGGACATCAATTTCAACTCTGACGGAAGCAATCCGGATCTTGAACACTGTAGCATCATCATTGCTACACCTTCTTCAACCGGTCACTCCACAAGTGGAGTACTTACGGGAACCGTAAGCGAAGACTTTGAAACCATCACCTTCGACTATCCGATGATGGGTCTTATTATCTCATCAACCTCACAGCCTTATGCGTACTTCTTTAATTTCAGTAACATGAAATTTACATTCAACAAATAAAACCTAACAAAGCATAAACGGATTAATGAGAAAGCGCATCGGTTGGTGTTCATGTCTCTTAATCCGTTTTGCTTATAATATCAGAAAAGAATGATGAAGAAAAAGAATCTTATAACATTATTGCTATTAGCTGTCGGCTCGTCAGCAATAGCTGCACCGCGAAGTGCAAGTCAAGCTCGTGAGATTGCCGCAAAGTTCATAGCTCAGCAGCCCAAGTTTGTCCGTACCACTTCAGATTTCAAACTGACACTTGAAACTTCAGTCATCGCCAATGCCAAGACAAGAGGCACAGCCAATGTCTTCACAGAGTTCACCCCCTACTATATCTATAATGTAGGAGCAGACCAAGGATACGTGGTTGTTTCCGGAGACGACACATTCAAGGATGTGCTCGGATATTCCACTACAGGAACTCTAAGTGCCGATAACCTTCCAGAAGGACTGGCATACATGCTTGACTTCTACACACGCGAAATGGAGGCTGCCAAGACATACGGAACAATCTCTGAAAGAACACACGTATCAGACAGCCAAAAAGACGTAGAACCACTGATACAGACACGTTGGAACCAAGACGATCCTTACAACATGCTCTGTCCAATCACAAAAGATGGGAAAGCCATGACCGGATGTGTGGCAACAGGTATGGCACAACTCATGAAATACTACGAATATCCGGCAAAAGGTATAGGTTCTCACACCAATGCCAATGCCACTTCATGCACTGCCAATTTTGGTGAGACCACATACGACTGGGCAAACATGACCAACACGTATGGAAACTACTCTTCAGATGCAGAATGCAACGCTGTGGCTACATTGATGTACCACTGTGGTGTAGCTGTCGATATGATGTATTCAGCCTACGCAAGTGCAGCCGCAGGTCCTCTTGCTGCACAAGCATTAGTCAATTATTTCGGCTATAATAAAAACATATTAGTCGAGAGTCGTGACAACGTATCTCTCGGTGCATGGAAAGCAGCCATATTTGAAGAACTGAATGCGCGCCGCCCCGTAATGTTCCAAGGAGTGGGCGACTTGTCAGGAGCAATGGGACATTTCTTTGTGCTCGACGGTTACGAAGCAGCCACAGGCAAATTCCACTTCAACTGGGGATGGGCAGGAATGTATGACGGATATTTTGAAATTACAGCTTTGCAACCAGGCGAAGGAGGTATCGGCGGAGGTGTTGGTTCCTTCGACTACATGCAGAACATATTCCTCAGAGTACAGCCGGAAACATTAGGCGAATATGTAAGCCGTTTCGAGGCAGAGACAATACGTCCTCTAAAGTTTAATTACAGCCGTGGGGCTGCAGTGCAGTTCGAAACCACAAATCTTGTACACAATGCTGTAAACTTCGACAACGGAAAACTCGGTCTGGGCATCTACAAAGATGGAGAACTTTATATGACTCTGGGCATGACCACTCTTCAGACCACAGGATTCAGAATCGGCACATCTGTAACGTCACTGACAGTCTCATCTGCAATCCCGGCAGACGTACCTGACGGAACTTACCAAGTTTGTGTCGTTGCACAGAATGAAGGTCAGAAGAATGCAGATATTGTCCGCGCATACTACAGTAACATTACAACGTGGAACATGACTATTTCAGGAAGAAATATCACATTCCAAGGAGCAAAGAACGACTCAGAGGTAACAGACGAAAATGCTCCGGTATTGCTGACATCGGATGCGAACACTGTCTATGTGAACCATGAGGCTCAGTTCTCAATCACGGTAAAGAACACCGGAACAACAGAATATTATGATGAAGTAGGTGTACGCGTATATAAAGGACGTACATCTTCCCAGTCTCAGTATTTCACAGTTCCTTGCCGCCTTGCTCCGGGAGAGAGTCGCACACTCATCCTCAGTGGTGTTATCTCAGTTCCAGAAGGCGATGGATATACAGCCGTAACATGCTACCGTGACGGCGACAAAATGGTCGATCTCTCAAATAAGATAAACATATTGGTTGACTCCGAAGCAAACAGCATTGACGGAGTTGAGGATTCAGCACTGTCTGTTGTCTCTGTTGAATACTATACAGTTTCAGGCATACAGATTGCCAAACCGGAATCAGGCATCGCCGTCCGTAAGACTGTATATTCAAACGGTTCATCCAAGACTGAGAAAGTTGCATTCTGATTAAATTAACTTCATCTATATTGTAAAAGGGTGTGTATTGCTTTACCAATACGCACCCTTTTATATTTCCGATTTATCATCTTTTAAGAGAGTGTTATGTAGATGTTCCAGATTCTTATAAACAGATTATAAATTGATTTGTCTTTTTAAGGAAAGGAAACTTACAAATTTATTACTGTCCGCTAAACTTTAGGAGGCAATAGAAAGAAAGGGCCGATTCCATT
>X363_Desmarests_Spiny_Pocket_Mouse__coassemble_568_pt1 | contig 21302 bp, 21 predicted proteins | sample X363_Desmarests_Spiny_Pocket_Mouse__metabat2_low_PE_006 | metagenome-assembled genome bin X363_Desmarests_Spiny_Pocket_Mouse
GCCAGAGGGCTTGGAATTTTAACATTTGGCGAAATCAAAAAGATAACATTTTTGTATAAAATCGACAAATAGGAATCAGAATCGTTTGGTTTGCTGTCATTTTGTCAAAACAGAATACCCCTAAAAAAAACGATGTCAAAAATTTTTTTATGGGAGTAAAAATAGAACTGGAAATGTGTAAATCAAAATAGTCTTAAAGCCATGAAGTAATCTTCTGCAACATCTTGTCTTGATTGTAAAAATTCATAACTTTGCGTGAGATACGGCTGTCCGCATAACTTAATAGTAGGCAGCCGGAAACAGATTATTCAAACTTGATTTTTCTGTGATATATCATAGTACAAAACTGATAAAAAGATTAGAAATGAGATTTAGTGTGTCGGGATTCTTGCTGATTATGTGTTTACTGTGCTTTGCTGTAAATGCAGAAGCGAGAAGGGAGAATTTTATTGTAGTGGTAGATGCTGGTCACGGAGGACAGGATCCGGGAGCAAAGGGCAGACATGCGAAAGAAAAAGATGTGAATCTGGCAATATCTAAGAAATTCGACAAGGTGGTGCGTAAAAACTCCAAAGACATAAAGGTGGTAATGATAAGACGGAAAGACGAATATATTTCTCTTGCAGATCGTGCCGGATTTGCCAACTTTGTTAATGCCAATCTTTTCATATCCATTCATTCTAATGCTTCAGAACAGAATCCGAATGCTTACGGTACGGAGGTGTATGTACACCGCCAGAGTTCGGCAAACAGTGAACGTCTTGCACGTATCATTGCGAACAAACTTCGCACACATGCAAGACGAAACGACAAGGGTGTGAAGAAAGCCAATTTCCAAGTGCTCCGTGAATCCACAATGCCTTGTGCGCTTGTTGAGGTAGGATTTATTTCAAATCGAGAAGAGGAAAATTTTATCTCGTCTAAGAACGGAGTGCGTCTGATAGCTGAAAGCATATATCTTGCTGTGGCGGAGTATGTGTATGGGTATGAGCCTTCCGAGATAAAGCGGAGCGGAAAAGACAAAAGGATGGCGAGGAAAGGTTGAGCTGTCGGCTTATGCGGTTTATTTAAGTGGATGCGCTCGACAGACTTCTCCTCTTGTGTTTGCAAATGTCTTCTACTAACTATAAACATACACATACAAGGACAAACTGCGCTTGAAACTTTTTATTCAAAAATTTTATTTTGTTGCACGTTTGCGCTATCTTTGCATGATTTATATTAGTAACTGGATTCCCATCGGGAAGATGATGTATCGGTGTTGTGAAGAGTCTTCTCTCGGCATCGTTGAAGTCTGACGGAGAAGACGTTGCCGCTTCATGATTTTATAAGTCTGGCGATGTTTTTTTCGGGTGATTCACATGGTGCGGACGGGATACGGTTTAACAGTAATGAGGATATAATAAATTTATAATTTACATACTATTATATGGGAAACAGGAGTATTGTTTCAATTGCAGACTACAGCCGTGAGAAGATTCAGCAATTGTTGGATATGGCTGCAGAATTTGAGAAAGCACCTAACAGGCGTATTCTGCAAGGAAAGGTGGTTGCCACACTTTTCTTTGAACCTTCGACTCGTACACGTCTGAGTTTTGAAACAGCAGCGAATCGTCTTGGTGCGAGAGTGATAGGTTTCACAGACCCTAAAGTAACTTCTTCTTCCAAAGGAGAGACACTGAAAGATACCATCAAGATGGTTTCGAACTATGCCGATGTGATTGTCATGCGGCATAAATTGGAAGGCGCGGCTCTTTATGCGAGTGAGGTCACGAATGTGCCGATTATAAATGCCGGAGACGGTTCTAATCTTCATCCTTCGCAGACAATGCTCGATTTGTATTCCATATATAAGACTCAGGGCACGCTGGAGAACCTGAACATCTATATGGTCGGTGACTTGAAATATGGACGCACCGTACATTCTCTGCTGATGTCCATGCGCAAGTATAATCCGACGTTTCATTTCATTGCTCCTAAAGAGCTGGAAATGCCGGAGGAATATAAGATGTATTGCAAGCTGAACAAGATTAACTATGTGGAGCAGACCGATTTCACTGAAGATACGATTGCAGATGCCGATATTCTTTATATGACCCGTGTACAGAGAGAGCGTTTTACGGACTTGATGGAGTATGAGCGAGTGAAGGATGCATATATTCTCAAAGCCGATATGCTGGGCAAATGCAGGAAGAACATGAAAATTCTTCATCCACTGCCGAGAGTGAATGAAATTGAATACGATGTAGATGAATCTGAACACGCATATTATTTTGAACAGGCACGCAACGGACTTTATGCACGTCAGGCTTTGATATGCGATGTGCTTGGAATCACACCGGAGCAGATAAAGACTGATTTGACTATTATCGAAGCATAGGACAAATCTACATAGTCTGAGGGACGGTGCTGTAAGAGCACAATGCTGACAGGCGGAAAAATGAAGAACTTCGTTTGCTCGTCTTTGGCAATGGCTTCGCAGCAGAAAAGTCCGGAAAAGAAATAGAGAAAAAATGTCAAACCGTAATTCTGACAAAAATGGAAGATAAAAAAGGACGCATGGTGGCTGCTCTTGAAAACGGAACAGTCATAGATCATATACCGACTCAGAAACTGTTTACAGTGGTGCAGCTGCTTCAGCTGGACAAATGCAAGGATTCTGTAACTATCGGAAACAATTATTCAAGCAAGAAGCTGGGACACAAGGGACTGATAAAAGTGGCGGACAGATTTTTCAGTGACGATGAAATCAGCAGACTTGCCGTTGTCTGTCCGAACATTCGTCTGTGCATCATACGCGACTACGAGGTGGTGGAGAAGAAAGAAGTATGTCTGCCGGATCAGCTTACGAATGTAGTCCGTTGTGCAAACCCTGTTTGCATCACAAATAATGAGCCTATGAAAACTGTGTTTTATGTTGTTGACAAGGAAAGAGGCATCATGAAATGCAGATATTGCGGCAAGGAGCAATGTATTGACAACATCAAACTTGTGTGATTTCAGTTTAACAATTAATACATAAAAAAACAAGAAGAGCGGAGAAGTGCAGGGCTATATAGGCTCCTTGTGCGGAACAGAGACTCCGCATCCTATAATAATTAATAAGTATATGGCAAAAAGATTTGCAGAACGTACAAAACTTGACCTTTCTCTGGTGAATAAAGAGGTATTGGCGGATTGGGATTCAGAAGATGTTTTTCATAAAAGCATGACAGAGCGAGAGGGATGTCCTTCTTTCATTTTCTTCGAGGGACCTCCTTCTGCAAACGGACATCCGGGTATTCATCACGTAATGGCGCGTTCGATAAAGGATACATTCTGCCGTTTCAAGACAATGAAAGGTTATCAGGTAAAGCGTAAGGCAGGGTGGGATACTCATGGTCTTCCTGTGGAACTTGGTGTGGAAAAGGAACTCGGCATCACAAAAGAGGATATAGGAAAGACCATATCAATAGAAGACTACAACATGAGGTGTCGCAAGAACGTCATGATGTACACTTCCGAATGGACAGACCTGAGCCATAAGATGGGATATTGGGTGGATTTGGAACACCCATATATCACATACGACAATAAGTATATAGAGACATTATGGTATCTTCTGAAAGAACTGTACAAGAAGAATCTGCTTTACAAGGGATATACGATACAGCCGTATTCCCCTGCTGCAGGAACAGGACTTTCAAGCCATGAGCTGAATCAGCCGGGATGCTACCGGGATGTGAAGGATACGACCGCTACAGCTTTGTTCCGCATGACAGACCCGAAAGAAGAAATGACAGGGTGGGGTGTGCCGTGCTTTGCTGCATGGACGACAACACCGTGGACTCTTCCTTCAAATACGGCATTGTGTGTCGGACCTAAGATTGATTATGTATGTGTACAGACATATAATCCTTATAACGGCGAGAAGGTGAGTGTGGTGATGGCTGAGTCGCGCATGAGTGCTTATCTGAAACCGGAAGGAGCAGACATGCCGCTTGAAGAGTATAAGCCGGGTGACAAGATTGTGCCTTATAGAATCGTTGGACATTATAAGGGTACGGATCTTGTTGGTATGGGCTATGAACAGCTTATGCCGTGGGTCAAGCCGCTTGAGAAAGTTGATGACAATGCCGCTGATTTTGTCAAGGATTATGCTGCTGCAAATGCTGACAAGTGTTTCACCGCAGGAAACGACACTTTCGTTGAATTGTCGGAACAGGCCTTCAGAGTGATTCCGGGTGACTATGTGACTACAGAGGACGGTACTGGTATTGTGCATATTGCGCCTACATTTGGTGCCGATGACGCGAAAGTGGCAAAAGCTGCGGGAATACCGTCGCTGTTCATGATTAACAAGAAGGGTGAAACGCGGCCAATGGTTGACCTTTCCGGAAAGTATTATGTGCTTGACGAATTGGATGAGTCATTTGTGGCAAAGTGTGTAGATACTGATAAATATGCGCTTCATGCTGGAGATTATGTAAAGAATGCATACGATCCTAAGTTCAATGAGAACGGCAAATATGACGAGAAGGCTGCTTCGAAAGCGGAAGATCTGAATATTGTGCTGTGCATGGAAATGAAACAGCAGGGTACTGCATTCAAAATCGAGAAACATATACACAATTATCCTCACTGCTGGAGAACGGACAAGCCGGTGCTTTACTATCCGCTTGATTCATGGTTTATACGTTCTACTGCCTGCAAGGAGCGCATGGTGGAACTCAACAAGACAATCAACTGGAAACCGGAATCGACCGGTACGGGACGTTTCGGCAAATGGCTTGAGAATCTCAACGACTGGAATTTGAGCCGTTCACGCTATTGGGGTACTCCTCTTCCTATATGGCGCAATGCTGATAGCAGAGAAGAGATATGTATCGGAAGCGTGGAGGAACTCTACAATGAAATAGAGAAGGCTGTCGCTGCCGGTGTGATGGAGTCGAACCCATTGAAAGAAAGAGGGTTTGTTCCGGGAGATATGGCACAGGAGAATTATGACAAGATAGACCTTCACCGTCCATACGTGGATGATATCAAACTTGTTTCGCCTACTGGTAATGTATTGGTAAGAGAGACTGATTTGATAGACGTGTGGTTTGATTCCGGTTCAATGCCATACGCGCAGATACACTATCCGTTTGAAAATAAGGAAGAGTTTGATGCACGCACTGTTTATCCGGCGGACTTTATAGCAGAAGGTGTCGATCAGACACGTGGATGGTTCTTTACTTTGCATGCAATCGCTACAATGATTTTTGACAGCGTGGCATACAAAGCAGTAATATCCAACGGTCTTGTACTCGACAAGAACGGATTGAAGATGTCGAAGCGTCTTGGCAACGGCATTGATCCGTTTGAATGTATCGAGAAGTTCGGAACTGATGCTGTGCGTTGGTACATGATTACCAATTCTCAGCCGTGGGATAATTTGCGTTTCGACAAAGATGGTGTGGCAGAAGTGAGCCGTACATTCTTTGGCAAACTGTTCCAGACTTATTCGTTCTTCACCATGTATGCGAATGTAGATGGATTCGATTATTCTGAGGCAGATGTTCCGGCAGAGCAACGTCCGGAGATTGACCGCTGGGTATTGTCGGAACTGAATACACTCGTGAAGAATGTAGAAAAGAGTTATGAGGAGTATGAGCCTACACGTGCCGGACGACTCATACAGTCGTTTGTGACAGATAATCTCAGTAACTGGTATGTGCGTCTGAACCGCAAGCGTTTCTGGGGTGGAGAGATGGATACGGACAAGCTTTCTGCATACCAGACACTCTATATCTGTTTGGAGACTATAGCGAAACTTATTGCACCGATTGCACCGTTCTATGCTGACCGTCTGTACATGGACTTGGTTCGTACAACGGGAAGAGATACTGTAAAGTCTGTACACCTTGCCAAGTTCCCTGAAGTTAATGAAAACTTGATAAACAAGGAACTTGAGATACGTATGCAGCTGGCCCAGCAGACTACCTCAATGGTTCTTTCGCTTAGAAAGAAAGAGAGAATCATTGTACGTCAGCCGCTCCAGTGTATATCCATACCTGTTACAGACTCTCTGATGAAAGAACGTCTCGAACAGATGCAGCAACTGATTCTTGATGAAGTGAATGTAAAAGAACTTCGTTTTGTGGATGGAAGCGAAGGAATGCTTGTGAAGAAAGTGAAATGCAATTTCCGTACAATGGGTAAGAAGTATGGCAAGATGATGAAAGTCGTAAATGAAGCTGTTGTAGGAATGACGCAGGAACAAATAGCAGAATTGGAGTCAAAGCAACAAGTTGTTCTTTCTGTTGAAGGACAGGATATTACGGTAGAGACAGTTGATGTGGAAATCATCAGTGAGGATATTCCGGGATGGACTGTTGCCAATGACGGTAATTTGACTGTGGCTCTTGACATAGAGATTACTGATGAACTGAAGAACGAAGGCATTGCGCGTGAAATTGTGAAACGCATACAAGGAATACGTAAGGAAAGCGGTTTTGAAATTGTTGACCGCATTAAAGTAGAGATTACGGATGTTCCTGCTGTGGCTGCCGCTGTGAAAGGTTTCGGCGACTATATCTGCGGACAGGTTCTTGCCAATTCATTGTCTCTTGGTAGTCCTTCTGAAGGAGTGGAAGTAGATTTTGAGGATTTCAAGGCTGTTATAAAAGTAAGCAAAGACTGATGAATAAAAAGAAAGCCTTTGTTTCTTTGATAGTCATACTCTCTGTTCTTGTCATCGACCAGCTTATCAAGGTCGGTGTCAAGACAGGGATGTATCTTGGAGAACGGATTCATGTCACGGACTGGTTTCAGCTTGTGTTTGTAGAAAACCCCGGAATGGCATTTGGATGGGAGATAGAAGGGGGTAAACTTTTTCTTACTCTTTTCCGCATGGTGGCTGTGGCTGTGATTGGTTGGTACATCTTCAAGCTGGTGAAAGACAGTAACACTCCATTAGGATATGTTGTTTGTCTTTCTCTTGTTTTGGCTGGTGCTGCGGGCAATATTGTGGATTGTTTGTTCTATGGAATGATTTTCAATAATCCGCCTTATCCGGAAGTGGCACAGTTTGTTCCGTGGGGTACTGGTTATGGTGAGTTTTTATATGGACGGGTAGTTGACATGTTCTATTTCCCCTTGGTTGAATGGAATATGCCTGATTGGAACTGGCTTCCATACGGTGGAGAGCATTGTGTTTTTTTCAGTCCTATATTTAACTTTGCAGATGCTTCCATAAGTTGTGGAATCATTGCACTCATGATTTTCTACCATAAACAGGTAAGTAAAATAGGGTTCTAATCTTTTTTGAACTTCCGGATTTCCGGTTCTGTTGTAGCACTATTTCAGCAGATTTGGAAATCCGAAAGTTCAAAATGTTATTAAATGTCTGACAGAAAATGAGAAAAATCATCCTTTTATTTGTATGTCTGATAGTTTTTATGTCATGTGACAACCGTCCGAAAGACGTGCTGTCCAAGTCTGCGATGGAACAGGTGCTTTATGATTACCATCTTGCACAAGGTATGATAACGAATCTTCCGACAGACAAACGTCGCGAAATGGCAGACTCATACATAAAAGCTGTATATGAGAAAAACGGAATAACGGAGGCTCAATTCGATTCTTCTATGGTGTGGTATAGCAGACATACGAAGGATATGAAGGATATTTATGACAATTTGTATCAACGCTACAAGTCTGCTGATGAGGAAATGAAGTTGAAGACAGGAAGCAGCGAAATGGGCTATTTCTTTACAGAAAGTGGAGATACTACGAATATATGGAATGGTGATAAACTGATTATTCTCAGGCATGGGGAACTTTTTAACAGGGAAAACTTTACATTTAAGGCCGATACGAGTTTCAGAAAAAAGGACAGGTTCGTTCTTTTGACCAATGTTGGTTTCATAAAGGAAAACAAGGACGACCGTGATTGTAGTCTGACCATCAGTCTTTCGCTGAGATATAAAGACGGGAAATCGGTAGGCACGGTGCGTCGTCTGTATTATCCTGGCAACCAGCAATTGACAATTGAAGCCATAAAGAATGAAGATATTGAGAGTGTAAATATTTTCTTTTATTATAACGGAAAGCCGGATATGCGCAATATGTCCATGATTGACAATATTGCTTTGTATCGTATTCATACCCAGAAAAAAGAAACTGTCATAGATTCACTCTCAACAGATACAGTGGCTGTGGATAGCATAGCAAACATTAAACCTGTAATGGTGACGGATACACTCCATGAGCGTTTGAATCCGGAAGAATTGCGTGAGCAAACAAAAGGAGACAGACGGATAAACATCAAGTCTCGTCCCGATGTGATACGACCAAACTCTGTCGGACCTACACGTCGGAAGAGACCTAATAAGTAGATTGATTCTATGAGGAGAGTAGCAGCAAGCATGGTCTTCGTGAACCGTGAGGAAGCATACACAAATCATATTGTGGAGATTTATGGAAGCAGAGTGGTCAATCATTATGCTTTGAAGTCAGAACTTGCTATGACAGAGTGGCTTGGAGGGATAATTGTACTTACTCATGCAGACGACATAGATTTGGAAGGAGTACAATCTGTGGGTGACTTTTTCTCTCGGATAGAGAAGGCTGAACCTCCCCAATCTCGTTATCTCAAGGCATACCATTTAAAAAATGTGGATATTGCTACACGCACTTTGACCCCAAATAGCAGGATTTATTTGATAGAGGAGGATGGAAACTCATTTATTGAGTAGAAAAATTTTAATATGGGATATTCAGTAAGCAGTGACTGAATATCCCATATTAATTTTGGTTCATCCGGAGTTTAGAGTAATAAATCATAATCTTTGTAAATTCAATGGCAGCCAGTACGAAGGATACACCATGATACCGATGATAGACGATTTCAGGCAGCGTTTCTCGTTTGGCGACGATTTTGTTGACGTGGCAGACTCCGGACTGATGAACAAGAATAATGTGGAGCTGCTACAACAGGCCGGATACAGGTACTCGGGGCGCGTATTAAGAATGAGACTGCCGGCATAAGGCAATGGATTCTCTCATTGGAAAAGAAAGATGGGTATTGTTACGAATGTAGGCATGGGGGCACCTTATCGTCTGCTACTCGGAGAAACGTGCAAGGAAAGACGACTATAACTGCAATTGTGGTGTTGAATGCTTAAGAAAAGGCCTATAAAAGCGGGCGCATCACCAAGCAGCAGGTCAATAGGTGGGGATATAACAAGTTTCTTGAAATCAGTAGGGACATCGAAGTTACCATCAGCGAGCGGAAAATTGAGGAGGACTACAGGTGGGACGGCTTCAAAGGCTATATACCAACACAGACCTTGACACAGGGCGGGTCATTGCAGAGTGTCACGGACTTGTGGGTTGTGGAATGGGCATTCAGAATATCCAAAGGCACATTGGAGATGCGCCCAATGTTTCATTTTACAGAAAGAAGGATAGAGGCACATATCTGTATCTGATTCATTGCCTACAAAATGTACAAGGAATTGGAACGGCTCATCTCTCTCAATAAGATTAGTATGAGTGTTGACAATGTGCTTGATGCGGCAAAAACAATCACCACTATCAGGATAAAGATGCCGGAGAATGGCACTTTTTTCACAAAAACGCTATTCCTAACCGAGAAGCATCTTACTATCAGACCACTTTTCGAACTGTATGAGAGCAAATCTCAATTGGGTAACGCATTGACGAGGTCAGGAGAACTTGAAGATATTCCAATAAGCAGAAGCTGTATTTCTCGATAATGGCTTATTGACAATGTTTTTACCTCTTGACGACACTTTGGTATCAAGAAGATATTCCTTTTATTGCAGTACACCGCATCAAGCATCTCAAAAGTACATCTGCCTCTTCTTTAAGCCTGTCTTGATTAAAGAAGTCGTACTTCTGTTAATTACATCAATGAACACTCTACAACAGATGGTTTCTGCCTTTGAGAGGATGATTTCATTGTACTGCTTTTGTTGGGCATTGACAGGATTAGCATAGATACATGCCAAGTGAGCGACGACGTATTAACTCCATCGTCTCAGGGGCTCTGTACCCAGGCCAAAAGTCCAGGAACAGAGATTTGGTTTCGCCTATCTCTCATTCGGAGTTTGACTGATTTACATACTTGTACATTGTTGAATTTATATTGTTTGTTTTTGGTGCAAAATTCCTAAATGATACAATGTTGACCTCAGTAAAGAGAAAGTAAATCATACTAATCAAGAGTAATTGATAGTAAATCATCTTTAGATAGACGTTTTTCCCACGGCTCTTCATTTAGCTTTGGCATTTTTTAGTAACTCGATGTGCTGTTTAGAATAATACATTGTACCATATTCTACCTTTGAAGGGATTTGATGACGGTGAATAAAAGAACGTACACCATCTGCTGTCATCTTATATGTTGAACGCGTCTCTTCTGGTATTATCCAGTCTGTGATTTCCGAATATTTGTTTTTTTCAGATTATACAGTACATTGATAGCTTTCTTTTCATAGAATTTGAAGCCTTTAAGCGCAATTTTGGGCATATTATGTTCTCTGGTTATCACACCAACATGCTTTATACTCATCTGCTCACGCATGACTTTGTCAAAGTCAGTACGGAATATCATCGTAAACTTCCCACGCTTTTCCATCCTGACATCAAAATTCTTTAAGGTGTAACTTATTTGGTCTTTTGAAATGCCATACTTTTCCATTGCTTCTTCATAGGTACTCCAATTAGTATCTATACTGTCATCCTTGCATTTGATACAATCAATATGAACCTTGGAGTAGTATGCTTTCCCATTACGATTTACTCTTGAAACTTTGTGACGCATCACAAAACTTATAACAGAAGCCTTTGTCATATTATACATTTCCATTATTTGTTCAGCAGTATAGTAGTTGTCTATGTCGATTTCTTCAAGGAGGTCAGCAAAATGTGCATCAATGGCTTTCTTATTAAAGAACGTATTGCGTCCTTCGTATATCTTGGTACAGTCGTCCTCGGGTGATAAGAATGCCTTATCTCGCAGAGAATTATTCTTCTCTGCATTTCGAAAGGATTCGGCATTGTCTTTCTTTTTCTTTCCAGCTTCTCTTCGCAGAGATGCGATACGTTCACACCTTCGGCTGCAGTATTTTTGAACGACATTTTGGTAGCAACGAACTTTTTCCGCATACTCCACATTCTTTAATTATCTCCATTTTGCTTTGACTATTCTAATGGTTTTTGATAGAAGAGGTCCTTGATTTTGTCTCTGGCTTTATCAGATATTTTCAGGAACTCTCACGTGTGCCCTACATAGCATTTTGCCATTCCATTTGTTCGCACGATTGAAATGCAGGAACGAAATTTGAGCCAAAGTTACCTCTAAAACAGGTAGCAACAAATTGCAAATGGAAAGCGTTAAAACGAAAAAAAGCCATCAAAATGGTGGCTTATGAGCAGTTATAAAAACGATTTGCAAGTATGGTCGGGCGGTCTATTTCCGATGCAGATTGCGCAATTCGGCAATCTGACAGTTCACTTCCAGCAACAGCCCTTCAAGCTCCTGCTTGTCCTGCTCAAGTTCCTGTTCTGGTGTATAATTGGCAAGCCGCTCACGTAGAGCGGACGTATCGGGTTGTCTCATTGTTACTTATGTCTTTTAGATTTATCATTTGCGTTTCATTCCTGATTTCATTTGTCTGCCTATCCTGTGCGAAGCCTCACGCGCACAACGACGCATGAACTCAATCTCGTCCTCTTCCGGGTCGCGCCCCCATTTGAGGTCGGACTGCGGACCGCCTCCGCCACCGCCGGAAACCTCCCCGTAAGGAGAAGCGACAAGCGTAAAAAAGGCCATCGCCATGTTCTGAAAAGCCTGCCAGTTGGCCACTTCCCGGAAATCGAATTCATCGTTTAAGTAATCCAACACCTTTTCGGGAAGGTAGCGGTCGTAGTTCTTTCCGTCATGCTCAAATTCCGTATGCAAGCGGTCGGGCTGCCACTCCGTGTAGCCCTCATAAACCGGGATGTTCCGCTTAACATTGACCAGCGGCTTTTCTCCGGCTTCGGTGTGAACGAACGGTTTCTGTGCCGTTACAACAGGTCGCTTCGGTATCGGGCTTTCCTGTTTTGCCTGTTCGGGATGCAACTTCTCCCACGCCCGTTCAATATGGGATGCGGTCAGGCTACGTCCCTTTCCAAGTTCCGAGCCCTTGAACCTTGAACTGCCCTTTTGAATCACATAGCCGCGTATCACGCCTTTCTTATCCTTACGCAGATGCAGTTCGTAGCCTTTGGCGGCAAGTTTTTCCGCATAACCATCCCAAGACCATTCGGGCAGTTCGCGCAAAGCCTCCATGCAGTCCTCGCTGACTTGCGGAATACGGCTTTCATGTATGTGCCGGGCTGTCGTCCATCCCCTTTGCCGGGCAACCTGTTCCGCCGCCCGATGTGCGCGGATGTGGATGGCATGGTCGTTGTTGATGTTCCCGTTCTCGTCAATCCTGCACACGACGGCATGGAGGTGAGGTATGTCGCTGTCGGATTCCCTGTGCAGCCACACGCTGGACTTGCTGCCCGATATGTTGGTCGGCACGGAAATGACATCGCCGTCCTCATTCAGAATTTCCTGATTGTCGAAAGCCGCCGCGAAGTCGTTCCATAGCTGCTGCCAGTCCTTGACCGTGAAATCTTCGGTATGTTCCATTGCCGGGCTTATCTCCAAGCGGATGACATTGTTCTTGATGTCCGGGCGGTTCATGGTGGCAAACTTCATTTCCGTCCAGATGCCCGAAGCGTCCATGCCCTGCGGCATGAAGTTGTCGTAGATGCGCGTTATCTTTTCGGGATGTTTCTTGTTCCTCGACTCGCCCGACACGTACAGCATCGCCCTGATGCCGTGACTGATGGATTTTGCCTTGGCTATCATACGGCATCCTCCTCTGTCTCTTCGTCCGTTGTCCCTGCCGGGTAGCTGTTCGCCTTCTGTGCGGACTGCAGGAAGTCGGTAACATGGTCTGTCACTTGCGCCACCTTCTCGTACCATTCGAGCATGGTGGGCTGATGGCGGAAAAGGCGCACCTTCTCGTCATCGTTCAGCCCGTGCAGGGCGTTGGCGAAGTTTACCATGTCCGTCCTGCAAGCCGCAAGCTGCCTCAGACCGTCCACCTCCGCACCCGAAAGCCGCTGCCTGGGTCTGTAATTGAGTGCCCTTGCCCGGATGAAGTCGCTGCGTGTCATGCCGCACTGCCCGGCGGTGCTCTTAATCTGATAAAGCTCTTGATCCGTGACCTTGGTGACCACCACCTTGTCACGCCTTATAACGGGCTTTTCCTGCCCGGATTCCTGAATGAAAGTATCTTCTTGTTTCATATAACCGGTGTCTTTGAAATTGTAGTGAAACGGTATCTAAAAAGGGGAAGGTGCGAGCCTGCGAGCGGCTGGGACAGCGACCTTTCGGGGCATTGCGTGAGCGTCGTGGTAATACCGTCCGAAGGCGGTAATACCTCGGCATATCTCGCAACTCAACGCTATCGCTCCATGCCACTCCTCCCGTCCGTCTGCCACTTCCTGCACGGGACGGATGCCGCTTATCGCCGGATTACGGAACAACAGGAAAGGCGTTCTTTGCCCTGTCATTGTCGGTTCGGCTGTTTCCCCGGCTGCCTTTCGGTTCTTATTCTTCCCTCTGTTCATGGAAAAATGTATTGTCTGTGTGGCTGCCGTCCGCTGTTCTCCATCCACGGACGCACGGGAAGGTCATCACGGATGCCACCCTTGAACGGTTGGTGCCGATAAGTCCCATGCCCGTAAGTGCGTCCAGCAGGTTGCGTATGCGTTTCCTGCCCATGTTCCATTGCGCGGAAAGCTGCTCTTCGGAATACTGCGCCTGACCTGCGGAAAGCGTGAGCGGTCTTCTGAATCCCTTGCCCTCTCCGGCTGTAAATGCCATTCTCGCCAGCAGGTCGCCAAACAATATGAAGTTTACTGTTTCCCTGCCGTCATCATCCGTCGTTGTCCCGTACAGCCATTGCAATGCCTTCTGAGAAAAAACTAATGACAGGGATGCGATACCTGCCGGGTACATGAATCTGTATGTTTTCTTGTCCATAAAACTTTGTCTTTATAAGTGTGATATTTTTGTTTTTGGAAAAGAATAAAACCGTGCAGGAACCGGTATGGAAATACCAATTTGTCCTTTTGTTGTACCCTGCACGGCTTCATTTTCCCATAATCGTGTGTCAGATGAAAAAGGGCAACGGCTGCTCGTGCGATACTCTGAATTGTTCCAATCTTGAAAGAAGGGAAGAAAAAAGAGGTTGTATGAACGCAGGTCAAATGCCTTTCCACCTTTTGCATACGGTTACTTGCCAGCTCCGTTGTTTCCTGTGTTTGCCTGTGTCGGTTGTACGGATGCCGGACGCTTGTCAAGGCTTGACACGGCGCGGTTGATGTCCTCCGCGTTTACCGCGATGGAAAGCAATGCCCTGTTTACCGTCACCAGTTGCTGCTTGTCGCAGAACTCCGACACACGTTCCAGCAACCCGAACGCACGGTTCAGCCGATGTTCCTGCGCGTTGTCCGCTGTCAGTCGGTCGTTGTCCGTGCTGCTGTTGAGATAGCGGTTGAGCGCGAGGCGGTCATCCCCGGAAATGTTGTCTATCGTAATTTTGCCGTCGGCAATGGCGATACTCACGCGCAAGGTGTCCGCCTCGTAGATGCCTACGCTTTCCAAGAATGTGCGGATGGCTTGAACATCCTTGCCGACTGTCTCACGTTTACGGTTCTCGTTCTTCTTTTCTGCCGGAACAGCTGCGGTTGTGCCTGCCTGTTCCATGTTCCTGTTCTGTTCCATTGTTACGATTTGTTTTTGATATGAATAAAAAAGTTACTTGTTCCGTCCTGCAAGGTAGCGGTCGGCTTCCTCCGCGATTTCTTCCTGTGACGAGATACGGACACCCGTAAGGAAAGCGTCCAAGTCTTCTTTCTTAAAAAAGCACAGTTTGCCTGTCGGCTTGTACATCGGGATAGCCCGGCGCATCATCAGCTTGCGGAAATAGGAGAGCTTGAAGCCGCAATACTCGGCCGCCTCCTTGGTGCTTAAAAGTTTTCTTTGCTCTGTCATGTGCGTATATTTTAGTGAATAATCTGCTTCGCCTTTGTCGTGGCGACAGTGCAAAGGTATGGCGGAATCTCCCCGAAACAATTACTATAAATGGCACTAGCTGAACACCTTGCGAATTATAAATGCAACTATAAACGGGGCAGAAACGAAGTATAAGGGAACTATAACCCCTCCATAATCCCGGATAATCCGCACATGGTAACTTATAAGTGCGGAAAGAAACAGGCCTGTTCGCGGACGGACATAAAAAATCCCGCCATCGGGTTACGGTGACGGGAACAAGGAAGAGAATTGTATAATGGTTATATATAGAAGGTGGAGGTCAGACCTTCTTGAACTCTTCGAGGCCATAGGTGTCGAGTTTCGGACGAAGGCGGGTCGCCTTGCGCAGCAGCTTGGCGATATGCCTCTGGTGTTCGGACGGGTTGTCCCTGTAGGCGGTCTTGAAGTTGCTTGCCAGCTGTGCGCCGTTGTTGAGCGGCCAGAATTTCTCGAAGATGACCCATTTGCCTTTTCGGATTTTGAGGGCTGCGCAAAGGGCACTGGCGATATAGGCATAGAGCGTTTGGTTGATTTCGTCATCCTCCTTTTTCATCAGCGGTTGGAAGTCCGTGTCGAGATAGCCGTCCTCACGGAACAATACCAACAAAAACAGCGCATCGTTGGTCTGCAATGATTCGGGCAGTCTCCTTATCTGTTCCGGCTGCACCTTTGAGACAAGGCTGTCGTAGTGCCTGATTTCATCCTCCTGCTTCATCATGGAAGGTGGCGTGGACGCAGAAAGCACGGCTTCGATTTGCCTTTCAATCGGTTCATCCGTGTATTGTTGTTTCTTTGGAATAAGGCTGTTCCACCGTTGCAGCATCCATGATTTTATCTGTCTGCCGTATGCCATACCGATGGTGCAGGGCAAAAGGAAAAGCACGGCAAAGAGCGAGGCCATGACTATGCACGTGCTCCAGTCCATGCGCTTGTCCGGCGTAAAGATGAAAGCAAGCAACAGCGAAAGCACGAACCATGAGGCGGTCAGAACGGAGCGGTCTTTGGAAAGCCACTTGTCTATGATGATGTCATACAAGAGGAAAAACTCGGCAATCAATCCGATCCACCCGACAATGGACAGGGTGGCAAACACAAACCCTGCCGTGGTCGCTCCCATGCAGAAAGCGACGGCGGCAACCAGACTGAATGCGGTTGCGGCTACTACCGTAAGCGGCAATAGCATCGTAAGGAAATTATCGGAGATTCGTTTCATAATATGCGTTTTATAAAAACGGGTTATTCATTTGCTTCATGCAGCCGTTGTGCTGTCGGTTGTATTCTCATAGCCGTCAGGAATTGAAAAGGTCATCCATCGTCATCTCACTGTGGACGATGCTGTGATGTTTTCCTTCGCCTAATCCGAAGGTCGTCACAAAAGTATGAACAAGAGGTTTCCTGTTCTTTGTCTTCAAGTCAAAAAGCCACATGCGATCACGCAATTTCTTTTCATAATCCGCTGAAATGTTATATGCCTTCTGTGAGAACTTCATTTCACAGAGATGTATCAACCTGTCAGCTCTTTCGATTATCATATCTATTTGTGCTCCGGGAAGGTTTTCCTTTTCATCGGGAGAACACCGCCATGTGGAAACGGATGTCGCCATGCCGGAAATTCCCAATGCCTTTTTTATCTGCCTGTGATGCCTCATGCAAATCAACTCGAAGCACAAGCCCTGCCATGAACGGATGCCTGCATCGTCGAGATGATGACTCCACCATTGTTCATCAAGCTTGTGCTTATCGGCAATAAACTTGAAATAGAACAGAGTGTAAAAATCCACGAGACGGTAAACCATATTGCTTTCCCGCCCGAAAATTTCCATTTTGTCGATAAAGTCACATTGCTCAAGATTCTCCAGAACAGTGTTCAGGACTGTGCCGTTTATTTTTGTGTTCCGGGCTATCTCTTTTCGTGTCATTCCGGATTTATGCTGATATAGCAATGTCACAATATTAATATAGTTTTCAGCATGGCAGAACAGAGCCGGGTACAGTTCGTTGAACTCTTTGCGCATCGATCCATTCTCGTCAAAGCACAACGCATCTATATTCTGGGCGACGCTGAGTTTCGGGTTAAGCAGGTTCAGATAATAAGGCACTCCGCCTGTCAGCATATAACATTGCAAGATGTCATACCTTGTCCAGTAAAAGTCCTGACTCTTGAAATACTCTTCTGTCTCTCCGAGTGTAAACGGTTCAAGATATATACGCCGTGTGATGCGGTTGTGAAGTCCTCCCTGGTTTTCTATCAGGTTGTCTGCCATCCATGATGTGGCTGATCCGGATGCAATCAGCACAATATCATAGCGGCGGTTCGCCCAACCGTTCCAGAAGTTCTCCAGTGCCTCCACAAAAGTTGACCTGCTCGTGTCAATCCAAGGCATTTCGTCTATGAATATGACCTTTTTCCGTTCTGCCGGCAAAGTTTCAAGATATTCTTCCAATGCATCAAAAGCATCATACCAATCTGAAAAACGTGTCGGCTTTTTTCCTGAATATTGCCTGATTGCCTTGGCAAAATTACGTAGCTGGACAACAGTCTTTGCCTTGTGTACACCCACAAATGTAAAATCATATTCATTGTTGAAAAACTGGTCTACGAGAAATGTCTTCCCGATTCTTCTTCGTCCACATACAATGACAAATTCGGAACGGCTGGATTTCAGACTTTCCGCCAATTGTTCACATTCCCGTTGCCTGGCTATTAAAACTGGTTTCATACTTTATAATTTTGTATGCAAAGGTAGTCATTTTTTCTCATTGAAACAACAAAATGAGCCGAAAAGTGACCTATCAACGATATTCTTCACTATTTTAAGTCACTTTTCGAGCTAAAATGATTTTGTATTGGAGGTCTGTCAAACTCGGAATGCACCGAATTAACAGTTTCAAGCCTTTTTGTCATCAGCGATTTTACACGTATGGAAGCACTACATATTCATGCCTTTTTCAATCCGTTCTATATCGGATTGCCTGTAGCAGTTCTTGCCCCCGACCTTGCAGCACGGCAGATAGCCGGAAGTGTTCCATCTCCACAGCGTGGCGCGGCTCTTGCCGAGACGTTTCAATACGGAGGCTTCATCCAGCATGACTTCTTTTTCTTTTGCGGTCCATTCTTCCATCTGCTCTGCCACCCATTGCCTGAAAGCGGACTTGAGTACCTCCACGGAAGTGATGACAACAGTGTCGGGCAGGAGGTCGTTCAGTTCATTTTTGTATTTCATCATTATCGGAGACAGGCTTGTTGGCGATCCTCACGGCAAGACATTTGCCTCGCGCCTGTCCGGGCTTCACCGTGTCAGTGAGGCCTGAGACGGATTCGCAGGTGCAAAATTACAACAGGATGATACGTTTCTGAAATATTTTGGATTGTCTTTGTCTGCCGACAATCGGAAGACATTTTCGTTAAAGGAATTAACAGTAAAACAATGCATTATTGCGAGAAAAGGATATGAAGCAGTGCCTGTGAAAAGAAAAAATATAATGTGCACAGATAAAGGCAAGACCTGCCTCCGTATGATTTGGGAACAGGTCTGATATTATGGCAGGAATTGTGTTCGGGCGGTTTACGAAGTGAACGACTTGATGCCTCTCCATAATCTGAAGAACAACCCTTTTCGGGATAGTTGCCTGTCGGTGAATGTTATCCGTCCGTCACTCTCCTTTGTGTAGCCGATTTTCGTGCGGAGTGTTCCGATAGTACGGTTCTTCTCCTTGTCGGTAAAGCGTTCATGGAGGTAATTGTTGTAGGCGGTCTTTGAGATATGCCTGAACTCTGTGCTCACTATGGCATGGGCGATATTCCGCACAAGTCCTTCATCCCTTGCGCACACCATGACAAGTGCGGCACCCCTTCCGACTTCTCCGTCCAATAGGAAACGGAGGGTGTCAAGAATCCTGTCCGCATATTTGGGATAGAGGATTTCATCGGCAAAGCATGTCGATCTGTTCTGACATACGGCATATCTCCAAACATTCATGAACGTGAGGACTATTTGCGGAGAAATGCCTTTGACATAGCTTCGCAGCAATCCGCTGACAAAGTCATGCACCTCGTCATAGTTATTGTGTGCACGGATAAAAAGGTATTCCATCACATTCCTTACGCGATTCTCCATGCAGATGGTTTCCCATGGCAGCTCCGGCCTGTCCAACAGCAGGAGGATGGTCTTTGCCGCAGCTTCCTGAGAAGGAACGGGGATATTGTCATCCAGCACGCCGTCCTTCATTCTTGCTTCAAGCAGACGGAGAACATAGGCGATGTTGCCGTCCATGTTCCTCTTGCCGTATTGGAGTTCGATGTCTGCGCTTATGTCTTCTATTGTTTCTTTCATAATGCTGTCCTCTATTTTTGTCCTGACTATATTTTACAAATGGGGTGATTGCCGGTTCGCCAGTTCAAGAAGCCGTGCAAGCTGTTCCGATGACATGCTCTCGAACTGTTTAAGCAGCATGGACTTCACCTCCGCCTCGCTTTTTGCCTTGGCTACCTTCTTCGCTATGCCGGTGGCAAGTTCTATACCGCTGAGCTTGATGTAGTCATGGAACACGCTCTCTGTCTTGTGCCCGCTTATCGACATCATTTCGTGCGTGTCCAGTATGCGGCTGAGGTACATCAGGGTGATGCCCGTGCGCCTTGCCGTGTGCGAGGTCACAAGGTCATACTTGGGAATCAGCACCTCGCCACGGCTGTTGCGTTTGAAGGACACGCGTCCTTCACCTTCCATCTTGATTTGGTCAAGGCGCAGCCTTGTGGGTATTTCCTCTCTTAGGCTCGGCACGTTTTCCGAAAGTCTCCTGATGACATCCTTGATTTTCCTGTTCAGCGTACTGTTGTTTATAACAGGAAGGTCGTAGCCGTACTTTTCAAATATACTTATCAGGTTGTCGTTGAGTATCGGGATGGAGACTTCCGTGTCCGTCTTCTGCTGTGTCAGCGTGACGATACCAATGCCGTCATGGAAACTGACATTGCTTTTCCTGATGCGTGAGTAGTCGGAATAACGCTGGCTGGTATAGCAGCCCACAAGGAATATGTCACGGGCAATGTCCTCGCCCTTGTCCTCCAACGGGAGTTCATACAATGCCTGCAGTTCGGCTTCCGTGAGATAGATTTCCTCCACCTTGTCATCCCTTGTCACGTTCAACTTCGGGAAATGGCTCAGTACGGAAGTCTTGAAGCGGTAGCCGTCCTTGAAAGCGGCATTGAGCATGGCGGAAAGTGAGGCAAGATGCTTGTTGACGGACTTCTTCATGTAGCCGAGCTCCTCCTGGTACTGCACATACTTGTCTATGAGCTGCTCGTCTATGTCTTCCCAGTTGAAGGGGTGTGTCTTGGCGAACGCTTCGAGGACCGTCTGCGACACCTTGTATGCGTGCAGTGTACCTTTTTTGTAGTTGTTGCCTTTGCGCTTGATGTCACCGTTTTCCATGCCCCTTATACGCTTCCTTATATACTCCAGCACATCCGGCCTGTGGGCTTCCTGCAATTCCCTGACGAGTTCCGCATTGATTTCCGCCTGTTCCTTCTTCTTTGCTATGATGGTGGTGCGGCTGATTTCGGACGGGTTGACCGTCTTCACCGTCTCATACACCTCCAGTATGTCCTTCCTTGTCTGCGCTTCTTCCGGCAGAGCCATCGTTATGGCCGAGATTGAGGCAACGAAAGCCTCTATCTCCTTTTTCTTTCGGAGGAGCGATTCGCGAAGGGAAGTGTTCAGTCTGCCGCGGGACGGTATCTTTATCGAGCCGTCAACAAAATGGGTCGGGTTTACCGAAACGGGAGACTTGAACTGAGGGCGGTTGGTGCGCGTTATGTCGAGCCTGACGAGTATGCGGCACTCGCCTTGGCTGTCGCTTTTCTTTGCGAGGGAGAAGGATGCTTTGGGCATGGTTTCTGTTTTTATCTATTAGTTAATAATCCAATTGCTCTGCAAAGATACAAAAATAATGTCACAAATAATGTCACACAATCGATATTTTATGAAACATTAATAAAACCTTCCAATATAGTCATGTATTTGTAATGTGCTATATATTAGTCTTTTATATTCCGATATTTTTCTTTGTTGTGATTTTGTTTTCTCTCGTAAGGGGTATTAGGCTACCCATATAAACTCGTTGGTTGAATTAAAATTTTAATTATTTACAAATGAGAAAGTTGCGCAAT
>X363_Desmarests_Spiny_Pocket_Mouse__coassemble_577_pt1 | contig 20875 bp, 16 predicted proteins | sample X363_Desmarests_Spiny_Pocket_Mouse__metabat2_low_PE_006 | metagenome-assembled genome bin X363_Desmarests_Spiny_Pocket_Mouse
ACGGCTTCAAGGCTGTATTGATTCGCTTTGACACCACAATATCGAGTTGGAAGGGTTGGAACTTCCTTGCTTTCCTTGTTATTTTCCTTAAAAAAATTCACAATTCACAAAAGTAGAAACAACTTCGATGAGTGATTTATTTATGGAAAATTTAAACATTTCAAAAATAAAGATTGCACGTAAATCTCAACGAATGTCAATGGATGACTTGGTTGAAAGGATGGGGGATAGAGCTATAAGCAAGAACTCTATTTCTAAGATAGAACGAGGTTTATTGCGTCCGTCGCTTCAAACTCTTGAAGCAATAGCTGATGCATGCAAAGTTCCGTTATCATATTTCTATGATAGAGATATTAATATCGGAAATTTGGATTTTCGTTTTGAAAAAGATACACCGATAAAAAAAGCTGAACAGATTAGAGCCTTGGTTGTTTCTGGAATACAAAGATATTTTTCTACAGAAAATTTAATTAATCTTAGAAGCAATAATTTCAAACTGTTGAAAAAGGAGATTATAAAGACTTATGATGACGTGGAGAATGTCACTCTGAAATTACGTAAGAAACTTGAAATTGGTTGTCAGCCCATATTTTCAGTTTATGAGCTACTTATGAATCATGGTGTTCGTATCATAGAGATAGATATGGAAGATGATAGTATTCTGGGAATTTCTACTTTTGTCTGTAATTCAATCCCTGTTATAATTATAAATAGCAGGGCTAATAAGACGACAGAGCGTAAACGGTTTACTGCGCTCCATGAGTTAGCACATCTTATCTTGAACATACAAATATTGCCTGACAGTGAAAATAATGTTGATTCAAACAGGTATAAAGATTTGTCATATAAAGTGTCAGTAAAACAAACTACGATTGAAAGAATTTGTCATTATTTTGCAGCAGCTATGCTACTTCCAAAGGACAGCTTGTTTGTACGCACTGGACATATACGCATGAAACTTTCATTGCAGGAGCTTGTCAGCATACGTAACATGTATGGAATAAGTATTGCTGCCACGGTACATCGATGTCATGACCTTGCCATAATAGATGATACGGAATATGATAATCTGTATGATAATGTTATCAATAAAAATATTATGGAAACCGGATGGGGAGGATTTCCTGTTATGGAAACGGCTGACCGTTTGGAGTTACTTGAAGAAAGAATAAAGCTGGAAATGTCGGAATTGGAAAATAAATGAATTATAAATTAAAGAATATGAAAACATTAAGAAAATTTACAGGAAACTACCCTTTGGGTAAGACCCTGCGGTTTGATCTCAAACCGTTGGGAAGAACTTTGGAATATATTGAACGTAAGGGATTTATTGCCAAAGACGAGCAAAGATTTCGTGAATATGAAAAAGTAAAAGATATTATAGATCGTTATCATAAACAGTTTATAAAAATATGTCTCAATAATTTAAATTTAAAACTGGACTCTGATGGAAATGATGATTCATTGGAGGATTATGTTACTCTTGCTTCTAAGATAAACCGTAGTGAAGCAGAAGAAAAATTATTTGATAAAATTAAGGAAAATCTGCGAAAACAGATTGTTGGTGCTTTTAAAAATGAAACTGTGTATGGAGATTTGTTTAAGAAAGAGTTGATTCAAAAACATCTTATAGAGATTGCAGAGTCTGAAGAGGAAAAGGCTATGATAGAGAACTTCAGTAAGTTTACGACTTATTTTACCGGCTTTCATGAAAATCGTAAAAATATGTATTCTGAAGAGGAAAAATCCACATCAATTGCCTATCGCTTGATAAATGAGAATTTGCCTATATTTTGCGACAATATGCGGTCTTTTGAGAAAATTGCGACAAGTGATGTGGCTGTCCATTTTGGTGATATAGAGGCTGAGTATGAACTAAACGTAGAGCATGTAAATGAAATGTTTAGTTTGGATTATTTCACGAAAGTGCTTACGCAAGAGCAGATAGAAGTTTACAATGGTATTATTGGAGGTCGTGTTGAGGGCAAGGAAAAGAAACGGGGAGTCAATGAATATGTGGAACTCTATAATCAACAGCAGAAAGATAAAAGTATGCGTCTGCCATTGCTGAAGCCGTTATACAAAATGATACTTAGTGATAGAACAGCCATTTCGTGGCTACCGGAAAAGTTCTGTAGTGATGCTGAAATGATTGATGCCATAAACGAAACCATCAACAAATTGCAGACAATAATTTTGAATGACAAGACAGAAAAGTCTTTAAAAAACTTGTTGCTGCACATTGGCGAATATGATTTGTCACGAATATACATAGCTAATGATTCCGGACTTACAGATATATCTCAGCAGATGTTTGGTCAGTATGATGTTTTTACGAAAGGCATAAAGAATAATATTCGCAAACAAGTTTCTCCTACGAAGAAAGAAAAGAATGATTTAGAACTGTATGAGGAAAGAATAAATAAGTTGTTTAAGTTAGGAAAGAGTTTTTCTATTGCTTATTTGAATGATGTTAGTGGTGCGGCAGAAACAATAGAAGAATATTTTATTCAGCTTGGAGCTTATGAGAAAAATGGTGAGCAACGAATAAACCTATTCACACAGATAGAGATGGCACGTGTAGCTGCGGCTGATATACTTGCTGGAAATCATGCGAACTTAAATCAGTCAGGAACGGACATCAAGCTTATAAAGGATTTGCTTGATGCTTTTAAGGCTTTGCAGCACTTTATAAAACCGTTGCTTGGCAATGGAGATGAAGCGGATAAGGATAATGAGTTTAATGCTAAATTGCGTGAGGCATGGGATACTCTGGATATAATGACACCTTTGTATAATAAGACGCGTGATTGGCTGACACGTAAGCCTTACAGCACAGAAAAGATAAAGCTTAATTTTGAAAATTCCCAACTACTTGGAGGATGGGATATGAATAAGGAACCAGACTGTACATCTGTATTGTTACGGAAGGGTGGAATGTATTTTCTTGCCATTATGGATAAGAAGGCTAATCATTCTTTTGACTGCGATTGCTTGCCATCAGAAGGAATTTGTTATGAGAAAATCGACTACAAATTATTACCCGGAGCAAATAAAATGTTGCCAAAGGTTTTTTTCTCGAAATCTCGTATAAAAGAGTTTGCACCCTCTGACGATATTGTTGAGGCTTATAAGAAAGGAACTCATAAAAAAGGTACTAATTTTTGTCTTTTGGATTGTCATCGCTTGATAGATTTTTTCAAGACTTCAATAAACAAGCATGAAGATTGGAGTCGGTTCGGTTTCAGATTTTCTGATACGAAAACTTATAAGGATATAAGTGATTTCTATAAAGAAATTGAACAACAAGGTTATATGCTTGGTTTTCGCAAAGTATCGGAAGAATTTGTCAACAAACTTGTTAATGAAGGAAAGCTTTATTTGTTCCAAATATGGAACAAGGACTTTTCTGAATATAGTAAAGGAACACCAAATTTACATACTATATATTGGCGAATGCTGTTTGACGAGAGGAATTTGGCTGATGTTGTATATAAACTCAACGGACAAGCTGAGTTATTTTATCGCAAAAAGAGTTTGGATATTAACAAAACAACTGTCCACAAGGCACATCAACCTATAGCCAACAAGAATGTACAGAATGACAAACGTGAAAGCTGTTTTAATTATGACATAGTAAAAAATCGTCGTTACACGGTAGATAAGTTCCTGTTCCATGTACCTATTACCATCAATTTCAAGGCAACAGGGGATGGCAGAATGAATCTTGACACTTTAGAAGCTATACGTGATGGAGAAATAGAACATGTGATTGGTATTGACCGTGGCGAGCGTCATCTTCTTTACTTGTCATTGATAGACTTGAAAGGAAATATAGTCAAGCAGTTTACACTGAACGAGATTGTCAATGAGTATAATGGACGCATATATGCTACTAATTATAAAGATTTACTTGTGTCTCGTGAAGGTGATCGAAACGAGGCGCGGCGCAATTGGCAAAAAATTGAGAATATTAAAGAAATAAAGGACGGCTATCTGAGTCAGGTTGTTCATATAATAACAAAGATGATGGTGGAATATAAAGCTATTGTGGTATTGGAAGATCTTAATGCAGGTTTTATGCGTGGACGGCAGAAAATAGAGCGGCAGGTCTATGAGAAATTTGAGAAATTGCTTATTGACAAACTGAATTGTTATATTGATAAGCAAAAAGAAATGAATGATATTGGTGGAGCACTTTATCCTCTTCAGCTTACAAGTAAGTTTGAGAGTTTCCGTAAACTCGGGAAGCAAAGCGGATGGTTGTTCTACATACCAGCATGGAACACGAGCAAGATTGACCCTGTTACGGGATTTGTAAATATGCTTGATACGCAGTATGAAAATGTGGATAAGGCACGTTGCTTCTTCTCAAAATTTAATGTTATACGTTATGATAAGGAGAAAAATATGTTTGAGTTTGTTTTCGATTACAACAATTTTACTAATAAAGCCAAGGAAACGCAAACAATATGGACTTTGTGTACATACGGAACGCGTATAAAGACTTTCCGTAATCCGAAGAAAAATAATCAGTGGGATAATGAAGAAATTATACTTACGGATGAGTTTAAGAAGGTTTTTGATGATGCTGGCATAGATATAAATAGCAATCTGAAAGAGGCAATTTGCTCTCTCACAGAAAAGAAATATCTCGAACCGTTGATGCATTTGATGAAACTATTGCTACAAATGCGTAACAGTAAGACTGGAACAGAGGTTGACTATTTGCTTTCGCCTGTTGCAGATGAAAACGGCAATTTCTATGACAGTCGCAAGGAGGAATGTAAGGAAAGCCCTACTTTACCAAAAGATGCAGATGCCAACGGCGCATACAATATAGCTCGTAAAGGTTTGTGGGTGATACGCAAAATACAATCAACACCGAGTGGTGAGAAACTGAATCTTGCTATTTCAAATAAGGAGTGGCTGCAATTTGTCCAACAAAAACCTTATACGGATGAATGATTATATTGCTATATCCATATTGAATGATTTCATCTTTTGTCCGTACTCCATATACCTGCATAATGTGTATATGGAGACGGACGAAACGATGTATCATGCTGCGCCGCAGACACGTGGACGTTCTGTTCATGAGACCATAGACAGAAAAACAGCTAGTAATCGTGCGGATGATATTCTCTCGTTGCCTGTATATTCTGAAGAATATGGTCTTATGGGCAAAATAGATGTATATAAACGTAAACTCCGGAAGCTTATTGAACGTAAGTATCAGCTAAAACAGATATATCAGGGACAGATATACCAATTGTGGGCGCAAATGTTTTGTCTGAAGGAGATGGGGTATGATGTGGAAGAGCTTGCTTTTTATGAAATCTCCACAAACAAAATGATTCCGATAAAAATGCCGGATGAGAAAGAGATTCAAATGTTCAGGCTCTTTATTGAGAGATTCCGAAAATACAATCCGGCAGACACTTCATTTACTGTTAATCCCAATAAATGCCGTCATTGTATCTATTGCAATTTATGTGATAAAACAACTGAAAACAATGTTTACGAATAAAGATATAGAGTACCGAAGTATTTTTGTTATCAACTGTATAGACGAGCGGAGTATCCGTGTGAGTAATGGTGAACTATTACTTGAAGAACAGGTTGAAAACAGTGACAAGATGAAGACTCTCACTAAAATGCCATTTAAGAAAATATTGGCATTATTCATCATCGGTCACATACGTATAACGACTCCACTTATAGAAAAATGCAGGAAATTTGGTGTTGCATTGGTCGTGATGAAACCATCATTGCGTCCTGTATTCTTCTGGGCTGATTCTGCTGAGGCTAATTTTTTGTTGCGTAAGCGGCAATATGAATTAAAAAAAGAGGATATCAGTATTGCCAAGATAATTATCAGCAATAAAATAAGAAATCAGATGAAAGCTTTGTCGGATACGCGCCGCAAGGATGAGTGTACAAAACAATCATGGTCTGTGTTGCAGGAATGTGTAGATGCAGTAAATGACATCAGTGATTATAATGCGTTAATGGGGTTAGAGGGTGTAGCTGCCAAATCTTTTTTTGCTGCATTTTATCAGGATTTTAACTGGTGTCAACGGCGGCCACGCACAAAATGTGACGCACTGAATGCGACTCTTGACATTGGTTACACAATTCTTTTTAACTACATAGAATGTTTCTTGCGGATGTTTGGGTTTGATTTGTATGTAGGTGTTTTTCATTGTATGTGGTTTAAACGTAAGTCGCTGGTGTGTGACATTATGGAACCTTTTCGTCCGATAATAGATAAGACTACACGTACTGCATGGAATCGTAAACAGTTCTTAGAAAAAGATTTTCAGGTGCAAAAAGGCGAATATCGTTTACGCAATGAAAATAATAGAATATATTGCCGCGTATTTTATGATGCTCTTATGCCGTACAAGAATGATATTTTTAAGTATGTGCAGTCTTATTATAGGTGCTTTATGGGATGTAAATCAGTCAAAGAATATCCAATGTTTTTGTTATGACATGTTAGTTATAAGTTATGATATAAGCGATGATCGGCTACGCGCTAAGTTTTCAAAGATGTTGACGAAATACGGGGCTATAAGACTTCAATATTCTGTCTATGAAGTGAACAATACAGGTAGGGTTATTGATAATCTTATTGTTATGATAGAAGAGTCTTTTGCTAAAAAGTTTAGTGGTGATGATAGTGTTATAATCTTTGATATGGCAAATGTGAAGTTGAAGAAATATGGTAATGCTATTCATCGTGATAAAGATATTGTGTATTTCTGAATCAGAATGTAACAATTTTGCAAACGTCAGTCTCTACAAAAGGAATACTTTATAGGCTTTTTGTTGATAGTCAGTGTGTTAAACGAAATGTATGTGTTGCTGGAGTTGTTACCTATGTCAATTAATTTGATAATCTTTTATCTCTAATTATTTGACATTAAAGAGAATAATCGTACTTTTGCAAAAAGTAAGGGACTATAAGTCCTAAATAATTTCTACTATTGTAGATACGGTTTACAAGAATATGACAATCCTTTGACTATAAGTCCTAAATAATTTCTACTATTGTAGATGACAATGCCCATTACAGGACAACGGAACAGACTATAAGTCCTAAATAATTTCTACTATTGTAGATAACAAATAACCGTTACCGCCAGAGGCTCCAGGACTATAAGTCCTAAATAATTTCTACTATTGTAGATTTCAGACTCCAGCCTACTGCTATCTTAGGGACTATAAGTCCTAAATAATTTCTACTATTGTAGATTCAAGGACGTGATCGTATGTATCAACATTTGACTATAAGTCCTAAATAATTTCTACTATTGTAGATATCGTCTCGATGTCTCCTTCGTATATAGACTATAAGTCCTAAATAATTTCTACTATTGTAGATTCTTAACAAATACAAGGTCGTCCAAGTGACTATAAGTCCTAAATAATTTCTACTATTGTAGATGTTCCTCATACGGGTTATTATCAAGGACGGACTATAAGTCCTAAATAATTTCTACTATTGTAGATGCATAAGAAAGGAGAGGAAGAATAGAAAGACTATAAGTCCTAAATAATTTCTACTATTGTAGATCAGGGTTCTCGTTCCTGCTCCTTGTAATGACTATAAGTCCTAAATAATTTCTACTATTGTAGATCACCTCGTCAGAAGGGATATAACCTTTACGACTATAAGTCCTAAATAATTTCTACTATTGTAGGTAAGCCTGTTGATAGCTTTTTCCTGCTTCTGACTATAAGTCATTTATTCCATCTTTTTCTTTTCCGTCGTAAAGACCTTTATTCCTCATTGAAGATTTTGTTGTACATTTGCAATCAGAATGCGCGGACATACATTTTGAAAATGATTTTTGCGTCACAACAGTAAAATAAATTATTATACCAATGGAAAGAGAAGGGAAGATATTGATAGTTGATGACAACGAGGACGTGCTGCTGTCTCTCAACATGCTGCTGAAACCACACGTCGAGGCAGTGAGAGTCATCAACAAACCCGAGCGAATCATAGAATTTATGGATAATTTCATGCCCGATGTGATTATGCTGGACATGAATTTCAGCCGTGATGCCATCAGCGGAGAGGAAGGCTATGAGTGGTTGCAGAAAATCCTGAAGCATAATCCTCAGAGCGTGGTTTTGTTTATCACCGCCTATGTGGACACCGAAAAGGCGGTGAGGGCGATAAAGGCGGGAGCTGTCGATTTCATTCCGAAACCGTGGGATAAGACCAAACTTCTCGATACGGTGAAGAGTGCCGTGGAACTCAGCAAGAATCGGCAGGGAAACAGGAACGAAGTGAACGTGCCGGCGATGGACGACGTTTTCAGTACTTTCATTGGCGAGTGTCCGGAAATTCAGAAAATAAAGAAACAGATAGCGCGAATCGCCGTTACCGACACCAATGTGCTGATAACAGGCGAGAACGGTACGGGCAAGGATGTGGTGGCTCATGCCATTCACCGGCTCTCGCAGCGGAGCGAGAAACCTTTCGTGTGCATTGATTTGGGCTGCATCCCGGAAGCGTTGTTCGAGAGCGAACTGTTCGGCTACGAGAAAGGCGCGTTTACCGATGCCCGCACGCAGAAAGCGGGGCGGATGGAGACGGCTGATGGAGGCACCCTGTTCTTGGATGAGATTGGCAATCTGACCATGCAGATGCAACAGAAGTTGCTGACCGCCATCGAGAAGAAAGAAGTGGTGCGCGTAGGTGCTCAAAAGGCGCAGAAGGTGGACATGAGGATTGTGAGTGCTACAAACGCGAATCTGCAACAGCGGGTTTATGAAAATACTTTCAGACAAGACCTTCTCTATCGCATCGACACCATAGAGCTGCATCTGCCTCCGCTTCGAGAGCGTGGCAGTGACATCATTCTTCTTGCTGAACATTTCGCGAAAAAAATTACGGAGAAATATGGTGGAAAGGCTGTGACGCTGGACAAGGACGTGTGCAAGAAACTGATGAGCCATCCGTGGCATGGAAATGTGAGAGAGTTGCAACACTGCATGGAGCGGTCTATCGTCATGTCGGGCAAGTCGGTGCTGACAGCCGATGACATCGTCCTTGGTGACACGTCGCCGGAAAAGGGAGAGAGCAGAACGGAACAGGCTGTTCCGCTCAATCTCGAAGAGCTGGAGAGGCAGGCTATTCGTAGAGCCGTGGCCATGAGCAACGGCAATTTGACACAGGCTGCCGAACTGCTGGGCATCACGAGGTTCGCACTCTATCGGAAAATTGACAAACTTGGAATCTGACGCTATGTTCTCTTTCGACAATCTATTCAGAAGCAAAAGTGTACATCGCCTCAAACTGATGGTTGAGGCGATACGCACTCGCGATTTCACCTTGCAATATTCGCTCGACAAACTGAGAGGTCCGGAGCGGGAACTGGCGGAGGAAATCAATCGGCTCGTGCAGGATTTTCGCAACATGCAGTCCACACAAGAGTCGCAATACAGCTATTTCGACACCCTTCTCAATTCTGTCAATGAGTTTCTCTTTGTCGCCGATGAAGATAACAATGTGAAGTGGATGAATCAGGCAGCCATTGAAGGTCTGTGCGGATTCAGAATCACAAATCTCAGCAGTCTCTCCACGATAAGTCCGTCATTGCCCGGAATGTTGTCGCAGATGCGTCCGGGAAGCACGCAGATTGTTTCCATTCCCACCATCGGCGGCAAGGTTCAGAAGGAATACGCGGCGAGCGTGGTCATGTTCTTCAATAAAGGAATGAACCTGAAACTCTTCTCTTTGCAGAACGTGCAGGTGGTGATTCAGAAGAGTGAGGCTGAGGCGCAGCAGCAGCTGGTGCGTGTGCTGACCCACGAAATCATGAACTCGCTCACACCAATCATTTCGCTTTCCGACACCTTATGTACGGAAATCGACAACGGCACATTGTCGCACGAAGAAACCCAGATGGCATTGCAAGCCATCAACCGCCGAAGCAACGGGCTTTTGCAGTTTGTGGAAAATTACCGTAAACTGCAACGCATTTCGCCGCCAGAATACAGCACTGTGTTGGTGGGTGAACTCATTGCCGACCTTCGCCATCTTTTTCCCATATCGTATCTTCATTTCGATATAGAAAATCCAGACCTGACAATCAACATCGACCGTGCGCAAATAGAGCAGGTGATGATAAATCTGATTAAGAATGCGGACGAAGCCTGTGAAGCGAGAAGGGAAGAGGAGAGTATTGCCACAAAAGAAAATGGAGATTCTGTGGCGATGGAAAACGGGGACTCTCCTTCGGAAAAATATTTCTATACCCCTTCAGTCATTGTCAAGACCGAATTGCAGAATAATAATAGTGAACTGTGCATTTCCGTGACTGACAACGGCTGCGGAATCACACCGGAAGCCATGAGCCGCATTTTTGTGCCGTTTTTCTCCACCAAGAGCGGAGGTTCGGGCATCGGACTCAGCATCTGCAAACAAATTGTGGCAATGCACGGAGGCACTATCAACGCTGTTTCAACGCTGAATGAGCAGACTTCTTTTAGAGTTACTTTGCCCGCTTTTTAGTATTCAGTTGACCTAACCTGCATTATTCACAGACTTTCCTACTGCCAGTGTCAGTCCTTGCAATAGGAATGAGTATGAATAATGTTGGTTGTATGTGATAATCAATGAATTATGTTGAGCTTGATACCTGGGTTGTTACAGAAGCTGTTTTAAATTTAGTGATTGTTTTCGACAGACTTCTAAAGTGAAATCTTCATAATTAGTTACATGATTCTGCCATTTGGTTGTACGGTTGAAATCATTTCTGTGGCATTGGCTCAAATATCTTAAAGAAAGCATACTATCTATGTATAATGCCTTGTAAACATATATTATGTGCAGAGAAAAATTGAAAACAGTGTGCTAAATTCTCAAATCAACACTGTTGATTATAAAAACAGCACTGTTGATTTTGTAAACAACACTGCTGATTATAAAAACAGCAGTGTTGATTTGAAAATTCGGTGCACTGTTTTTTACTCTTCGGTGTGGTGGAAATGTCTTTCTAATGGATTATAACATAATTTTTTATGGGGCTTCAATTCTATGCTTAACAAGACTCTTCGCATCTGTGCTTATTCTGGAATCATATTCCGACAGAGACAGGACAAAAATATTGACAGATGTAATAAACAATAGTCCATAAAATTTTTTCAACCGTACTGGTCGGGTGTTTTTGGGGTAAGCATGTTTATGGATTTCTCTTTTGATTGTCTTATAAAATGTGTGTGAAGTGTGTGTATTCGCACATCAACCGTGCAATAACGCACATAAATAGTATTTGTCTAAAATGGTTATTCCTTTTATAATCAAAATGTTATGAGTTTGGTATCTAATTTGTACTAATTAGAGTGAAAAATCGTAAGATGATGATTGGAAAAAGAATGATGATTGTCGCTTTGGCGGCGGTAATGGGAGGGGTGATGCGAGGGGCTGACACTTTGCGAATCGACCTGAACGGTACAATCAGTATGGCTCAGAGCCAGTCGCCCGAGGTGCAGAGGGCGAAAAACAGCTTCCTGTCTGCCTATTGGAACTACCGATATTATTCAGCCAATTACCTGCCGTCTGTCTCCCTGTCGTCCACACCTTATATAAACAAGGAGATAAACAAGATTACTCAGGCGGATGGTTCAGACATTTTCATAAAGCAAGACCAGTTGGGAGCGGACCTCACGCTGACGATAAATCAGAATGTGGATCTGACGGGCGGACATATCTTTGTGAAGAGCAGTCTCACCCGACTTGACGAACTGAGGAACAAATCGACGGCATACAGCAGTCAGCCGATAGTCTTAGGCTATGAGCAAAGTCTTTTCGGCTACAATTCGCTGAAATGGGACAGACGCATCGAACCTGTCCGTTATCGCGAAGCTGCCAAGCAATATGCAGAGACACTTGAGCTGGTGTCGGCAGATGCGTCGATAAATTTCTTCTCTTTGGCTTCTGCCATGATGGAGCTGGAAATGGCAAAGCAGAATTTCGCCTCTGCCGATACGCTCTATCAGATGGCGAAGGGGCGGTACGACATTGGCACGATAACTGAAAACGAAATGCTACAGCTGGAGATAAACCGTCTCAATGAGGAGACGAATGTGATGGATGCGCAAATATCGCTCGAAGAGCAGATGCGCACGTTCCGTTCTTTCTTGGGCTTGGAACAAGATGTGGAAATAGAAGTGGAAGTGTCCGATAGTGTTCCCGCATTTGAAGTATCTTTGCAGCGAGCGTTGGACTTGGCGACAGAGAACAGTCCCGATATGGAATATTACAAGCGCATTCGTATGGAGAGCAAGAGCAATCTGGCATACGCGAAGGCGGGTGCGCGGCTGAAGGCGGATTTGTACTTTCAGTTGGGATTGTCGCAGACTGGGGAGGGAGTGTCAGACGCGTTCCGGAATCTGAACAGTCAGGAGTACGCACGCATTTCCATTTCTTTGCCACTGCTCGACTGGGGACGCGGAAAAGGTAAGGTGAGAGTGGCTGAGTCGCAGCTGGCATTGACCAACACGCAGGCGGAACAGGGCATGAGAGATTTCAACCGGAACGTACAAAAGCTTGTGATGCAGTTCAACATGCAGGCACGGAAGGTGAAGATAGCCTCGATGACAAGCAAGAGGGCGGAGCAGCGGCACACTGTCGCCAAGCGGCTCTACATCTTGGGAAGGAGTTCCATACTTGACCTCAATTCCGCCATCAGCGAGAAAAATTACGCTCGCAGGAGCTATCTTTCCGCTCTGAAGTCGTTCTGGACGCTCTATTTCACGCTTCGCAGCATGACCGCCTACGACTTTGAACATGACAGACCATTAATTAAAAACCTGCCAATCAAATAAATCATGGACATAAAACTTGAAAAGAAACCGTGGTATGTTCGTTTCCGCTATTATCTCATCAGCGGAGCGGTGTTTCTCACCTTTGTAGTCTATGTGATTACAGTGGTCTTGAGTCCCCGCCAGTTGAAGATTGATGCGGAAGAATACAGAATAGTGGAAGTCGTTGACGGACGTTTTCTCGAATACATCGATGTGGAAGGTCTTGTGCAACCGATACAGACCGTGCAGATAAATGCTTTGGAGAACGGCTTCGTGGAGCGCATCGTGGCGGAGGAAGGAGCGATGCTGAAAAAGGGTGACACCATCCTTGTGCTCTCCAATCCGGAACTGCTTCGTCTCATCAACGATGAACAGGCGGAATGGGAGAACAGCTGCCGCAACTACCGTGAGCAGGAGATTGAAATGCAGCAGAAGAGCATCACGCTGCGTCAGCAGTCGCTCGATGCCAATCATCAGATGCGTAGTCTGGAAAAGTCGCTCCGACAGAGTCGGGAGGAATACCACATGGGTGTGAAAAGCAAGGCGGAACTGGAGATTGCCGAGGAGGACTATGAGTATCAGAAGCAGAAGACCCTTCTGCAAATTGAAAGCCTTCATCACGACTCCGTGGCGACTATGCTGAAACGCGAGATGGTGCAAGCCAACAAAGCGGCAGCTGACAAGAAACTGGCTCGTTCCAACAGTCGTACCGACAATCTCGTGGTTAGGGCGACGACAGACGGGCAACTGAGTTTCCTCAATGCCGCTTTGGGACAGCAGATTTCTTCGGGAACGAATGTCGCGTCCGTCAAAGTGCTGAGCCAATATAAGATAGGTACGAACATTTCGGAATACTATATCGACCGCATCAATGTGGGGCTACCGGCGAACATTCAGTATCAGGACAAGAAGTTTCCGTTGTATGTGAGCAAAGTCGTGCCGGAGGTGAAAGAACGCAACTTCGCCTGCGATTTGGTTTTCAGGGGCGAAAAGCCGGGAAATATCCGGTTGGGAAAGAGCTACAGGGTGCTTATCGAACTTGAACAGCCGGAGAAAGCGTTGGTCATTTCCAAAGGCAATTTCTATCAGCAGACGGCGGGCAAATGGATATTCCGTCTCTCGCTCGACGGCAAGACGGCCCGGAAAGTAGATATTGAGATAGGGCGGCAGAATCCGCAGCAGTATGAAATCCTTTCGGGGCTGAAAGCCGGCGACAAGGTTATCGTGAGCGGGTATGACAAGATAGGAAATATAGAAGAGCTTATCATCAAATAAAAAGAACTCAAACAAAACTCGAAATTATGAATCTTTTAACCCATAACTTGAAAATGGCATTCAGAAATCTGAATAAATATAAGTTGCAGACTCTGATAAGCATTGCCTCCATAGCCATAGGAATAGTGACAATTGCAGTCGTAGATGTTTTCACAAAATCTTTCAGATTGCCTGAGGTGTGCAAGTTGCCGTATTACGACCGCATGTACACGCTACGCTTCGATTCGCTCTATTCTGAAAACGCTCCGGTTTTGGACGGTAACTCAGCGGATATCTAGAACGGGCCGAGGGATATTGAGGTGAGCAGGGAAATGATACAAGCATTGAAAGGGAATGGAGGAATGTCCTGTGTTGACAATTTGTGTGTTGCGAATTATAATTTCACCACTCCGGAGATTCGCTTTCTCGATGACGATTCGCTTGTGGCCATCACCACATTGAAATCAATGGTGGTGGACTCGGAATATCTGGTTTACATGGGTGTGCGTTCTGCCATTACGGGTGGAGCTATTAAAGTGCCGAAAAGTGGTGAGGCTGTCATTTCAGAGAGGGAGGCGAAACGCTTGTTTGGCGACAGAAATCCTGTGGGGCTTACTGTCATGGAAGAGGAAAAGAGTGCCACCATTGTGGATGTGGTGGCTGACAACTCTTCAATTAATATTTTGACAAGTACGCTCCATGCCTGTGTGTGCTACTGTTTGGGAAATATGGAGGATATCTTCGACAGAAATTCATACTGGTTCTATTCGAGGAGGATTGGTGTCGTTCTGAAAGAAGGTCTTACCACACGGCAACTGGAAGATGAAGTGAACATGCGCTTAAAGCCGTTGGGAGTGAAGACGCATGTGCAGAGTCTGAAAGAATCAATGGAACCAAATATCAGACCCATGTTTGTTGCCGTTTCAATCATTCTGCTTTGCAGCTCGTTGATTCTTCTCGCCTCTTTTCTCGGCTTTATCCGTATGCAGATTCAACTGTTTTGGATGCGCAAACGCGAACTGTCGCTACGTATTGTCACCGGAGGCAAGAAGATGCAGCTGTTCTCGATGCTGCTCACCGAGGTGCTGCTCGTTGTCGTTGCAGCGGTTGTGGTGGCAATGTTGGCGGGAATCTTGCTGGAAGATTTTCTGAACACCTGTATGCCGTTGTTGCAGGAGAACGAGTTTATAAATATTGATGGGGTGGGCGAAGAATGTACCATTATAGGTGGAGTATTAGTGGCGATATGTGTGTGCGTAGTGTGGCTTACTTTGCAGCGTATCTGCAAAGCAAACGGAGGGTTGGCGAGTGCCATGCGTAACAGTCGTACCCACTTGTTCCGCAACACGATGCTTTGCATACAGATTACCGTCTGTATGATGTTCGTATGCGGAATGCTTATTGCTGTTCATTGGGTTGGAAAGACGGCTGACGCGTACAACATCCCGGCTGATGAGGAGACGTACAAGAACACTGTGCTCATCGTGCCGAGAGCTTGCAACGACTCGGAACGGCTTCAGAAAACGCTGAAGCAACTGCCCGAAGTTGAGGAATATATGTGTTATGACGAAATATACAGGTCCGTGGATGTGTTCGAGATTAATGCTGAATCCGGGGAAAGGTATGTGGACGAGACGCACTATTTGACTCTCGTGTCAACGGACACAGCGATAATAGATTTCTTCCATCTGAAAAAGCAATGGTTCAATGGAGCGCGTGAACAAGATAGATACGTTTTGGTTCGAGAAGACTATTACGGAGAACTGAAAGAACAGGGATTGTCGAAAGACGTAACTTTCCGTTTGGGAAATCCAGAGAAATCTTTCCGGATAGCGGGTACATTCTCGGGCGGCAAGCCTTTCTGCTTGTTATCAAACAGCTTCAAAATTATAGTTATAGACCCTGAATGTGTGTCTATAGGAAGCCATTTGCTTCTCCGGCCTAAAGTCGGCGACTACAAATCACTCGTCGAGGCGGTCAATGCGACGGTGGAAGAAATCGAGCCTGCCGCAGCGGAGCGGTTCGCCTATTCCTATTATGAATGGGAATCTCAGGAATTTCGCATATTTGGCATCATTGAGACGGGAGTATTGATTCTCGGCATTGCCAGTCTCATTATTTGCGCAATGAACATTTACAGCACCGTGGCTCTCGACACCCGGACGCGCAAGAAGGAGGTGGCTATACGCAAGGTGAACGGGGCTAAGGTGAAAGACATCATGAGGATGTTCTGTCGGCTGTATGTGGTGCTCTGCATCGTGGCGGCATGTGTCAGTATCCCTGTTTCATATATGTTGGATTATTTTCTGACAGGTCTGTTAAGAGACTTTATTCCGTCAGAGGAGGCGGGCTCGCAAGTGCTCGCCGCGACGATGCTGATAGTGCTGGGAATAGGAATTGTCATCGCCCTTATATTCTCAATTGTCTCGTGGTACATCCGTAAGATGTGCAGGGTGAATCCTGCAGAGGAGATTGCCAAAGAATAGATGCGATGACACACGAAAGAAAATGAAAGAATGAATCGAATAAATATATAAAAAAGAACGGATATGATTAAGTTAGAAAACGTCAAGAAGGTGTTCCGTACAGAAGAAATTGAGACATGGGCACTGCGTGAAGTGAATCTCGAAGTGAAAGAAGGAGAGTTTGTGGCAATCATGGGACCTTCGGGTTGCGGAAAGTCCACATTGCTCAACATATTGGGACTTTTGGACAATCCGACAGAGGGCACATACATGCTCAACGGCAAGGATGTGAGCAAGTTGAAAGAGAACGACCGCACAGACCTGCGCAAGGGTGTTATCGGATTCGTCTTCCAGAGTTTCAACCTCATTGACGAGCTGAATGTAACGGAAAATGTGGAACTGCCGCTGCTCTATATGGGCATTCCTGCAAAGGAAAGAAAGGAGAGAGTCACTGCTGTCATCAACAGTGTGGCGATGAGCCACAGAACCGGACACTTCCCTTCGCAGCTCTCGGGAGGTCAGCAACAGCGCGTGGCTATTGCCCGGGCTATAATTGCGAATCCCAAGATTATTCTTGCGGACGAGCCTACCGGAAATCTCGATTCGAGGAACGGTAAAGAGGTGATGGATTTGCTGAAAGAGCTGCACAAGAACGGTACGACAATCATCATGGTGACTCACTCGCGCCACGATGCGAGCTATGCCAATCGGATTGTAAATCTGTTCGACGGTCAGATTGTGAGTCAAGTTGAAATGTAAATTAAACGATAAAGGTTAAGGTGTTTTGCAGTCTCACGTCGTGAGACGTGGAACTGCTTTTTCTAACCGACATGAAATAATCAGAAACAATCACTGACAGAAATGAAGAATAGAATCTACATACTCAGACATGCGTGGAAGCACATTTCGCGCATACGGATTTATTCCGCAATCAATATCATTGGGCTTGTCATCTGCCTGACAGGTACGGTTATCATCGCCCGTTACGTGCACCAAGAACTGACGGTTGACGATTACGTGCCCAATGTGGACCGGGTGATGCTCCTCCTCAACCAAGAAGAGAATGGATCAAAGCAACATTCCGATGCGGAAAACTGGAATCATGTTGACAATTGGGACGACCCATTTATGGACTCTGCGGTAGATTGCTACACGTGTTTCCATACGATGACAGAGCAAAACGATGTCACGATAGGTGACATCCATTATCAGCCGACCATCATATTGGCAGACAGCATGTTCCTGCGCATTTTTCCGCGCCGCGCATTGGAAGGAAAACTGACAATGACTGCCGCCACCGATGTCGTTGTGAGCAAACGGTTCGCCCAAAAGGTGTGGGGTGAGGAATCGCCTGTGGGCAAGCATGTCGTGCTCGATGAATACACGCTCAATGTCGTAGGTGTGGCAGACGATGCAGGAACGAAATGCAATCTCGACTTCGATATGCTTATCGACAACAATCTCCTGAATTATAGGCTGACGGTAATAGGGTGGAGCGCGATTGTATTTAAGGAAGGCGAAGATTATCGCGAGTTTAACAAAAGACACCATCCTTATATCGAAAATTCGGACGCGAATAACCGATGGCACTTCCAAGTCTTGCCGCTCAAAGAAGCGTATTTTGATTTGGATGTGGGACGTTACGATAAGGGAATAATAAATCAAGGCAACAGAGACAACATTTTGATGCTGAGCATAGCCGCAATCTTACTGCTTTCGATAGGTCTGTTCAACTATCTGAACATTTCATCCATCGTGATGACCCACCGCAAAAACGATTTCATCGTGAAGAAAGTGTTCGGAGCGAACCGGTGGGATGTGTTTGGACAGATGATGTGCGAGAACATGGTCATGTCGGCATTGTCGGTGTTGATGGCTTGGATTATTGTAGCGGTGACGACACCTCTTCTTCAGAAGATATACAGTCTTGGCCAAGTGACTTCGGCATCTTTCGACATAGTGCTCTCACTTGCCATCACGCTGCTGTTCCCTCTGATTGTCAGCTTGTGGACGTTTTTGCAGAACCGCAGTGCGAATGATGTGGCGGATGCGCGAAAGGCAGCTCGAAAGAGCAATCAGTATCGTCTGCAAAACGTGGCGCTGGTACTGCAATACACTGTGACTTTCTTTCTTATCGTAGTCAGCATATACACGACCTCGCAACTGAGATACATGCTGAATGCCGATATGGGCTATCGGACGACGGACATCCTTGCGTGCAACATCCTTCCTGCTTCCTATATCCAGCGTACCGAAGAGAATTGGGATAGGCTGATGGCAGAAGAAGCCAAAAGGAAACAATGTATAAAAGAGATATATCAGCGGCTGAAAGAGACCCCTCTGATAGAGAAGTATGCGTTCACTGATGCTGGAGACAACGTGTCGCTTACAACGAAAATGTCGGTGACAAGTATTTCTACTGTTGCCATGAAGCGTGCTGACAGTGACCAAGCGTTTATTCCGGTTGAGTGTATGTGGATGTCGAAAGATGTGTTTGATCTTTACGAACTGAAACTGATTGAGGGCGAAGAGTTGAAAGATACGGGAAACGTCTTTACCAGCTACAGATGTTATGTCACTGAAAATGTGTTGAAGCTGTTGGACATAAAAGACATCAAACATGACTTGATACAGTTCGACAGGCGTCTGTGGTATAGCGTAGGGTTTGATGGCGGCTCAAATCCTCCGTTCGAGATTCAAGGTGTCATCAGAGATTTTACGACCCATCATCTTGCTTTAAGCGACGTTCCAAAGGCTATAATTATTGAAGACACTGGCGACGGGTGGGGACGTGTAAACTGGTTGCTCGTCCGTGTGTCTCCGGGCAGAAGGGCGGACGTGCTTAGATATCTGCAAAAATTGTACGAAGAATATAACGGAGATGGCAGTGAGATGGAATACACATGGATTGAGGACAATTTGGCTGCAATCTACGATGACGACAAGCGTACCACAAACATTTATTCCACCTTCGCGCTGCTTGCCATACTGGTTTCCGCGCTCGGTCTCTTGGGTGTGTCCCTTCACAATCTTCAGCGCAGGCGGAGAGAGATTGCCATAAGGCGGGTGAACGGAGCGAAGATGAAAGACGTGTTCCGTCTCATTGTGCGGAAGTTTGCCATTGCTCTTGCAATAGCTGTAGCGATAGGTACTCTGTTGTCTGTCTATGCGCTCCATTTCTACATGGACAATTATGCTAACCACATTCCGCTCTCGCCGCTCTATTTCGTCTTTGCGACCTGCATACTGTTAGCGATTACGTTTGCAATCGTTTATAGTCAGATACGCAAAGCGATGAGAACCAATCCTTCTGTGATTTTGGGAAAAGAATAGAATATATAATAAGAAGCTGTTTTAAATTTATTACGGAAAATTTAAAACAGCTTCTAAATAGCTTTGTTGTAAAAGATGGTATTTTGTTTGGGTGAAACCATACGTATGTAGATTAAAGTTTCCGGTTTGGGACACCAAGTTATTGGTCTATTGCATTTACTTCAATTCTTCCGAAGTTGATATTAATCGAATAAAACTTTGTACCTTTGTGCGCATTATCATTTAATATAGGTATAGATGTGGCAAGAGTTGATTATGAAGGGTCCGACACTAACAAGGGTGGATGGAACGGTACGGTTGTAAATAAACGATAGGGAGAAGAACGGATATATGAGAATACATTCGGTAAATGTAAACCAAAAGAAACGTAACTAAACTGATGGAAAATCGTATTGAGGAGGAGAAGAGAGTTGTCAGTCAAATGATACATTTGTATTGCCGGAGAAAAGAAGGCAATACAGTCTTGTGCCCTGATTGTAAAGAACTATTGGACTATGCTATGAAACGGCTTGACAGTTGCCGTTTTGGAAATGATAAGCCTACCTGTAAGAAGTGCCCCATACATTGTTATCGTCCGGATATGAAGGAGCGTATCAGAATAGTTATGCGGTGGGCTGGACCCAGAATGCTTCTCTTCCATCCTGTTACAGCGGTTCGGCATCTTCTGAGAGAATTTAAATAAGACGTATTTTGAATTTCATTTAGTTGTAAGAAGTATATCCGACTGTTTTAAGGCGGCTGTATTTGATAGATTTGTGTATAAGATTGTAAGGTTGTCCAACTCTGTTTTTAGGCTTCATAATAAAATTTTTTATATGGATTTTTTAACAAAATAAATTTTTGACAAAATGATGGCATTTTAAGTGATTTTTAATTCAAATTTGTGTGTTTTGTTTCAAAATGTTATCTTTCTGATTTTGTTAAATGTTAAAATTTCAAGCCCTCTGGAACGCTTCAAAATGAAGCGAGACGAACTTTTCTCGAAGAATGGGGAT
>X363_Desmarests_Spiny_Pocket_Mouse__coassemble_584_pt1 | contig 20710 bp, 15 predicted proteins | sample X363_Desmarests_Spiny_Pocket_Mouse__metabat2_low_PE_006 | metagenome-assembled genome bin X363_Desmarests_Spiny_Pocket_Mouse
ATATTTATGTCTGTCAGGTTTTGATGCCGTGCCTTAAATCAGACAACCGTGTTATGGCTGATTTATGACATTGCGAATATTGCTTGACAAATATTTTGAATGAGGCTTTCTGTAAAATTGCGGTATGAAAGTAGTGAAGATAAAAATATTTTTTTCAAATATTGTGAAAGGACAAAAATTTCTTTTTACCTTTGTATCGGACTATCGTAGTTTTTATCAAATTGCCTTAGAGAAATAATTTTCTTGGTAACAGATAAAATTGCTCACGCCGTGCTGAGTTTAGTGAAGTTGAAAGATGGAACTGTATGAGGCGGTTATGGGTGGGGAAGATAGTTCTGACATATTGAAGGCGTTTATCAACGCTTTGTTCTGGACGTATCAGAAATCTAGCAAATCGAAGATACAAATATTAAAGTCCTGAGCATTGCAACGGTAGATGTCCCGGGGTGTGATTATGTCACAGCCATAGTGTTTTCTATGCACTTGTTATACCTTCTTGATGGGGAAATAAGTGTAATTTGGGATTATTATGGCATGGTGTATATTCATATCGGCGTGGGCTCTGACGTTGTCTGTTCGACTTTAATAGGCAATTGCTAGAGCCTCTGATACGTGGAATGGACAGCAGGTAAGTTCTCCACGCTTTTTTTATGCCTATAAAAGTGAGTATCAATCCGCTTGTTAGGGGGACACAAGCATGAAAAGAGTAATGTTAACTCTAAATGTAATATGGACAATTTCAAAAAGTGGGGCTCATTGATAGCCTTTGTTGTACTGGCAGCGATTAGCTGTTGGGCTACTGAACATTCATTTCATTTGTTAATTAAATGGATGCCGGAATCTTTTGTTTGGGGGCTGACTGTGGCATTTTTTATTGTTGCCTCTTATGGGACAAAACTCATTGTAGATGCTTTGAATAAGGATATTTGGCTGGAGCATCGTCGTCGTGATTTTTGGATTGGTTTTGTTTTGGTATTGGTTTTTTGGTTGCTGATGAGTATGCCGACCAATACACATACATTTTTCTACAATCATAATATTGGTAATGTAGTTCAGGAGGATATGACCACCACAAATGCCTATTTGTCGCAGATTAAAGACCGGGTGAATGTGGATTCGGCATATTATGTGGTACATGATGATGTTAATAGACGTTTCACTGAATTGACAGATGAATTTCATGGCATTGGTCCCAGTGGTAGAAAAGGAAGTGGTGAATATGTGCGCCACATGTTGCGTGGCATCAATGAAATATTAGAAAAGGAACTGCCGGGTTCTTCTGTGAAATTCAATGATGCAGCTTGGAATCAGTTTAATCCTACAGTACTGACAAATTATGAAAATCAGATGAACAGGGCATTAGAGCAGATAAAGGATAAAAATTATAAAGTTTCTACGACAGAAGCTGCAAATGCCGCAGAAGATATGCGTAAGATAAGCTTAATGATTGACACTATCAAGACAATGGTAGAAACGGGTAATATCCATGAGGATATTATCACCCAAGCTGAAGGTGTTGTATTGAGTGGTTACACTTGTGTGAAAAATAACAAAGATAAGGAATCGAAATATGACAATAAGTTTGTGAGATTTGACAATGATGCAGATAAGGATTTATATACAGCCGAAAATCTTGAAACAAGAACTAAACGTATGTTGTCGGTAATAGATGTTTGGCTGGATTTCTTCGCAGGCAAATATCCTATTTCATTCTTCTTTTACATATTGCTTTCTATTCTTGTAGATGTGGCTGCATTTATCTTCTTTAATTTTGCATTTAAGAGAAACGAATAATAATTAATTCTAAAAGTATAAAATCATGGAAATAAATATTCCGGGAAATCCTTCGACACTCGTTGAAACTCCTATTGAGAAAAATCCGAATCCTATACAGCCTGTAACTGTTGATAATGATGAATCTGAAATTCAAGGTTTGGCTCGGGAAGAATTGAATGATCCGAATAAAATTCAAATTACGATTGCCGATAAGCAGAATCCAATTGTTGTATTGTTTGGACCGCCTGCTTGTGGTAAAACAATGACATTGATACGGCTTACAAGGTATCTGAAAATGCAGAACTTTAAGGTTGAGCCGATAACCTCATTTCGACCATCTGTTGACACTTATTATTCTAATATGTGTCGAGAATACAATGAAATGGTAAATAATAATAATGCAGCCGGGCAGACAAGTCGTATTAGTTTTATGTTAGTGAGAGTGATTGATGATAAAGGGCGTACTATTTGTCAGATTTTGGAAGCACCGGGTGAGTTGTATTATGACCCGAATAAGCCTAATGCAGATTTTCCGCGTTATGTGAATGCTATAAAAAACGGAACTAACCGCAAAGTGTGGTGTTATTTCGTTGAACCTGATTGGAAAGACGAGGCAGACCGCAGGGGGTATGCGGATAAGATAAGTTCTTTGAAACGAAATATGAAACCTGTTGATAAGGCAGTTTTTGTTTTCAATAAAATAGATTTGACACCATTTGTCATTTCTCCGGGACAAATCAATAAGAAACAAGCACGTAGGGAAGTTGAGAATCTTTACCCTGGGATATTTGAACCATTCCGTTCAAAAGGTGTATTTAGCACGTCTGACAACTTTGAGTTTGTTCCTTTTCACACAGGTGATTATTCAAAAACGTACGCAGGAGAATATACATTTGAACCCGGTCCAGACGAATATCCGAGAGCTTTGTGGAATGTAATCAAAAAATTAGTAAGAGGATAATGTTATTATGAATATAGAATTTCGTGTACATGGTACGCTGAAGGGGCAGGCATATTGGAGTGCTACTGGTGCTGACACTGCTACAGATTCAGATTATGAGTATTGTGCCCGTTCTTATGATTCGCGAGAAGAAAGTCCATCTATGGATGTGGAAGTTGTGAAACGGAGCGATGGAGGATTTTGTACGTATTATACTTATTTGCGTTCCAAAAATATTGTATCGACCAGACCGAAAGCTTATTTTGGAATGACTGTTCGTATAGATAACTGTATCTGCCGTGATGTTGTAACTATGTATGCTTTGTTGGAAATGATTTTCAAAAAATATATGGTAGGTACATTGTTTACTCTTGAAAAAGACAATGCTTATCATTATAATATTTATGATTCATTTGCAGAGAAAGATGCAGAACTGAAATTCATCGAGCAAACATTTGGTCGATTGTTTGAATCAATATTAGCTACTGATATTGTTCCAATATCTTCATATAAATATAAGAAGATAAATCAGATATGTCCACGCAATAATGAGGATTTGGACAATAATGAAGCCTATGAAATCTTATTGAAAGGTTACAGATTATGTGTTTCACCGACATACCTAACGAAACAAGCGCAGAATGAACAGGCACAACTTAACGCAAAAGCCCAAAATGAGTGGAATAATGTCAAAAATGGTTACGAAACTACAATACGAAACTTAACGATGGAGAATGAAAATTTACAGACTGAGAAAAATAACAAGCAGAATGAAATTGATTCACTTCATACTGAGGTAGAGAGCTATACGAAATTGTATGGAAAAATAAAATTTCATGTAGAAAGTCTGAACGTTTTATTGGATAAACCAGTTATTAATTCATCTGAAGGTAATTCTTCTGAAAATAGTGATACTTCGTCTGGAAGTAGTTCTTCTGCGAATAGTGGAAGTAAAATTGATTTTCATTCTTTCTTTTCTTCTAAAAAAAGGCTTGCAGCCGTTGTTGTCATATTTGCAGTTATTCTTTTTGTTGCTGGAAATGCTTTTTATAATATCATAAAAATGAATGACAGACAAAATGAAAACTTGAAAAATCTGATGGATGTACAATGGAACTCTGAGCCAAGCAGAGACTCTTCTGCATCAATTAATGAGAATGTTAATTATTCAACTTTGGAGATTGATATTTATGAAAAGAATACGTCTGATAGTGAATTGAAACAGGGTAAGACTTATACTTTTGAAATCAAGGGAGAGGAAAAAACACTGTTTGAAGGTACTTGGTATGTAAACGGTAGTAAGCTTATTGATAACATATATTATGTTTCTGATAGAGTCGGCAATACGCTTTCAATAGAATATAGAGGAAACAACGGTGAAAAGATAGGTCCTCGTAAGGTTCTTGTAATTAAATAAAAAGATAATATGAAAAAACTAAAACAAATTATATTGTTGTGTATAATGTCCATTGTCATTAATGCTTGTGGCAACAAAAATAATCAACCACCAGTTAATCTGAAGGCAAATACTGATATAGAGATTGCTTATGCAGAGGAAGGTGGAGTAAAAATGATTCCGGTAAAGCTAAATGGCAGGGAAATGGACATGGTTTTTGATACTGGTTGCTCGGGTGTGAGTATTTCTTTGTTAGAGGTACAGACTTTGTATAAAAGTCGCAAAATATCTGAACGTGATATTTTAGGTACAACTTATGCCCAAATTGCAGATGGTAGTATTGTGGAAAATGCACTAATCAATCTTCGGGAGGTTGAAATTGGTGGTAAGAATGGCATCGTATTACATAATGTCAAGGCTTCTGTCGTATTGAATCAAGAGGCTCCATTACTTCTTGGTAATGCCGTGTTGGATGAAGTGAAATCAGTGGAAGTTGATAACAATAAGAAGACGATAAAATTTAAACGCTGATATGATGAATAGTTCTGTTTATGTTTTTGGAAATTTCTTGTCCGGATATACGCAATATCCGGACGAGGATTTTTCTGCTTCTATATTTCAGACGTTTTATAAACGGGCAAAGGCAACTACACAGGTCGCCGTTCATCGTGACGGACATCTTATGTATTATTGCTATATACGCAAATTGCAGCAGAAGCAATACATTGGTCTGTGTGTACTTCTGAACGGTACTATGCTGGCTCGTTTTAGCGGTCTTTTTGATTTATTTGAGAATACGATAGCTACTCTTGCTGAGAAGGGGCATCTTATTCAATATGATAAATATGGCAATTTGAAGGCAAATGCAGATAAGCTATTTATGAATATAGAGGAGGTTGAGAGCATTTGCGAGTCGTTGAAAAAAGGATTTGATAATCTGGCGAATACGGCTGTAAAACTTCCGCCTGAGAATTTTGCTGTTGGTAAAAACAATGTTCAAGAATTTGTGGTAGATGACAAGGAAGATGCTATTTTGCAATCTTCGTTTACTAATGGCTATACCTTTATCTATAAATCAAAAGGGTTTAATACCGCTCAGATGAATAGCTATAAGGGTGTATTAGAGACGGTTTCAAAAGAGGTATGTGATTTAAAAAATAAGATTAATATTTTATGTAACGAAAAACAGAAACTGCAAGACGAAAACGGAAAGATTCTGCGACAGAAAAAGCAGTTTCAGTATGTTATTATTTTGTTCATTGCGATTGTAGCTTGTGGTGTTGGCATATTATTTTTAAACAAAAATCTTCATTTGGTGCAAGGTCAATTGGCTGATGCAAATGATAGTGTTCGGGTGAAAAATCAAGTGATAAGAAGCAATGACAGTCTGATTGTGCAGAAATCAGATACAATAAGTAGGCTTAATCGTACAATAGAGTCACTTAGTAGAAACATTTCTGTCCTAAATTCAAATCTGATTGAAGAACGAACAAAGAAAGATAAAGCAGAGAGTGAGCTTGAAGACTTTAGAAATCAGGTTTCTTCATTGCCGATTTGGGTAATATCTGTGGATGTTGCTAATACCGATGAACATTGCAATATAGTAGATGACAGTGGTAGTAAAATTCATAGCTCAAATACAATGTTTTTGTCACCTAAAATTACTTATGTGGGTATATGTGATAGTCGAACTGTCACATTGTATCTCAAATTATATACTCCCACAGGAAGTTTGAGTACTAATGACTCTTCCCCATCTGGTTATTCTTTTGCAAGGTCTATTTCTGTGAGTCGTGGTTCTGAAAATACATCTTATTTGATTGGATGGGGTGGAAAAACAAAAGGCTTTTGGAGTAAAGGAACATATCGTTGGGAAGTTTGGTATGGAACAGTATGTTTGAAAACCAAAATTTTCACCATATATTGAGGTGTGCTTGTTTTATTTTGGATAGCGTGAAATGGATTATATAGTGGTGTAGCATTGTATTTGTCTGTGGCATTTGTGCTTGTTGATTTTTTTAAGAAATATCCGATAAATGCGCATTTGTTGCTGAGAAACTATGTTGGGGGGATTTGAAGTACTATGAAAATATTGTGTTTTGGATATATATAGTGGCATTCAAAAAGTTGAGAAGGGAATCTACTTCATATAAAATCAGAAATCCTTTTCGACTTTTTAGCGATAAAATTCTTAATTATATCAAAAAAGCGTAACTTTGTAGGGATTTTTGCTTTCCTGTCATCCTAATATCTCTTTAGGGTGACAGGATAGTGATATACTGTCGTAAGAGATATGTATTTATACTAAATTTTTTAATAATTATATGGCGAATGTAATTAAATTACGGAAAGGCTTGGACATCAACCTTAAAGGAAAGGCTGTTGCCAAGGTTTCTGCCTCAAAGAAGTCGGAAGTCTATGGACTGGTTCCCGACTCATTTGTCGGCTTGAAACCGAAGGTGGTAGTGAAAGAAGGTGATGTGGTAAAAGCCGGTGATGCCTTATTTGTGAATAAGTTGCATCCGGAAGTTAAGTTCGTCTCTCCTGTCAGCGGACAAGTCGTTGCAGTGGAGAGAGGCGAGCGTCGTAAAGTATTAAGCGTTCAGGTCAAGGCTGACAAGGAATTGGTTTATGCCGATTTCGGAAAGAAGCAGGTTGGCTCCCTTACAAAGGAGCAGGTAAAGGCGGCTCTTCTCGAATCAGGTCTTTTTGCCTATATCCTTCAGCGTCCGTATGCTGTGGTTGCAGATCCGGACGACAGTCCTAAGGCCATCTTCATTTCGTCTTTCAGTGACATGCCTCTTGCTGCCGACTTTGAAGTTGCTTTGAAGGGGAATGAAGCTGATTTCCAGACAGGTGTAGATGCACTTGCTAAGCTTGCTAAGGTGTATCTTGGTGTAAAGCCGGGAGCTTCTCAGGCATTGGCACAGGCAAAGAATGCTGAGGTGACTGTATTTGAGGGCAAATGTCCTGCAGGTAATGTCGGTGTGCAGATAAATCATGTGTCGCCTGTGAACAAGGGTGAAGTGGTTTGGACTGTCGGTGCAGAAGAGGTTATTTTCATCGGACGTCTGTTCAATCAGGGTAAGGTGGACCTTTCTCGTGTCATTGCTGTGGCTGGTTCTGAAGTAAAATCTCCTGAGTATGTAAAGGTTCTTGTCGGTCAGCAGATTGGTTCTATTGTGAACGGCAATATTTCTACAGACAAGAAAGTGCGCATTATCGACGGTAATCCGCTCACGGGAGTGAAGGCATCTGCAGAAAGTTTCCTTGGTGCACACACAACAGAAGTTACTGTAATTCCTGAAGGTGATGATGCAGACGAGGCTTTCGGATGGATTATGCCGCGTTTCAACCAGTTCTCTACAAGCCGCACTTATTGCAGCTGGCTCATGGGCAACAAGGAATATACTCTTGATGCACGCATCAAGGGTGGTGAGCGTCACATGATTATGTCAGGTGAATATGACAGTGTGTTCCCTATGGACATTTATCCGGAACAGATTGTAAAGGCAATCATAGCCGGTGATATTGACCGCATGGAGGCTCTTGGCATCTATGAAGTCGCTCCGGAAGATTTTGCAGTGTGCGAGTTTGTTGACAGTTCTAAACTGGAACTTCAGCGCATTGTGCGCGAGGGGCTTGACATGCTTCGCAAGGAAAATGAATAAATGTGTGAGTCGGCGAATCATAAGTAGTGGTTCGTAAGACTGACGAAAAAACAAAAACTAAAAACAAAAATGAGTGCGTTAAAAAAATATCTCGACAAGATAAAGCCATCTTTTCAGGAAGGTGGCAAGTTCCACGCATTCCGTTCCGTATTTGACGGTTTCGAAACATTTATGTTCGTACCTAATGACACGGCAAAGGTTCGTGGGGCACACATACACGACGCTATCGATTCGAAGCGTATCATGTCGTTTGTTGTGATTGCGCTGATTCCGGCTCTCCTTTTCGGTATGTACAATGTCGGTTATCAGCATTATCTGGCTCTCGGACAGACACCTGAGTTCATAGACAGTTTTATCTACGGTCTGCTGGCTGTTCTTCCGAAAGTGGTTGTATCATACGTGGTGGGTCTCGGCATCGAGTTCACTGTGGCACAGTGGAAGCATGAAGAGATTCAGGAAGGATTCCTCGTGAGCGGTATGCTTATTCCGCTTATCGTTCCGATAAACTGTCCGTTGTGGATTATCGCTGTCGCTACTGCTTTTGCGGTGATTTTCGCAAAGGAAGTTTTCGGAGGAACTGGTATGAATGTATTCAATGTGGCTCTCGTTACACGTGCATTCCTGTTCTTCTCTTACCCTTCAATGATGTCGGGTGACAAAGTGTGGGTGAACGGAAACTATGCAGAGTCAATCCTCGGTATTGACGGAACGGTGGATGTGGTTACTGCTGCAACTCCGCTCGGACAGGCTGCTGCCGGTGAGCCTATCACAGCTCCGTTTATGGATACTGTAACTGGTCTTATCCCGGGTTCTATCGGTGAGACAAGCGTGATAGCTATTCTTATTGGTGCGGTTATTCTGCTTTGGAGCGGTGTGGCAAGCTGGAAGACTATGCTTTCTGTGTTTGTCGGAGGAGCCGTTGTTGCATTGCTTTTCAATGCGGTAGGCATGGAGAACAATGCTGTGGCAAATATTCCGTGGTATGAACATCTTACAATCGGAGGATTCTGTTTTGGTGCTGTGTTCATGGCTACCGACCCTGTAACTTCTGCACGTACAGAATGTGGCAAGTGGGTCTATGGACTTCTTATCGGAGCAATGGCAATCATTATCCGTGTGCTCAATCCTGGATTCCCAGAAGGTATGATGTTGGCAATTCTCCTTATGAATATTTTCGCTCCGCTCATCGACTATTGTGTTGTTCAGAGTAATATTAACAAGCGCGCTAAGCGTGCAGCTAAATAAGAAGGAATATGGCAAAGAAATTCAAATGCAAAGTTTGTGGCTATATCCACGAAGGGGATGCTGCTCCGGCACAATGCCCTGTATGCAAGGCACCTGCTTCTGAGTTTGAAGAGGTGATAGAGGCTGCCGCTCCTGCTCCAGCAAAGAAAAAGGGATTGGATACCAACAGCAATGCTTATACTATAATATATGCTTCTGTCATGGTGGTGATTGTAGCATTCTTGCTCGCTTTTGTGGCTTCTGCACTGAAACCTACTCAGGATGCCAATGTGGCTATTGACAAGAAGTCGCAGATTCTTGCTTCACTTAATATTCGCGGTTTGCAGAATACGGAAGTGGAGGCAAAATACAGTGAGGTGGTGCTCAAAGATATCATATATGGCGCCAGTGCTGATGAAGTGACTGCTGACGGAGAAATGGAAGGACATGACAAGCAGGGATTTGTGGTTGAAAACAAAGCAATCACAGACTCTAACCGTCCTCTTTACGTTTGTAGCGTAGATGGTGCTACAAAATATGTCATTCCTGTTTCAGGCGCAGGACTCTGGGGCGGAATCTGGGGTTATATAGCTCTTGATGACGACTGTGAAACTGTGTATGGTACATATTTCTCTCATGAGAGTGAAACTGCCGGTCTTGGTGCGCGTATCACAGAGGACTGGTTCCAGACAAGCTTTAACGGCAAGAAGATTACTGCTTCTGGCAGTGATGACATCATGCTTAGTGTAGTCAAGAAAGGTAAGGAGGGAAATCTTGATCCGTCAAACTACGTTGACGGTATCACAGGTGCCACACTTACATCTGACGGTGTGAATAACATGATACATACTTGTCTTGCCCGATACAAAGACATATTAAATGCTTATAAAAAATAAGGAGGACAAAGAATATGAGTAAATTATTTTCAAAAGAGAATGGCGAAGTATTCTCAAGTCCGCTGAACTTGAACAATCCGGTGACGGTGCAGGTGCTTGGTATCTGTTCTGCACTTGCCGTGACTTCGCAGCTCAAACCGGCAATCGTCATGGGCTTGTCGGTGACTGTTATTACAGCCTTTTCAAATGTGATTATCTCACTTATAAGAAAGACAATACCAAACCGTATTCGTATTATTGTACAGCTGGTGGTGGTTGCCGCTCTTGTAACTATTGTAAGTAATATCCTGAAGGCATACGTCTATGACGTCAGTGTACAGCTCTCTGTGTATGTAGGACTAATCATCACAAACTGTATTCTGATGGGACGTCTGGAGGCTTTTGCCATGCAGAACGGACCGTGGGAGTCGTTCCTTGACGGTGTAGGAAACGGTTTGGGATATGCGCTTGTCCTTGTGGTTGTGGGCTTTGTACGTGAGCTTCTCGGCTTCGGTACACTTCTCGGCTTTACAATCATTCCAAGTTCGGCTTTGCTTGAAAACGGCGGACTGTATCTTAATAACGGTATGATGACTATGCCGGCAATGGCATTGATTATCGTGGCATGTGTGATATGGGTACATCGTTCTGTCAACAAGGAAGAAAAGAAATAATCATACTTATAAAGAGAAAAGAAAACTATGGAACATTTTTTTAGTTTGTTAGTCCGCTCCATATTTGTGGACAATATGATTTTCGCGTTCTTTTTGGGTATGTGTTCTTACCTTGCAGTATCAAAGAACGTTAAGACAGCTGTAGGCTTGGGAGTAGCCGTTACATTTGTGCTTCTCATCACAGTGCCTGTTGATTATCTTTTGCAGACAAAGGTACTTGCAAGTGGCAGCATCATTGAGGGTGTAGATCTCACATTCTTGAGCTTCATACTCTTTATTGCAGTCATAGCCGGTATTGTACAGCTTGTGGAGATGATTGTAGAACGGTTTTCTCCGTCACTCTATGCCGCTCTGGGTATATTCCTTCCGCTTATAGCCGTAAACTGTGCCATCATGGGTGCATCGCTTTTCATGCAGCAGCGCATTTTGCTCGATCCGGCAACAAGCACACAGGCTATTGGTGGTGTAGGTGATTCTATATCATACGCACTTGGTTCGGGTATAGGTTGGACGCTTGCTATTGTGGGTCTTGCTGCAATACGGGAGAAGATGGCATATTCCGATGTGCCTAAGCCTTTACAGGGTCTTGGAATTACTTTCATTACCGTAGGACTTATGGCTATGGCATTTATGTGTTTCTCAGGTCTAAACATTTAATCAGGAAAGGAACATAAAGAATGGATATGAATTTAATATTGGCGAGCATCGGGGTGTTCCTCGGAATTATCCTCGTGTTGGTGATAATCCTGCTCGTAGCTAAGAAATATCTTTCTCCAAGCGGTAATGTCACACTGACAATCAACGGAGAAAACAAACTTTCGGTGGAGCAGGGAAGCAGCGTGCTTGCAACTCTTTCTGCCAATGGAATTTACCTTAGTTCTGCATGTGGAGGTAAAGGCTCTTGCGGACAGTGTAAATGTCAGGTTATTGAAGGCGGTGGTGAGATTCTTGACTCTGAAAAGGGACATTTCACACGTAAGCAGATAAAGGAGCACTACCGTCTTGGATGTCAGTGTAAAGTAAAGGGTGACTTGAGCATCAAGGTTCCTGAATCTGTAATGGGTGTGAAGGAATGGGAATGCACTGTCATAAGTAACAAGAACGTGGCATCATTTATCAAGGAATTTAAGGTGGCACTTCCTCCGGGCGAACACATGGACTTCCTTCCGGGTTCATACGCACAGATTAAGATTCCTGCATACAAGATGGATTATGACAAGGATATCGACAAGGGTCTTATCGGCGATCTCTATGTACCGGTATGGGAGAAGTTCAACATTTTCAGCTTGAAGTGTGAGAACACCACACCGACTGTGCGCGCATATTCAATGGCGAACTATCCGGATGAGGGTGATATCATTACATTGACAGTGCGTATTGCCACTCCTCCGTTCCTGCCGCGTCCTCAGGTAGGCTTTATGCCAGTGAGTCCGGGTATTGCATCTTCTTATATCTTCAGTCTCAAACCGGGTGACAAGTGTATCATGAGTGGACCTTACGGAGATTTCCATCCTCATTTCGATTCTAAGAGAGAAATGATTTGGGTCGGCGGTGGTGCCGGTATGGCTCCGCTTCGTGCACAGATTATGCACATGTTGAAGACTCTCCACACACGTGACCGTGAAATGCACTATTTCTATGGTGCGCGTGGTATTGACGAGGTATTCTTCATGGAAGACTTCCTTGAACTTGAAAAGGAATATCCTAACTTCCATTTCCATCTTGCTCTTGACCGTCAGGATCCTAAGGCAGACTCTCTTGGTGTGAAATATACTCCGGGATTCATTGCTCCTGTACTTGGCGATACATACCTCAAGCAGCATGAGGCACCAGAAGATATAGAATATTATCTCTGCGGACCTCCAATGATGGCAAAGACTGTGCTTGACCTTCTTCACAGTCTTGGTGTGGAGGATGATATGATTAGCTTTGATAACTTCGGAGGATAATCGTAATCTTTATATAAGTAAAAGGGGATGGCAGAAATGTCATCCCCTTTTACTTTTTTGCCTGTTCAGCTTGTTGCTGTTGCAGGTGTTTTCTGTTCGATAAATATCTGTGGGTTTATTTTATTGGTAGAATCTGCTGTTTTGCCGGTCAATTCACTTTTACCATTGTACTGGAGTACTGGAAGCCACATTGGCTATGTTTTTCCAGTTACATATACATCGCTATTAGTCAATGGGATTACTTCTCCGTTGGGCATTACGATTTCATCTAATTTGATGCCTAAATGTCCTTTTGTACCTCACCATGATGATTTTTTGCTTCATAAACATTTCCATTGACAATCGTTTCATAAGGGATTGCTGTAATGCCGTCCACATTGATGTCGCGTGAGATACGGAAGATTACTTTTCCCCTTTTTGATGGCTGCTCGTGTAGAGTTTATGACTTGTAGGAATACTGATGTGCCAGCCTTTATATTTACTTCTTTTTGTGCAAATGTTGCGCTTCTAACTTGACAGAAGTGGATAGCCTCTTCTGTTGAATATACCTACAAAATTGCCCGAAAATGCTTCTCATAACAAAATTTTTTATATATATTTTTTAACAATTCTATTTTCTGACAAAATGATGCTTATTTTGAGCTTTTCGGTTTTGATTTGTTTAGAATATTAAAGAATTGCTGTCTTTTTGATTTTGTCAAATGTTAAAATTCCAAGCCTTCTGGAACGCTTCAAAATGAAGCTTGCCGAACTTTTCTTGAAGAATGGGGATTCTATGCGCATTTCGTGAAGCCTCCGAGATTTGTGAAATAGTGTTTCGTTCTAAAGCTATTCTTTAACATTTATTTATTTTCAGCGAAGAGTCTTTTGAAAAAAACTACTAAGCTCTCAAAATTCCAGCGCGCTGTCGTCACATTTTCAGCGCACTGTTTTTTTAGCCACAGTGCGCTGCTTTTTTATTTGCTGTGCGCTGAAAATTTGACGACAGTGCGCTGAAAATAAAAAGACACAGAGAAGTCAAGAAAAGAGCAGTTTGCATCGGCTGAAATGTTAAGAAGTGTATAAATTGCTGCTTTAGAAGAATATCTGAACATAAACTTAAAAGTGAATGATTTTAAGGTGGTATTTGGGGATGGAAATGGTGGATTTGAATGTAATATATTAATAATCAGTAGATTATCAGAATACTCAAATTTATCGAAAAATTGCGTCCGGTGCGTTTTTTTGAGTATTTTGAGAGAATTTGTATTCTATTGATTGTCAATCGGTTATCCTTGCATTAAAATTTATGTCTTTTCGCAACCGGCAAAAAATTGCTTCAAATGTTAAATTTTCATTTTGGGCGAAAATATCATTTTGATAGTTGGAAAGTTTATTCTATGGGCTTTTTGATTGCATTTGTGAATACATCTATTTGAGTTGCGAGACGTATTAGTTTGAGTATAGAGTAGGCTGTCAGAAAATTCTGAATAATGAGGGCGATAGCCAGTTGATGCAGCTTTGGAAACTACAGACTTTATAAAAATCAGTTATAATTTCTAAATGTTCCATTTTTACATTATCTTTGCAAAATGTAAAGAAATGTAGAGATGAAAAAATATTGCATATATATATTCTTGCTCTTCCTTGTTCCATTTGTCAAAATGAGTGGACAAGTGGATTCTTTACGTATATCGTTGCTTACATGTACTCCCGGAAGCGATGCCTACGCTCATTTCGGCCATTCGGCAATAAGAGTGAGGAATCTGAATACGGAGGAGGATGTGGTTTTCAATTATGGTATGTTTAACTATAGAGCGGAGAATTTTATTTACCGTTTTGTGAAAGGAGAGACAGACTATGAATTGGGTGCGGAATATACCAGAACCTTTGTCATGCGCTATGGCATCAAGGGGGAGGGTATAACGGAGCAAGTGCTTAATCTTGACTCTGACGAGGCTGCAAGACTATATTACTTCATCCGTGTCAACTATCTGCCGGAGAACAGGGTGTATAGATATAATTTTTTGTATGATAACTGTACTACCCGGGCACGTGATATGATAGAAAAGGCGGTTGAGGGCGGAATCGTCTATGACACTAAGGAGAGAAAGCTGACATTCAGGGAGATATTGGCTGAATTTACGAATTGTAGTCCGTGGCTGGGATTTGGAATCGATTTTGTGCTGGGCGAGGAGGTTGATCGTGTGGTTGACAGGAGAAAGCAGATGTTTATACCTTCTTATTATATGCATGATGCCGATTCAGCTTATATAATAAGGAGTGACGGCAGCAGAGTGCCGTTAGTGGCAGAAAAAGATGTTCTGCTGATGGAACTGGATAAGCCGGAGAATGTGCAGGAATGGTCTGCAACGGTGTTCACACCTTTGGCTGTGTTTGTCAGCCTCTTTGTGTTGGCACTGATAATCAGCTGGTACGATGTGAAGACGGGACGTGTCTCTTGGATTTTTGATGCACTGCTGCTGTTTTTGCAGGGTGCAGCAGGCATTGTCGTTGCGTTTCTTTTCTTCTTCTCTGAGCATCCGGCTGTGGGAACGAACTGGCTTGTAGTTATTTTCAATCCTCTGCCGCTCGTATGGCTTCCGTTTATGATAATCAAGGTTATACACAAGAAGCAGGATGGCATATATATTGCCAACATGGCAGTGTTGACTGTGTTTATGATTGCAATGCCTTGTCTTCCTCAATGTTTTAACACGGCAGTAGTACCGTTGGTATCTACTTTGCTGTTACGTTCTGCAGTGAATGTTTTTGTGAGACAAGAAAACAAAAATAGAATAAAAATGTTATTTGCATGTAAACGGTGTTCGTGACATGCAGTAGGCATGATGAGATGAAGAAACAATAAGACTAATGGACAAAACATTATAGAGCAACAGATGAACAAACAACTTATAACAGCATTCATAATGTCTGTGACTGCGGCAAATGTCATGGCGCAGACAACACGTGTGTCTGTGCCTCGTCTTGTCATCGGGATAACCATTGACAAGTTGCGGACAGACTATATGGATGCCTTTGCTCCTTTATACGGTGAGGACGGATTCAAGCGTCTGTTGCGCGAAGGAAAGCTGTATTCCAATGCACAGTACCCGATGGCGAGTGTAGATAGGGCATCTTCCGTGGCATCGCTGTTTACTGGTACTGTTCCCTATAATCATGGCATTGTAGGCGAGGAATGGATGGATCGTTCCACTATGCGCCCAATGTATTGTGTGAACGACTTTAGATGTGTGGGGGTGGAAACATCCGACTGTTCTTCACCGAAGAACCTGCTTGTATCTACTGTCGGCGATGAGCTTAAGGTGGCGACCGACGGAAAGGCTATAATATATGCCATTGCGCCTTACAGGGAGATGGCTGTCCTTTCTGCTGGACATGTGGCAGACTGGGCTTTGTGGATAGACGACAACACTGGGCTGTGGGCTGGAACATCCTATTACGGTGCAGCACCTTCGTGGGTGAAATATCTGAATACAACTTCCGTTTCCAATAAAATATCGTCATTGACATGGAAACCCGCCAATGACGCGATAGGAAAATATAATTACTATTTCGCGAGCGACAGGAAGTCTTTCAGCCATTCGTTTACGGGAGAAAACCGTTTTCGAAAGTTCAAGAACAGTGCGCTTGTGAATGAAGAAGTGACCAATGCGGTACGTTCTTGTTTGCGCAACGGCTTTTTGGGCGCAGACGACATAACCGACATGATGTCGGTGTGTTATTATGCGGGGACATTCGGAGACAAGCCTATCTCGGAATGTGCGGCAGAGTTGCAGGATACTTATGCCCGGCTTGATGCGGAGATAGCTTCGTTGCTCGATGAGATAGACAAGACCGTGGGCCTGACCAATACATTGATTTTTGTCACTTCTACAGGATATGATGATACACCTGAGAATATAGGTCTTGAGAAATACAGGATTCCGACAGGAGACTTTGAGATAAATCGGTGTGCAGCTCTGCTCAACATCTATTTGATGGCTGTCTATGGACAGGGACAGTATGTGGAGTCATACTTTGGACATGAACTGTATCTTAATCATAAGTTGCTTGAGGAAAAGCAACTGAATCTTTCCGATGTGCTGGATCGTTGTGAGGATTTTCTGTTCCAGTTCAGCGGAGTGCGCGATGTATATACATCAAGGCGGTTGACACAAGGTGCATGGACTCCCGGCATAAACCGCATACGCAACAGTTACAATCCGAAATGTTCCGGAGATATTTTCATACAGGTTGCACCGGGATGGAATCTTGTAAATGAAGACAATGCGAGTAGCCGTATGCAGCGTGACTCTTACTTGGAGTTCCCTCTGATATTCTTTGGCTGTGGCATTAAACCCGAGACAATACAACTACCTGTCACAGTGGATTGCATTGCTCCGACTATAGCGCATTTCATGCGTATAAGAGCACCGAATGCCTGTTCAACACCTCCTTTGTTCTTGAGCTACTGAGTCTTGTCTTTTTAACGATGATGAGACAACCGGCTTTGAAGAACCAGACAAAAACAATATTCACAAAATAGAAATAAAAAAACTTATATATGGGATTTAATATAAATAAATTGTTGAGCAGCTTGTTCGGAAACAAGGCGTCGCGTGACATAAAGGAAATCAAGCCATTCGTGGATCAGGTACTTGAAGTCTATCCTGAAATCCAGAAACTGTCGAATGATGAATTGCGTGCAAAGACAGATGAGATAAAGCTTTATCTTCAGGATTCTGTGAAGGAGTTGAGGGCTAAGATTGATGAACTGACTGCTAAGATAGAAAAAACGGAGATAGACCATAGACAGCCTATTTTTGATGCTATAGATAAAACAGAAGCAGAGATTCTTGATAAATTCGAGGAGGGACTCAACGAAGTGCTGCCGACAGTGTTTGCCATCGTAAAAGATACGGCACGTCGTTTCTCTGAGAACGAAACAGTGGAAGTCACGGCAAATGATTTTGACCGTGAACTCTCTATCCGCCATGATTTCGTTACTATTGACGGTGACAAGGCTATATGGCATAATCATTGGGTAGCAGGAGGCAATGACACTGTATGGAACATGATACATTATGATGTTCAGCTTTTCGGTGGTGTCGTTCTGCACCAGGGAAAGATTGCGGAAATGGCAACAGGAGAAGGTAAGACCCTTGTCGCAACGCTTCCTGTATTCCTGAACGCTCTAACACGTAATGGTGTGCATGTCGTTACAGTGAACGACTATCTTGCCAAGCGTGACTCTGAGTGGATGGGTCCTCTTTACATGTTCCACGGACTTTCTGTGGATTGTATTGACAAGCATCGTCCGAACTCGGATGAACGCCGACGGGCTTATCAGGCTGATATTACATTCGGAACAAACAATGAGTTCGGTTTCGACTATCTGCGTGATAACATGGCGATGAATCCGAATGACCTTGTTCAGCGTAAGCATAATTATGCCATTGTGGATGAGGTTGACTCGGTTCTCATTGACGATGCACGTACTCCGCTCATTATATCCGGTCCTGTGCCTAAGGGCGATGACCAGATGTTTGAACAGTATTGTCCGATTGTGGAGCGACTTGTGGAGGCTCAGAGAAAGCTTGCCACGCAGTATTTGGCGGAGGCGAAGCGACTTATAGAGTCTGACAGCAAAGATGATGTCGAAGCAGGATTCCTTTCTCTGTTCCGTGCATATAAGGGATTGCCTAAGAACAAGGCACTCATCAAGTATCTTTCTGAGCCGGGAATAAAGAGCGGTATGCTCAAGACTGAGGAGATATACATGGAGAACAATAACCGTCGTATGCCGGAGGCTACAGACCCATTGTTCTTTGTGGTTGATGAGAAACTGAAGTCGGTTGATATGACTGACAAAGGTAATCAGTTGATTGCGAATATCGTGAACGATGATCAGTTCTTTGTCCTTCCTGATATCACTTCTCAGTTGTCGGAATTGGAGAATGAAGTGCTTTCAGATGAGGAGCGGTTGGCAAAGAAGGATGCCCTGATGCAGGATTATGCACTGAAGAGTGAGCGTGTACATACCATACAGCAGCTCTTGAAGGCATATACGATGTTTATCAAGGATGATGATTATGTCGTGATGGACGGTGAAGTCAAGATTGTTGACGAACAGACCGGACGTATTATGGATGGCCGCCGATGGAGTGACGGACTTCATCAGGCAGTCGAAGCCAAGGAGCGTGTGAAGATTGAAGCTGCCACCCAGACTTTTGCTACGATTACTCTCCAGAACTATTTCCGAATGTATCATAAGTTGTCAGGTATGACAGGTACAGCTATCACAGAAGCCGGAGAGTTCTGGGATATCTATAAGTTGGATGTAGTGGAGATTCCGACGAACCGTCCTATTGCCCGCAAAGACCTCAATGACCGTGTATATAAGACAAACCGTGAGAAATATAAGGCGGTAATTGAAGAGATAGAACGTATGGTTGAGGCCGGACGTCCGGTGCTTGTCGGAACAACAAGCGTTGAAATCTCGGAAATGCTTTCCAAGATGTTGACTTTGCGCCATATAGAGCATAATGTGCTTAATGCAAAACTCCATCAGAAGGAAGCTGATATTGTTGCACGTGCAGGACAACGTAGTATTGTCACAATTGCAACCAATATGGCGGGACGTGGTACGGACATTAAGCTTTCTGATGAGGTTAAGGCTGCCGGCGGTCTTGCTATTATCGGTACGGAGCGTCACGAAAGCCGTCGTGTGGATCGTCAGTTGCGTGGACGTGCAGGACGTCAGGGCGACCCGGGTTCTTCTGTGTTCTATGTTTCTTTGGAAGATAAGCTCATGCGTCTTTTTGCAAGCGACCGTATATCGAAGGTGATGGATCGTCTTGGATTTGAAGACGGAGAGATGATTGAGCATCCGATGATTAATAAGTCTATTGAGCGTGCTCAAAAGAAGGTGGAGGAAAACAACTTTGGTATCCGTAAACGTTTGCTTGAATATGACGATGTGATGAACAAGCAGCGTAAAGTGATTTACGAGCGTCGTCGTCATGCACTCATGGGACAGCGTATCGGAATGGATATATCAAATATGATTTGGGACCGTTGCATTCATATCATTGAACACAATGACTTTGAGGGATGCAAGGAAGAGTTCCTGAAGATATTTGCAATGGAAATGCCGTTCACTCAGAAAGACTTTGATAACAAATCAAGAGAGCAATTAGAGGATGAGGCTTTTGATATTGTTTTGGCAAACTTCAAGGCACGTAGCGCACGTCTGGCGCAAGTGGCTTTCCCTGTCATCAAGGATGTGTATGAGACAAAAGGACAGATGTATGAGAATATCATTGTGCCTATCACTGACGGACGTCGTATTTACCAGATTTCTATACCTTTGAAAGAGGCATACGAAACAGAAGGAAGGTCTATACTTGTTGCTTTTGAGAAAGCAATCCTTCTTCATACAATAGACGATGCATGGAAAGAGAATCTGCGTGCTCTTGATGAACTTAAACAGTCGGTTCAGAATGCAAGTTACGAGCAGAAGGATCCGTTGTTGATATTCAAGCTTGAGTCGGTAACTCTCTTTGACAATATGGTAAGCGACATTAATAACGGTACGATAAGTGTACTGATGCGCTGTTCTATTCCTATTGCAGAGCCGGAACAGGTGCAGCAGGCTCCGAAAGAAATGCCGCGTAAGCCTCAGCAGCATCTTACGGAAACGAAGAGAGATTTGACGGATGAGGCTCAAAGTGATGCGGCATCTAAAGATACTCGTGAACCGCAACCTCGTCAGCCGATACAGAATGAGGGACCTAAAGTTGGACGGAACGATTTGTGTCCGTGTGGTTCAGGTAAGAAGTTTAAGAACTGTCACGGAAAGGGATTGTACTGATTAGCCCGATAGGGTTGTCCCTATATAGATGATATTATCCGGAGGAGAGCAAATGTTTTTGCATTTGCTTTTCTCCGGATTTTTATTGTGTGTGTTATGTTTGTTTTTTGAATGAAACTGTTGCTTGTAATTTTGGTGGGGTTGATAATTTTAGTTTACTTTGCATCACTGTAATAATAAAAAATACAATTATGAGCAGTTTTAAAGTGGCGTTATTTGATCTTGACGGAACTATTTTTGATACAGAAAAACTTTACTCTGTTTTCTGGGGAAATATAGGGCGGAAATATCATCCGGAAATTGAGAACTTTGATAAAATTATAAAAGGAACCACTCTCACACAAATATAT
>X363_Desmarests_Spiny_Pocket_Mouse__coassemble_585_pt1 | contig 20643 bp, 12 predicted proteins | sample X363_Desmarests_Spiny_Pocket_Mouse__metabat2_low_PE_006 | metagenome-assembled genome bin X363_Desmarests_Spiny_Pocket_Mouse
TTGAAGCGTTCCAGAGGGCTTGGAATTTTAACATTTGACAAAATCAAAAAGAAAGTGTTTTAGCACAAAACAAGCAAACAATAACAAGATTAAGCCAAAAACGCTTTCATTCTGTCAGAAAATAAATTTGTTAAAATATATATATAAAAAATTTTGTTATGGGAAGCATTTTCGGGCAATTTTGTGGGTGCATGTCACAAGTCATTTATTTGTTTTGGCGAATGTATTCAGTATCTCAGATGGATGTGATTAGACCTCATCCCTAAAGTAAAAAATGTCCAATCATGAGGTGTTATCACAGAAAAAAGAGAACTTTGCACCATGAATATCAGACAATATAAATCCATTGATTTGGAACAGATAGTACGACTGTTTTACGAAACAGTACATGTTGTGAGTATAAAAGATTACACCGAACAACAAGTAAATGCTTGGGCAACAGGGAACATTAATTTGAAGGAATGGGACGCTTCATTCCTGAAACATCTTACATACGTCGCAACTGAAAAAGATTTGATTATCGGTTTTGGAGACATTGATGAAACCGGATATTTAGACAGATTATTTGTCCATAAGGATTTTCAAGGTCGCGGTGTCGCAACAGCAATATGCAATCGGCTGGAAAACGAAAATGGAACAAAATGTATCACTGTTCATGCTTCTATCACAGCCAAACCTTTTTTTGAGAAAAGGGGATACCATGTAGTTGACACAAAAAAAGTTGAAAGACAAGGAGTCTTCCTGACAAATTACACGATGATAAAGGATTTATGAACTACGGTCACATCAAGAAGCCATTTATTTTCGTTTGTTACAACTTTCAAATGTATTGGACAGACTTCTCCTGCTGTCTAAGCGGATGCATTCGACGGAGAAACTGTTTTAAAATTATTTGTTATAGTTGCATGGATATCTTCAACAGACTCCTCCGTTTAAACAATACAAAGGAGTCTGTCGAAAACAATCACTAAAATTTAAAACGGTTTCTAAAATCCCAGACAACTTCTTAACTTATCATGTCAAGCAGCAAATTGGGTTTGTCATTGATTATCAGTTCCTCCGGAAAAGCTGCCTCCTCAATAAGCGGCAGAGCATACTGATAATCGGCAATGTATGAAGTATGATGTGCGTCGCTTCCCAGTATTATCGGATTGTCATACTTCTTGCTCAGCCTCAACATTTCAAGAAACATCGGTCGGGCAAGCACCTTGTTTCTGTGAGGATTTAACGACTGGTTGTTAAGCTCCAGCAATGTTCCGGTACGCTTCGCTGCAAGCACCACCGCTTCTATGTCGAAGTCGCTTGCCGTTCCGTCACAAGGATGACTGATGATGTTCACATTCGGATTCTCTATCGCACCAATGAGAGCAGAAGTGTTCTCCTCCCTTGTTCCATCTTTATAACATAAAGAATGAAGCCCGGCAATCTTCAGTTCAAAACATTTCATATACATGTCGCTCTCAATGTCCAGCCTGCCTTCGTAGTCCAGAATGTTCAATTCCGCTCCCATCAGCAACCGCATGTTGCCATAATGCCTTGGAACTATATACATATTGCGGAAATAAAGCGGGTCGCAGGTTCCGGGAACAGCGGGTCCGTGTTCTGTCACACCATAAAGTTCCAATCCTTTTTCTGCCGCAGCCTGTATCATTTCGTTCAAAGAACTGAAAGCATGTCCGCTGACAACAGTATGAGTATGTACATCCAAAAGAGTCTTCATTTCTTGATAAGCTTTATACAAATCGTTTTTAATAATATTCTATGGACAGACAAGACAGCAATAACATGAGGTTGCACACATGAAAAATACCATATACGCAACCTCATGTATCTACAATCTCATCAACAAATTCTATTTCCGAACATACATCTTCCTGCCGTTGACAATATATACACCGGAACGGTCTATTCTGTTGACCTTAAGCCCATGTAGAGTATAAATGTCTGCATCTGACAAAGACACATCATCGGCAGAAACACCTTCTATGGCTGTCGGATTCATAGACATTCCTATTATGTAATAATCTTTTGCAGGATTCTCTGCCGAACCTTTCACACGCAAGAAAGCAGCATTGGCTGTGCATACATCGCCTTCTGCACGGTAGAATCCGGCACCATGTTCACCGTCAATATCGAATATATAAAGTCCGGTATTGTCTGCCACACTGCTTGTCAGTACAGAATCAACACATGCTCCGCTCAAAAGGTTCGTACCGCTTATGCTTCCGGTCTTTATCGTAGGAACGAAGTCCAAACTTTCCTTGTCTGAACGTACCAGCACTCCGGTATTGGCAGGAATCACTTTTGAGGTCACCTTCTTTATCCTTATGGAATCTCCGTCGTTGGCATATCCATTAACTGTATAGACGGTGCATCCGTCCGGCACAGCTACCGGATAAGTCGTGAAGAAAGAGTCCCAGCCTTTTTCCATCTTACGAGTTATCGTGAATTGCTTTATCGGGTCAAAGCTTACATGAGGCGGCTGATTATAGCCGACATTCTGCCATACCACCGCTTCTGCATACTGACGGTCGTCCATCAGGGTCGGCATCTTATAATCGGAAGTCAAGTCTGTGGCAATCAGAACAAGCGAATTGTCAGAGGCATTAAAATAAATCACCTCTTCGCGCCAGTCTCCAAGAATATCCGCCTGCAAATTCGGATTGTTTTTCGTTGAGTTGATTGATGATACACCATAATTATACAATGTGTTCAATCTTCCAAAACTTTTCGACGAACTGTTCCACTTGTCAATGTGTATTCTGTCCATATATTCATCATACAAGTCGCCGTCCCAATAGATGCGGAAATTCAGACTTGCCGAACTTGAAGAGCCATTGTTCCAGTTGCCGATACTGTTTCCATGACAATCATAAAGGTCACTTGCCGCACTGGTGGCAAATTCCGAACCTTCGTGCGCATCATCAAAGTCGGCAATAAGTCCGCGTCCGGTATCGCCCCCTGCCGTAAAATGAACAAGAAGTTCACCTGTGCGTGCATCACGCAAATCACAACCGTAAGGCTTCTCTTCATGAGCCATGAACACTTCAAGTCCGTCACGTTCAGGCACAAAATCACCTACATGCAAAGCATCTCCGTGTCCAAGTCCGGTACGATAAAGGAGCGTACCATCATCATCCAAAGCCGCAGAGCCATAAATAATCTCGTCCTTGCCATCAAAATCCACATCAGCCGTAGCCACGGAATGCGCTCCTTCACCCCATAGTCCCTGATTCTTAGACGTTGACTTATGATACCAGCGTTGTGTCAGTTCGTCGCCATCAAAATCGTATGCAGCCACAAATGCCCCGCTGTAATATCCACGGCACATGACAGCACTCGGATGCTCACCGTCAAGATATGCCATACATGCCAAATATCTGTCTGAACGGTTTCCATGAGTATCTCCCCAGAAGGAAAGTCCCTGCGCGAAGGTAGTGTGGTAGTTTATTGTGGTTATCTCTCCGCCGGTTACACCGTCAAAGACTGTAAGATATTCCGGTCCGCTGAGAATCCTTCCGCTTGATTCCAAATATGATGCAAGCGGATTGTCTCCCACCATCACCACATAGTTTCCTTCTCCGTCAACCGTTCCGGGAGCGGTCTTGCAGATAAGTTCTCCATATCCGTCACCATCAAAGTCATAGCATAAATAAGGTGTTGTATGCGCACCGGAACGAATGTTCTGTCCCAAATCTATCCGCCACAACATTGTTCCGTCCATTTTGTAGCAGTCAAGATAGGTACTTCCTGTCACTCCGTTGCTGGCTGCATCCTTTGAATTACTTGGGTCCCATTTCACAATGATTTCATATTCTCCGTCACCGTCCATGTCGCAGACAGAACAGTCATTCGGTGTGTAGGTAGCCCCTGTTCCTCGCAAATCAACCGGAGTGGATGTATGTATGGTCAATGTGTTCCCCGACCAAGCTTTCACATTCTCCTGCTTTTCAATGACAGCACCATTTGCGTCAAGCACCTCAAGCGTATAAGTGGAGGAAGCCGCACCAGCCTTATCCAGATAGTTCGTCACAGCTGTAATAGGTGCGGTCTTGTTCAGAAGCACTGTTCCGTTACGATACAGATTGAAGCGCACATTCTTGTCGTCATCAGCACGCAACCGCCACGACACAAGCATTCCGCTGCTTGTCTTTACAGCCACAAGACCGCGGTTAAGCGGCTTCGCTTCCGGCTTTGGTTGACGATAAGTCACAGTAAATCTCACCTCAAACCCGAACACTTTCTTTTCTCCCTGCATGATTGTGACCGTAGCCACCTTTCCCGAATAGTCTATAGCAGCTGTATATCCTTCCTTACATACCACTTTGAAGTCCGAAGGGTCTCCATACTGCTTCTCCGGGAATGACACAAGTTCTCCATTCTTCAGGTCTTTGACAAGCCCAAACAGATTTCCTGCCGAACATGCAGCCTCATCGATGAAATGCTCTGCCGTAAATATTTCCTCATCTACCGTACCTTCTATAACCACATTGCGGAATGCCATAGACTTAGGAGACTCTGTATTCGTTCCGTTAAGATTATATATGTACAGAAAGAGATTGAAAGCCTTGCCATCTACAATATAGTCGGAAACAGTGTATTCATAATGGGTATATCCTTCGCTGTTTCCATTCTGTATCTTGTTGCGCGCCGGTGTAAGAGCCTGTGCGAAAACCTTATCTGTGAAACTGCCTGAAGACATATACACATCCACATTACCTCCATCGGTTCCGCATTTCGCCGCATCAAAGGAAATGCTTACCGGTTTGAACTTATGTCCGGTTTCCGGAGTGACAGTAAACTTAAGATAATGCCCCGAGGTCTTCTTATCGACACGGGTTGTCGGAGTGAACTGTGTGAATGCCGGAACATACTCCACAGCCGTATAACCATCGGCAGCACCGGACACAGACATGGTTCCGGTAGCTTGCAGCTGCACTCCCTTCATATATTTCACGGTAACAAGTGAAGTATAATCTTCATCCCCCGACACTGTTTCCTGCGCCAGATTATCCTTGTCACTCAGTTCCCATTTCACGGAGACATTTTGTGCATGGACATCAAACACGGCAGCAAACATTGCCGCAAAGGCATAAACAGTAAATTTGTTTGTTGTCATAAGAGTAGTATTAGTGTTATTTGTTATTGACTTTCCATCATATAGAGACTACCGCATCATATCAAGGATAAACTTTTCGCCCACAGGAAGAAACAGTTCATGCCCTTCCGCGTTCAGATGTGCCGTATCGTTTACCCCTTGAAAATACTGTCTGCGGAAATTCTCGTCACGCAATTGTATGACACATTTCTTACTATAATTGTCAAGTACAGGAATACGATGTTTCTTGCAAACCTTCTTGATTGTCTTCACAACAGGCACAAATCCGTCACGATCAACATACCACGGAGTCACATAGCCGATTTTACCTTTCGGATATTTATGCTGCAACTCTGTCAGCAACAAATCAAGACTGTCACGGAACATGGCAAGCGAATCGGCAGAGTTCTTTATCATTCCGGCATCATTGTGTCCGGCAATAATGAGAATAATGTCTGCATTATCCTCCATTTCTTTATAACGGACCATCAAAGAAGGTCCGAATCCGTCTTTCGTGCGGTCGAATGCCACACAACCACCGTTACGTCCGTAATTATTATACTTCATGCCATACTTCTCTGCAAACTTAGCATGCCATGCTTCCGCATACGGTCGCTTGTGATTGCGCACATAACTGTCACCTATCACATTGATAGTCTTCTCTTTCAGAATCTCAGCCGCATTATTTCCTGATAACTTGTTTTGGGCTGCAACACCTGTATGTATAAAAGCAAACGCTACTGCCGCCGCTGCCAACAAACAAAATCGTTTTGTCTCCATCGTACTTGCATTTAAGTTAAAATCTACTGCAAAAGTACAAATTTGTTTCTGAAAAAGAGCGATATACAAAGAAAAACTATAACAAGTCTCTCTACCACCGAAGACCTCCATACATGCCAAATGCCATTTCTGTCCATTTGACAACAAGATATTTAATTTTGGAAGTTTTAAAAGCTGTTTCAATGTCCTTCCTGCTTGATGAAATCACCGGGAAGCATACCATACTCTTTCTTAAAGCATTGTGAAAAGTACTTAGGAGTGTTGAAACCTACTCGGTAAGCCAATTCTGAGATACGGATGTCTGGATTTGTACGGAGTATGTCGCAAGCGGCATTAAGACGGACTGCCTGAATGAAAGTGTGAATACTCAAGTCCGTACATTCGCGCATTCTTGCATAAAGAGAAGAAACGCTCATTCCAAGGTCGGAAGCCATGCTGTCACGGTTGTATCCAGACTCGTCCAGATGGTCAAGCACGAGCTGGGTGGCACGAGCTATGAACACCGCATTTTTCTGTTGAATTGCAGACGGTTGCGATGTCATAGTTTCTTCGGCAGAGGCATTGACCTGCGTAGCGGCTAATGGTTCCACTTTCACTTGTGCACTCTGCAAAATGGTGGAGAATCGGCGACTGGCTTTCAATTCGCGCTCCATCTGATAGTAATGCCAAAGGAACCATCCAAGTACAGCCAACACACATATATAAATAATGTAAGCCCACCATGTAGCATACCACGGTGCAAGTACACGTACCTGAATAGTATATGGCAACTCATACCACTGACCGTAGTTGTCGGCTGCACGCAGATGCAACCGATAATTGCCGGAAGGGATATGTTCGAACACAGCCCTGTGCGTATGCCCATCTATATATTGCCACTCCTTATCAACTCCCTCCAAACGATAGGCATACTGCACCAACTCTTGATGGGAATAAGTAAGCAAAGCAAACTCCACAGCCCATTTTCTGACAGTCCACGGAATTGTGACATGTTGTGTCCGCATAGGTTGTTGTTTAGAAACATGAGCAGCATACAGCGAATCAAGAGACAGTATTGAAGTACCATCTATGGAAATGTCTGTAACCATCAACTCGGGTTTGAAACCACCGGCAGGGCTGTAATAAGGCATAGGTTCAAATGCCACCAGCCCATTGGTTGTACCAAAGAACAACTGCCCATCATAGCTGAAAGTAGCATTGGACATAAATGAGGTATTGGACAGCCCATCTTCCTCGGTGAAGCTGATAACCCCACCCTCGCTGTCATCCATTCTTACTAAAGCCTGATCCGTTGCCAACCAAAGTGCCCCATATCGGTCTTCGTTAATGGCAATCACTTTATTTCCTATCATTCGGATTTGCTCACAGGCCGGTTCAAAACAATCCTTTTCCGGATGATATTTCAACAGTCCCGCCGTACCAATAGCCCAAATCCGATGGCGACTGTCTTCAAAACAGGCTGTAACATTAGCAGCAGATATGGTGTATTGATGGCACTGCAAAGCATTCTGTTGCGAATCTTCAAACTGCCAATTGTCAATTCTCACGATACCGCCGCCAGCCGATGAAATCCAAATACGTCCTCCATGGTCTTCTGTGATATGATTCACCATGAAATAACCGGTCAAGTCGAGATTAGCAGTCTTTATGTCAAGGTGTCGCCCTTTGCCTTCTTTTGTCAGCACCGATACTCCCTGCCGTTGACCAATCCACAGTGTATGGTCACGCGGCGACTCATAAAGAGCGGTCACATTGTCTTTCACGTATGGCATCTGTCGGCTATTGGCATAAAGAATCGTGCTGCTTCCGTCCGGACGACTGACCAAAATACCGTTATCACCGGCAGCCATCCACAGTTCACCATTATGTCGGCGCACCATTGATGTAATGCGCGGTGAAAAGCCATCAGAAGGCAGCGAAGCGTATCCCGGCACACGGTTGTTAAGGCGCATCTCCCCGGTCTCAGTGTCAAGCCATGCCAATCCTTCTATTCCATAGCCTATATAAAATTGTCGTCCATTATCAGTATAAAGGCTTCGAATACAACCCGAAGCATAATTTCTGAAAATGTTCTTGCTATCTGAAACTCGCACAATACCATTACCTCGGGTGGCAATCCACAACGCTCCGTCAGGTCCTCGCTGTGCACTGACAGTATCGCCGGCACAGATGTATATACGTCCATCCGCCAATTCTGCCAAATCATGCACAATCTTCTGGTGGCGGAAATTCGCCATTCCCGTATCTTCTTTTATTTCCTTATACGTCTGCAACTGGTAATCATCAGCTCTGTCTATGCGCCCTATACCACAAGCCTGTGTACCAATCCAAAGCCGTTCCTTACTGTCTATACAGAGCGTAAAAGCAGAATTCATCCAATTCAATTTAGCGTATGCACGTATCTTCCTTGTCCGCAGAGAATAGCACCATAGCCCCTGCTTCCACGTACCGACAAGAATATCTCCCTTGGCAGTCTCGACAAAGTCCTTCACACCCCAACCGGTATATCGGTCTGTCCGTCCATCGGGAAAGAGTGCTTTTGTGTAATCTACATTGTAATGTTCAAACGAATCTTTCTCCTTATTATATATAGAGAACCCATCATCGGTTCCCACATACACCGTACCGTCACTGGCTGTGAAAAGGGTATAGATAATCTTCTGGCTTTGCTTGGGGAAACGGTACAGACGGACAGTCCCCGACTCCATATTCAACCGCACCAACCCATCATTGGTTCCCGCCCACAAATATCCCTCTTTATCGGTGGTCAGGCTCCGCACATCACCTCCTAACTGAGGACACCGGGCAACAGCATTAGTCAAAGGTTCTCTCAGGGAATATCCATCATAAACTTTGATGCCTTCAGATGTTCCTAACCACAACAAGCCCTGTCGGTCAAAGTGCATACAATACAATTCTTCAGATGGAGAAATATTAATATAGGACACTGTTTTACCATTGTCACTTACATACGGAAGAGCCTCTGCATGCAGTTCTGTCCACAAACATATAGCAACCAGTATCGCTATCAGTATTTTCATTTTTCGTAACATCATGCTTTGGAAAAAGAATCGGAAATATTGCTACAAAATTACTAATTTATTCAAGTTTCGCAAGTTGAACTTGCTCACAAAATGAAAATATCTGTACTACAATCTTTAAAACAGTGCACAAAAATCTCAAATCAACAGTGTAGTTTTTATAATCCACACTGTGGTTTACAAAATCCACACTGTTGTTTTTATAATCCACAGTGTGGATTTGAGAATTCAGTGCACTATTTTCAATTCTTTTCCACACATATAATATGTTTTCAAGGCATTGTCAGTGTATATAGAGTATAGTGTGCTTTCGTCGGTACAGGCAAACATCCCGCTTTAGACTGCTGTGACGAAAAGTACTCATAAACGAAATAAAGAAGGTCAGCAAACATATAAGGTAGAAAGAGGTAAAAAATCGTGCAAAAGAAGTAAAAAATTAGAGAATCCACAGATTGTTGACTTCCTTTTTTACAATAGTGTTCCTACATGAAGAATCATAGAATTAGTTTTGCAACATAAATTTCATACTTAAATTTAAAATGATGAATAACTACATGAAACTTAGAATTATCCCGGCTGCTATTCTGATAGCAATAGCAGAAATGAGCGGATTGAAGGCTGCAACTGTGCTACCAACCATGAAAGCTGCCGACGATTTCAATGGATCGGAAGTGGCTAATCTTGACAAATTCGTTCCTACAACAGCCGACTACACTCTTGAAGTAGCAGGAAGTGCCGGCACACCTATCCACATCGGTTTCGGCAATATCAGCTATACACCTGTAGCTGACGGCATCCTCCGCTTTGTACAACACAACGGAAAGATTTATATTTTTGAGAACGACACCTATACCACCACGCTCATTCCTACTTATAACTATACAGAAACAGATACGAACATTCTCCGTAATGGAAGTTTTGAAAATGTGGATGAACAACTCGCCTCTGGACGTTGGAAGGCTACAGAGTGGGAAACATGGGACGGAGGTACACCCACATGGGGCGGCGATGTCAATTATGTAAATGTACGCGAGAATGCAAACTATCGTTCCGATGGCACCAAGAGCATCATCCTTCACTCACGCAGTCGCTATCTCAGCCAGCAGCTGACAGCTAATTCCGTGGAACCCGGCGCAATCTATCGCCTTAGCTGTGACTATTGGACTTCCGATGGCAACGACAATGGTGGCATCACCTACCAACTGTTGTTGGGTTCAACTCTTGCCGGAAATGATATACTGACGGCTGAAGGCTATACCACTCTTAATAACGACCACTCACAACAGTCATTTACCACCATCATACAGATGCCTCAGTCACTGCCTGACGAACTTTATTTCTCATTCTATCGTACAGAATCACGCGTTGATTGGCTTGACAACGTGCAGCTGACAAAGATTCAACCCACAGCCACCGGCATTACCGGTGTTACTAAAGCTATATATGCAACCGGTGCTTATACTCCAGAGAACATGATTCTACCGAATAATGTCAGCATCGACATGACCAGCAGCATTACCAACCCAAACTTCGATGACAATCTGAAAGGATGGACACTCACCGCCAATACACAGAGTAAGATTAGTACCGCAGAGAAAGGAGGTGGATTCATTGCCGCCAATCAAAACCATTGGCAATTGTGGCAGAGCAGCGGAACACTAACGGGCAAAGCCTATCAGACCATCACCAACTTACCTAACGGCAAGTATGCCTTGTCTGCCGATATTGTCACCACAAGTTTCGGAGGCAGTATTTCACTCTATGCAAACTACGGCAAAACAGCTGTCACTTCCAATACGGCACAACACTATACAGTTACCGGCATTGTCACCAACGGCACATTGGAAATTGGTCTTGATTTAGCTACAACAAGCGGGGTGACCATTGATTTCGACACTTTCACCCTACAATACCTTGGTATGGATACCGATGGCTACCGTGAGGTATTGAGTCTGAAAATAAACGCTGTCCGCCAGACACTGGAACACATTGAAGACGGATTCGACACTACAATCCTCCAAACAGCCCTTACCGCAGCTGAAACATTGCCTAATGATGCTACAGCCAATGACATCATCACCACCATTGCCGCTATCGATACTGCCATGAATGAATATAATGCCTACGTGGAAGAGCGCGAGGCTGAGCGAAAACAGATTAAACATTTCACAGAACTCATCATTGACGCAAAGGCAGAACGCGATGCCGACACATATCCCGGTATTACTGTCTTTGATAAAGCTATCAATGTTGCCGAAACATATCTAACAGAGCTTAAAACCAACTTCTCGGCTGTCAGTCACAAACTGTCAGCCCAAAGAGATGCTCTCAATATTGCCCGCGAGAACTACTACAACTCACAATACACCATCGTCCCAGTGCAACAAAATATTTCTCATGTGGATCTCACACTGAACAGTTCGGAAAAATTCGTACTCCGTGTCGATAACAAACCTTTCTATGGCACAGAAATTCAGCTACGTCCCGACAAACTACGAGGATACGAGGGATGGAGCGAACAGGAGATAGAGGCTGTATTCAAGCGCGCAGCCGACGATGGTTTCAATGCCGTTAGCGTACCTCTTTTCTGGAGTGAAGTGGAATTGGAAAAGAATCATTTCGATTGGCGCATTTTAGACCGCTACCTCGGCTGGTGCAAAAAGTATGACATGAAAATGGAACTCCTGTGGTTCTCATGGAGCAGCGGCGGACGTGTTCAGTACCTTTGGAACTATGGTGGGAAGCAAGTACTGCGCACACCAGACTATGTGTGCTCTGCAGACGGCACCTCAGAGTTCAATATGCTTCGTACCGAATGGGAGTATTCACTCGACTGGCGCGACACCTCTCTTCGCGATCGCGACACATACGTACTCTCCCGCATCATGGAACATATAGCTCTATGGGATGCCAACAACGGAAAACCACATACAGTCATAGGTGTACAACTGGGTAACGAAGCTCGCAGTCACGGTAATAACAGTGCCACAAATACCGAAATCATTGACTATTACCACCATGTGGGTGCAGCTGTCAAGCAATCGAAGTATGTCACTTGGACACGACTCAACTGTGTATCATGGGAAACCAGTGGACGCACCAATGCGAATGAACAGAAACGTAACAATGGCGGAACCAATATCGATTTCGTAGGAGTAGATATCTACGGCACTAATGCCTCGAAAGTGAAAGGCAATCTTGACGGTTATCTCGGGGAGAACGGCAAGAACTTCCGCATGATTATGGAAATTGATGCCAAAGACAGCAACTCACCTCTCTACCAAATGGCAGCTCTCGCCGGCAACAAAGCCTTTGACTATTACAACATGGGACCTGTAGATGGTAACGGACTCTATAGCAACAGCGGTCATACACTGACCGAACGCAGCCACATCAATCTGGTGCGTCAACGCAATAAAATTCTGAATCTTGCCAACCAAGACATTGCCTTAAAGAAGCATGGCAACAGTCTCTACGTTTACAACTATGCCGGAAACAGCACAAAAAGCGAAACAGGCATATACAATCTAACCTTCACTCCTAATGTAGCCACTACACAAGCCATAGCCATAGCCCACAATGCAAATGTAATATTGTTGCTATCAACCTCTACCGGCACATTCAGTTGGTCTGAAGACCTCAACGTGATTAAAGCAGAACGCGGATACATGGACGACAACAACGAATGGGTGAGCGAAGGTGAAATAAGCATAAGCACGGGACAGCTTACCATGCCCGCCACATCCTGTGTGCGTCTGCTTCTTGAAGGAGCACCCATAGGAAAAATCATCAATCCTTCTTTCGACAGCAATGATACAGGATGGACTATTACATACGACGGCACTGCCAATCCCAAAATCAGTACAGTGGCGAAACCACAGGAATCAGCCTCACCACTCATTGCTGGCGGTCAACCACACCTACAGATATGGGACATCAATGCAACAGGACAAATTACACAGACCGTAGAAGGTTTACCTGACGGACAATACGAAATTGGTATCACGGTATGCCATGTGGGCAATATCAGTCTCACTCTTTTTGCCAACGATGATGAAAAGGTCATTACAACTGATGGTTGCCACACCGTGACAACTAATGTCTGTGACGGACGAGTGCGTATCGGTCTCAGATTTGCCAGCAACAGCAATGCTGTAATTGATGTGGACGACTTCACACTGAATTCTGTCACAACCGGAATAGAACAGACAACGGTTCAAGAGGAAAATAAAGACATTCATGATGGAGCTATCTTTGACCTTTGCGGGCGCCGAATTGTCAATCCGGAACAAGGAATATATATAAAGAATGGCAAAAAATTTTTCGTAAAACGCTATTAATGATTTATTTTGCAATATCAATCCATTGTAAGACAAAACATGAAACAACATATAATAGAAACCTTTCAATAACAAAAAAATGAAAAAAATTACATTCTTACTCCTAATGGTTATAGCCACAACAATGATGGCACAAACCGATGTAACGAGCCAATACCAAATAAAAACGAGCGATGACGACCTCACCGAAATGCTTGAGACATGGCACAGTCTATGCGTCAGCGACACATTGGCAAAAGGACGTCAGAAATGGTACAACCGCGATGAAATGCTGGCTGCATTCGAATGCTATGATGAAGCAAGCAACGACAAGAGCAAAATGCAGACTGCAATAGAACTCATGCAGACAGCTCATGGACATTATATTGAAATCACCGACTCCTATAAAAGCCTACGTTCTGAAGCCATTGCACTCTATACACAAACCAGCAAAAGCAAATTTGCCTTGCGTAGTTCGGTAAGCAGTATCCGCAGAGACATTATCTCTTATTACTCAAGAAATGAAGACCACTACGAATGGGTGAAGAAAACCCTACCCGAATTGCGCGCCATAGCCGATATGTTCGAATGGTACGGCAAATTAGGCAAGGCTATCTCAATAGCCCGCAACCAATGTAAAGCCACGGATTATGAAGGCAAGGAAGTGTTTACCGCAGCCATGAGTGAAGCGTATCGGATACAGACCACTGCCACAGAGACAACTGACTTCCAGAAAAGCATCACCAACATACAGGAAGCACAAACTGCCTATCTGAAAAACCGTCCATCGGAATGGATAACCATCCAAAACGGAAAACTGTGGAGAACAACAAGCGGTGCAACAGTCCAAGCACATGCCCCGGGCTTCGTCCGCGTGGGCGATATATGGTACATGTGTGGCGAAGACCGTTCAAACTCGTGGAATCCCGATGTGAACCTTTATTCCTCAACCGACCTGATAACATGGAAGTTTGAGAAGAAAATCATACAGAACGGTGTGACCACCAGTGAACTGGGCAAAAGCCGCATGATTGAACGTCCGAAGCTGATGTACAACCCCAAGACCGACAAATATGTAGTATGGTGCCACTATGAGGCAAGCAACTATGGAGCCAGTGAAGCAGCCTGTTTTGAATGCGATTCAGTGAATGGAGCATATAAATATGTGTGGAGCGGACGTCCACTGAACGTAAAGAGCCGCGATTGCAATGTGTTCCAAGATACAGACGGAACAGCCTATTTCATTTCTACCACAGAAGAGAACCGCCACTTGGGACTTTTCCGACTCAGCAACGATTACCACGAGGCTGTGGAACATACAGAACTTTTCTCTTGGCAGGGACGTGAGGCTCCTGCCATCGTAAAAATCAGCAACCGCTACTTTATGTTCAACTCAGCTTGCTCCGGATGGGACCCCAACCAGTGCAAAATGTCATACACAACAAATCTGAAAAACGGATGGAGCAATCTTGCCAATGTGGGCAATTCGATTGCCTACGACACACAAGCCGCCGCCATCCTCGAAATCAAAGGAACCCGTCAGACCACCTATCTTTATGTGGGCGACCGCTGGCAAGACCCCGACCTGCCCAACACAAAGACCATCATCTTCCCTATCACGTTCAACGGAACCCGATGTGAATTCAAATATCATGAACGCTTCGACATCAATTTCGTCACCGGAGAATGGCGAGAGACACCTACCGATGAAATATTTGCCGACAAGAAAGACTGGAAGGTCATCGAATACAGCAGTCAGGAAACCAGCAGTGAAAACTCACCAGCCCAAAATGCCATCGACGGTAATATAAACACCAAATGGCACACCAAGTATAGCGGCACAACCGCTGCTGCTCCCCACTACATCACTATTGACATGGGACGTGAACGTACAATCAAAGGATTCTTAGCCACACCACGTATGGACGGCTCCACGAATGGACTCATCCGCAAATATAAGTTCCAAGTAAGCACAGACGGCGAGACCTGGAAAACAGTCATCGGCAATGACTGGCTTCCATACTGCACAGAGGTTACTTTTGCCAAACGTCAGTGTCGTTACATCAAACTCATCTGCAAAGAAGGCACATACGCTTCCCTTGCAGAACTGGATGTGATTATAGATAAAGAAACGGAAACAGACATAGAGAATGTCTGCATCGACGATTCACACGAGAAGACAACCACTCACCGTACTTTTTTTGCTCTCAACGGCAGTCAGATAACAGAACCGACACAAGGCATATACATTGAAAAGGAGTTCTATGCTGACGGCACAAGCAAAAGCATAAAGAAATTAAAATGTAGATAGAACAACTTATGATTTAGAAGCTGTTTTAAATTATTTGCTATAATTATGTGGGTGTATTCGACAGACTCCTCTATCGAATACACCCACATAATTCTAAAAAACATATTCAGCACCTATTTCTCTAATGCCACATTATCTTTGGATGCGCCAAAATCCGAATCGTACAACTTGGTATAGGCACGGATATATTTACGAAGTCCGGATACGATTTCTCGCGTTTCCTGCAACATATTGAGATATACATAGACCACAGTCATTGAGGATGGGTCACCTTCACGCAGTTGATGGAACAGACCGTTACTTGTCTCCGACAGCATATCTTTCATATCATCGCAATGACGACGCAATGCAGAAACCGAGTCAGCAGTACATCCGCCATCCATCATCTTGAACATTTCGCCAAAAAGAATATTTACATGTCCGCAAATCACTTTGAACTCAGCGACATATTGCGAAGGCAGCGGATGGAAATTATTGTCCACGTGTTCACGGCATATCTCATTAATACGGCGCAAGTTATACAATATTCCCATACAGCAGTTGTTACCCAAGTGAAACCACGCATTCTTTTCTATTGCCGTCTCACGGCTCACATGCCGCAAGCAAAGCGTCTCCTTACGACGGGCATTCTTTAAAACCTCTTTTTGACGCAAAAGAACGGTTTCAGTCTTGCCGAGCGTCCCTGCATTCTCTTCAATGAAAGCATCCGTTATCGTGCTATAACTTTCCTCGGCAAAATGCAGAAATTTCTGTTGCTGCTTGGTGACATAGATAAGCAACAAATCCCATATTTTAGTTTTATCTTCTGTGGCAAGAATTGTCTGAAACAAGACATCGCCCCCATCCTCCGTCTTCTTGACACTGAAACGACGGTTGCTACGTATAATAAGGTATATGGTGAGCAATGCAAGCACCATCATCACCCAGTGACCGCCTATATGCATCAACAGAACAATGACTCCGGCACCGATGAAAGCCGCACCAGCTGTAATAAACCATCCGCCAATGACGGAAATGACTCCCGTAATGCGGAACACGGCACTCTCACGTCCCCAAGCACGGTCGGCGAGCGAAGTTCCCATAGCCACCATAAAAGTGACAAACGTAGTGGAAAGCGGAAGTTTGAGCGATGTACCCAGCGCAATGAGCGTACCGGCAAGCACAAGGTTTATCGAACCGCGTATCAAGTCGAATGCCGCCCCCTGCTCCATGATAGTGTCATCGACATTGAAACGACTGTTAAACCACAAACGCACATGACGCGGAGTGTTATTCCTTACCCAATAGAAGAGTGAAAGCGTCCATCGAACCAACCGTCTTGCAATACGCGACGAACCGAACATTTCATCACCGCCCTGCTGGCTGCCAAGCCCGATTTCAGTCTTAGCCACATTCTGCGCCTTCTTTGAGGTGGCAAGCGAGAAAACCATGATAAGTCCCGCACCGATGAGGAAGATGACAGGTGTGTTGGCAGGGCCGTTGAGCGAATCCATCATGAAACCGTGCGCATCTCCGCCACCGTTTGCCGCATAGTCCTGATAAGAAGCCAGTCCGCTCAAAGGCACACCAATGAAATTCACAAGGTCGTTGCCTGCAAATGCCATTGCCAATGAGAAAGTACCCATCAGCACAATAACTTTCAGCACATTCACTTTCAACGCATACAACAGCTGCATAATCAGTGTGAACACCACAAAACAGCTTACAAGTATCAAGCCTGTATTATCCTTTATCCATTCTTTCACCTCGGGAGTCATAAACATCAAATCTTTGGCACCCTTCAATAGTAAGAAATAAATGATGGCAGTGGCACAAATACCGCCGAAGATGCCAATCTTCCATTTCAGACGACTGCGGTAATTGAACGAGAATACCATTCGTGCAAGAAACTGGACAATGGTACCAAAGACAAATGCAATCGCTACAGAAAGAAATATACCCAATATCACCGACAAAGCTTTTTCCGTATTAAGCAAGTCGTTGAATCCCAAGTCGCTTCCTCCTGCCATTTTTACCAAAGCCACTACAAATGTGGCACCCAACAATTCAAACACCATTGAAACAGTGGTGGAAGTAGGCATACCCAACGAATTGAACACATCAAGCAGGATAATGTCCGTCACCATCACTGCCATAAAAATACAAATCAAGTCGTAAAATGAGAAATACTCAGGACGGAAGATGCCATGACGTGCAATATCCATCATTCCGTTGCTCATGGCTGCACCGATAAATACACCCACCGAAGCCACAATGATGATTCGCTTGAAAGGAGCCGCTTTTGACCCGATGGCTGAATTAAGAAAGTTGACCGCATCATTACTCACTCCCACCGACAAATCAAATATTGCCAATAGAAAAAGAAAGATGACCACACATAAAAATAAAATGTCCATACTTTGTTTTGAATTAAATTATTGTTATTATTCGAAGACAAAGAAAAACGGATTTTGTTTCATAAATGTTTCATATTTTTTAAGAATTTGTTTAAGTGGGTGGATTCAACAGACTCCTCCGTCACAAGATTCTCAAATTCTCCTGTTTAAGCAGATGTATTCACAAATACACCCATTAAACACATGAGGAATCTGTGAATACACCCCCAACCAAACACACGAGGAGTCTATGAATACACCTATATTAGAATCTATCAAGAAAAAACTACACCAGCAAACTTCCGCATTTTATTAAGTTTTCATTAAACTTTTTTAGGGATGCCAATTGTCATTACATTATTATGTATTTTTGCGGCATCAAACATCATTCTTAAAATATGGAAAGAAACAAACGAATACTTGTGGTTGACGATGAAGAGACTTTATGCGAAGCACTCCAGTTCAACCTTGAAACCGAAGGATACAAAGTAGATACGGCACACAGTGCAGAAGAAGCTCTTACGCTCGACCTGACCCGATACGACCTGTTCTTGCTCGACATCATGATGGGAGAAATATCGGGCATACAGCTTGCACGCATCATTAAATCAAACCCGGCCACCACACAACTCCCCATCATATTCTGCACCGCCAAAGATACGGAAGATGATGTAGTGGCAGGCTTCGACTTGGGAGCTGACGACTATATCATGAAACCTTATTCTCTACGCACTGTGTCGGCACGAATACGGGCTGTGCTGCGCCGTACCACCACAGTCCAGCCCACCGCAACAAATCAAGACTCGGCAGATACCATAGCTTATTACGGTCTGAAAATCATACCGTCGAAGAAAATATGTATCGTAGATGGAAAGGAAGTGAATCTGCCGCGCAAGGAATTTGAAATATTGCTGAAGCTGCTCTCCAACAGAGGCAGAATATTCACCCGCGAAGAACTGCTCAAAGGGATATGGTCAGACAATGTGGTGGTACTCGACCGCGTGGTAGATGTAAACATCACACGCATACGACAGAAGATTGGATGCTACGGAAAGAACATTATCACACGCTCAGGTTACGGCTATGGCTTTATGGAATAAAATCACCTACTCGCAGCGGCTGTTCCTCTGGCTGCTGGGCTACTCGATACTGCTTGTAAGTTGTTTCATCAGCTTTCAATACTACCGTGAGAAGAAATTCAAGGCGGACGAACTGAATGCACAGCTACAACTGATAAACCTCCATATCTTCGAAGATCTGGCCGACGGCATCGACGCATTACAGATTTCCAAATCCCAGCTACATCCTTTCGACGAACTCCGTATAAGTGTCATTGACAACACCGGACATGTGGTCTATGACAATACGCTCGACACCATACCCGATGCAAACCACCTGTCGCGAGAAGAAATAGTACAGGCTTTCAAGTCCGGCTCAGGATACGCGGTGCGCCGCCACAGCGAAAGTACCGGAGAAAACTATTTCTATTCCGCCACACTGGGAAAAGACGGATATGTGGTACGCAGTGCTGTCCCCTACACAGTGTCACTCACCGAACTGCTCCGCGCCGACTTCAACTTCCTGTGGATAATGGGAGGAGCGACATTAATCATGTGCATATTAGGCTACTTTGCCACTCACAGGTTAGGACTTCACATTCTGAGGCTCAACCGGTTTGCAGAAAGTGCGGAACGCGGCGAAAGAATTTACGACACGGAACCCTTTCCGCAAGACGAACTGGGGGCTATATCCAATCATATTGTCCGCCTCTATGCCAATCTGCAACAAGCATACGCTGACCGAGATTGCGAACACCGTGCAGCCCTGCATGAACAGCAGGAAAAAGAGCGGATAAAGAAGCAACTCACCAATAACATCAATCATGAACTGAAAACACCTGTGGCTTCTATTCAAGTATGTATAGAAACCCTATTGGCACACAGAAATCTGACTCAAGAGAAGCGTGAGGATTTTCTCCGCCGCTGTCTTGCCAACACCGACCGCCTGCGGCATCTCCTTTCCGACATATCACTCATCACACGCATGGACGAGGCTCCGTCATCCGTCACACGCGAACCGCTCAATATGACAAACATCATTGCCGAAGTGGTAGATGACTGCACACCTATGGCGGCAAGCAAAGGGATGGAAATCATGAACGAAGTCACCACCCCACTGTTCATTAAAGGCAACGCATCACTTCTTTCATCGGTCTTCCGAAACCTCATAGACAATGCCATCGCTTATAGCGGAGGCAAAAAAATAAATATCAGAAGTCTGCCTTCCGACAATCCTCAATCTTCCGACAGTACAGAAAATGAAAAAACAGTCCTTATACTGTCTGATGACGGTTGCGGTGTACCGTCAAAGCATCTTCCTCTCCTGTTCGAGCGTTTCTACCGCATAGATAAAGGACGTTCACGCGCAACCGGAGGAACAGGTCTCGGACTTTCCATTGTCAAAAATGCCATCCTGCTGCATGGCGGCTCCATATCCGTAGAGAACAGACCCAACGGAGGATTGGAATTTACCATCTCTCTTCCTCTTGCACATATTATCTCCGAAATAGACCGTTAACTTAAGTGGGTGTGTTCACAGACTACTCATGTTGTTTAAGTGGGTGTCTTCGACAGACTCCTCCTATGAGGTTAGCTAACATATTCGACAGACTCCTCCGTCGCTACGCGCCACCTCCCCTAACACTTAGGGGAGGAGCCTA
>X363_Desmarests_Spiny_Pocket_Mouse__coassemble_589_pt1 | contig 20507 bp, 16 predicted proteins | sample X363_Desmarests_Spiny_Pocket_Mouse__metabat2_low_PE_006 | metagenome-assembled genome bin X363_Desmarests_Spiny_Pocket_Mouse
ATATTCGGACTGAACGTTTTTGTCGCCTTCCGCGTCGTTGGGGGTCGAAGGGACGTTTCGGGTTGTGGAGATCAAGGTGACTTCGGCTGAGGTGGAATCAGCGCCGAAAGTACGGGCCAGATAGTCGGTCAGCGGTTTGAAACGATCTTCGCGCAGACGGTCGATATCCGCTCCGAAAGTTTCGAATTCGCGGAATGTGTATGAATCGTTCGTGCGCTCCTTTTCCAGTGAGGCTACGCCTTTGTTGACCCATCTGGGCTTGTCCTGTGCCGAGGCCGGGGCATAAGCCATGATGACGAGTGAAAACAAAGCAAGCAAATGTGCAAAGGTTTTCATAAATAATGTAGTGTCAATGAGATGAATTGAATAGAAAAAATGAGAAGAATGAACTATGTATATATTAGGTGAATGGCAAAATTAGCGATTTTTTTGAAAAACAAGAGTATGTGACGGGCATAATTGCAGGAAAGTAATAATAATAAAAAATATCGAAAACAAAAAATGGCAAAGAAACAGAAAGAAGAGGCTATCGCATTTGACGAGCAGTTGAACAAGTCGGAGGCCTTTATCGAAAAGAATCTCAAAGTAATTATCATTGCTCTTGTGGCAGTAATTGTGGTAGTCAGCGGTGTGTTTATCTATAATAACCACATGGCGGATGTTGAACAGCAGGCTCAGAAAGCTATAGCCAAGAGCCAGACAGCATTTGCACAGTCGCAATACGATCAGGCACTTAACGGTGATGGCGCAAGCAGCAAGGGTTTTTTGAAGATTATTAATGACTACAGTGGCACAAAAACTGCGAATTTGGCAAAGCTCTATGCAGCTCTTTGCTATGCAAACACAGAGAAATATGCAGAAGCTATCAAGATGTTCGAGGATTTTGATAGAAAGGACGACCAGATGATTTCTCCTGCATCTTTGGGGGCTTTGGGCAACTGCTACATCAAGAACGGTCAGAATGAGAAGGGTGCTGAAATGCTGGTGAAAGCAGCCAAGTCTGCGGACAACAACGCTCTCAGTCCGTTGTTCCTTCTTCAGGCTGGGGAAGTGTATGAGTCTTTGAACAACAATGAAAAGGCAGTGGAGCTTTATAAGGAAATAAAGAGCAAGTATTTCCGTTCTCCTGTTAGTCTGAATATAGACAAGTATATTGAAAGGGCAACAAAATAAGAAGTCCGCGGAATGGCAAGCAAATATCATAATCTTTCGGACTACGACATTGCTTCTGTACCGTCAGCCGAAGGCATGAAGTTCGGAATTGTGGTGAGCGAGTGGAACCACAATGTGACCGGAGCCTTGCTGGAAGGAGCGTGCAATACGCTTAGAACAAACGGTGTGGCAGACGAGAATATAAAGATTCTCACTGTGCCGGGAAGTTTTGAGCTGGTGTATGGAGCTTCTCAGATGGTAAAAGCCGGTGTAGATGCGGTGATTGCTATTGGGTGTGTAGTTCGTGGAGATACTCCTCATTTCGATTATATCTGCGAAGGTACTACATACGGGCTTGCTCGTCTGAACGCTACACAGGAGGTGCCGGTTATCTACGGTCTGATAACGACCAACGATATGCAGCAGGCGCTTGACCGCTGTGGCGGAAAGATGGGGAACAAAGGTGATGAGTGTGCAGTGACAGCAATCAAGATGGTCGATTATGCCAAGAAGGTGAAGCATCTTTGATTGTTTGACATACAGATTTGAAGATGCAGGGATTCGGTTTTTAATCTTTACAGAAACCGAGTCCCTGCATCTTTTTTATTATATCCTAATATGAGAAGTTGTTTTTAATTTTATTTGTCAAATACACTCACATAAATAGAACAATAAAATTAAAACAATTTCTTATTAAAATAGTATTTTAGGAAAAAAACTGTTTCTTTATGTTGTCGGTGTAGAATGTCGCTGATTTTATATACCTTTGTAATCGATAAAATTTATTCAGGCAATTAAAAAGGTTTATAAAATAATCAGACGCACCTTCGGTACAGTATTGGTGCTTTATATAGGTGTGATAATATTGTTCAGCTTGCCGTTCATGCAGAGACAGATGGCAAGTTGGACTGCGGGTATATTGTCAGATGTACTGCATACGAAAGTGAAAGTCGGTACTGTCAGTGTCGGCTTTGTGAACCGCTTGATTGTGGATGACGTATCAATCGAAGACTTGAAGGGCGAATCTCTTTTGAAGATAGCCCGCATGTCTGTGTCTGTCAATTTGCTTTCGTTTCTTCACGGAGATATAGATGTTCCGAGTGCACAGTTGTTCGGACTGAATGTGAAGCTTTATAAGGACACTCCGGAGTCAGCACCTAATTATCAGTTTGTTCTTGATGCATTCAAATCGGATAAGAAGGGCAGTTCCGGACAGATGGGGCTGCGAGTTAATTCTTTTATTATGCGCCATGCGAATATCCGTTATGATATTCTTTCCGAGAAGAAAACACCCGGCTCTTTCAACAAGAACCACATCAGTTTGCAGGATGTCGGCATGACTGTGGTGCTGAAGGCTTTTACGGAAGACTCGCTGAATCTGGGAATCAAACGTCTCAGTGCGAGAGAAGCTTGTTCCGGAATGAAGCTTGAGAACTTTCAGATGAAGCTGGAAGCAAACAGGCATTCCTGTGTCATACCTATGTTTGAGCTTTGTATGGAAAATTCAGTTGTCAAACTGGATACGGTTTTTGTGGAATATGCTGATTATGATAAGAAAGGTATATACCGATATAGAACATCTTTGCAGGATTCTTACATCTGTTTGTCTGATTTTCGTGGACTTGTCCCTGCTTTTGGTAAGAGTGACGTGATTATGTCCTTAAATTCTGAAATATCAGGCGGAACAAGTGGAGTGAAGATAGATAGTCTGCGTGTTTTTACAGAAGATGGAGGTTTCTCTCTTGATGCGGATGCCGAAATGAATTTTGTTTCTGACGGTGAAAACAGGGTGAATGCAAATATCAGGGAACTGCGTATTTCAGAAAGTAAGACTACAGATTTCTTGTTTTCTGCTTTAGAGCAGGATAAGCTTGCTGATATGATGCACCGTTTGCAATATATCGGTTTTAGCGGTACGTTGTCAAAATGTGGGGAGATGCTTGAAACAGACGGATGTTTGACTACCGGGGCTGGTAACTTGGATGTCAGTCTCGATTCTCGTTCGATGCGTGTGTTTGATGGACATGTAGAGACTGAGCGAATGGACTTGTCGCTCCTTACTGGTGACAAGAATCTGGGATTGATTTCTTTTGATGTAAATGCTGATTGTGCTTTGGTGGAGAACTCTGTTCCTGAAGGTTCGTTGTATGGTTCTGTCACGGGGCTTGATTATTTGGGCTATCGCTATAAACATATTCTTTTTGATGCCAAATCGGAAAATAAGATATTAGAAGGGCATGTTTCTGTGGATGATAAGAACCTTTGTTTGAACTTCACGGGAGAATGTTCTTTGGATTCTTCCGACATAAAGTATAAGGCTTTGGTTTCTGTACGGGACTTCTCTCCGAATGCATTGAATCTTACTAACGGTTTTGTTGATGAGAACTTTGATTTTAATGTGGCTGTTGACCTTGGCGGCGAGAATCTGGACTTTGCTACGGGAACTATACTTGTCGATTCGGTTGTGGCGCGTTCTGCTGATGCGAACTATACGATGAACAAATTGGAAATTTGTGCAGAGTCTGCAGATAATGGTGGAAGACACATTTCTGTCGGTGGAGATTTGATGGAGGCTGATATTTATGGTAATGTAGCTTATTCGAAGATTCTGGCTCACTTCAAGAATCAGTTCTCCTCTTGTCTTCCGTCACTTGTACATGGTGGAGGATGGGTGGATGCAGACCTTGACTTTGATATACAGTTGTATGACTCGGAACTGTTAAGGCATGTGCTGAACATTGATTATGCCCTTGGAAAACCGGTACATTTGTGGGGAGAAGCTGATTCGGAACTGTCAACGATGGACTTGGCACTTGATGCTCCGCGCTTTTCTTATAATGGTATGAGATATGATGATTTGCATCTGGTATGCAATAACACCAAGGGGAAGTCGGAAGTGTCACTTTCTGTGTTGAGAAGGAATCTGGCTGAAGCAGTTAAGCTTGCTGTTGATGCCAATGCGGAAGATGATAAGCTCACGGCGAGAATTAAATGGAAGAACAGTGCTGCAAATTCAATTAGCGGTGAGATTTGTGCCATGACCACTTTTGAAGACAGTGTGGGACGGCTGAATACCAATATCTATTTGCAACCATCCGAATTGTTGATAAACGATACTGTGTGGCATGTACATCCGGCACATATAGGACTATATAATAAGGAAATACACTGCAATAATGTGAAGGTGGAAAACAATACTCAATATATAAAGGTGAATGGGATTGTTTCCGAGAATGCTTCTGACTCTATTGTGGCGGATTTGAGCGACTTGCGTCTTGAATATTTTCTTGATCTGATAAATTTCCATTCTGTCGAATTTAAGGGAAGAGCATCGGGAAGAGCCATATTAAGCAACATCTATGCCAAACCGGACGTGAAAGCGTTTCTGAGAGTAAATGACTTTCATTTGCAGGGAGGATATTTGGGAACGGCTGACATCAGTGCCAATTGGGACGATGCGGTCAATGGTATATCTGTCAATGGACATATCACAGACTTGGATGACAACAATGGAGAAGAAGTCCTGAGAGTGACAGATGTTCAGGGCTATGTGTCTCCGAGAAATAATGACATCAATCTGCTTATCAATGTGAACAATACCAATGCCGGATTCCTTAACGGATTTCTTGGTGGGGTCTTTTCTGATATAAAAGGTAGTACAAACGGGTATTTGCGTGTGGTCGGACCTTTGAGCAATATTAATCTGGTGGGTGATATTGTGCCGGATATAAGTATGCGCTTACGGGCCACAAATGTTGTGTATGATATAAACGGAGACACAATCAGGCTGCGTCCGAATAAGTTTGTGTTCGATAATATAGGAATATATGATAAGAAGAAGAATCGTGGTGTCGTAAATGGAATTGTGGAACATGGCAATCTGAAGAACTTTTCTTATAAGTTCAATATCGGCATGGACAATATGATATGCTATGATGAGCATGAATTCAATTCTGATAAGTTCTATGCCACGGTTTATGCAAACGGAAACATGCAAATAAACGGTGCGGACGGTCATCCTCTTCATATAAATGCGAATATCACACCGGTTAAGGGTAGTGTTTTTGCATACGATGCCGCTACTCCGGATGTGGTTCTAAGTTCGAATTTTCTGGAGTTTAGAGATAGAAAAGATAAGGACTTGTTTGATGCGGGTCTGAAAGAAGAGACAGAGAAAGAGTTTGTTACCTTTGGAAGATATGGGGAAGATGCGGGTACTGGTAGCGATTTTGGTTTAGATACGGTTAACGTCAAGGCTGTTGATGATGCAAAAGATGATTATGAGTATGAAGGAGATATATTCATGGATTTGAGAATATCGCTGACTCCTGATTGCGAGATAAAACTGCGTATGGACAATACGGAAGACGGTTATATCACCACGTATGGAAATGCCAGTCTGCGTGCCTCTTACCATAATAAAGGAGCTTTTCAGTTGTTTGGAAATTATAATATAACAAATGGACGTTACAGACTCTTTTTGCAGGAACTTATATTCAGGGATCTTGCCATACAGAATGGCAGTGAAGTGAAGTTCAATGGTAATCCTTTTGATGCAAATCTTCACCTTATCTGTCATCACACTCTTAATTCAGTACCATTGAGCGACCTTACCGCTTCTACGGCATATATTCAAAACAATAAGGTCAAAGTGATATGTATTCTTGATATCACCGGGCAGCTTGGAAATATGAACTTTAAGTTTAATATTGATCTTCCTAATGTCAATGATGAAACCAAGCAGCTTGTCCATAGTATGATTAGTTCGGAAGAGGAGATGAATATGCAAATTATTTATCTGCTTGGAGTAGGACGATTTTATACCAATGAGTTTGCTCGTGCAAATGGTAACGCCAACTCTTCACAGGCAATCAACTCTTTGATTTCTTCTACACTTAGCGGTCAGATAAATCAGATGCTGTCCAGCATGATGGGTGAGAACCGTAAGTGGAACTTCGGTGCCGGATTTACTACGGGAGAGCGTGGCTGGGAGGATATAGATGTAGAAGGAATGCTTTCCGGAAGTCTGCTTGACGACCGATTGTTGATAAATGGCAATTTCGGCTATCGTGACAATGCGTTGACTCAGACTTCAAACTTTGTCGGTGATTTTGATGTCAGATGGAGAATAACGGAAAAAGGAAATACTTATATCAAGGCATACAACCAAATGAATGACCGCTATTTTACTAAGGCAACATTGAATACTCAAGGAATTGGTATCAGTTACCAGAGGAGTTTTGAGTCTTGGCGCAATCTTATGAAATGGAAGAGGCGGAAGAATGTCGAATCGCTTGAGGAAAAAAGCGACTCTGTGAAGTAAACGGGACAAATCAATGGTCTGAGGGCTGTAGAACTGTGATATTTTGAGATTTAAGTTTTTGTTTGTATTTTTGTCGATTATTCGGAATACAGACTTTGTTGATTGTGCGATGGCATAAATCAAGTGGAAAGTCTGTTTCTATGAACTAAAATAATTATATAGAAGGTATGAATTACGGGTTCGTAAAGGTGGCGGCAGCTATACCGAGTTTGAAAGTTGCAGATTGTGATTACAATGAGAAACAGATTGAGAATCTGATAATACAGGCAGAAGGCAGAGGTGTTGAGATTATCTGCTTTCCAGAGTTGTGTATGACTGGATATACTTGCGGCGACTTGTTTGCCCAACAACTCCTTGTCGATAATTGTGAGAATGCACTTTTCAAGTTGCTTGATTTTACTCGCTCTTTGAATATCATATCTATTGTCGGTATGCCTGTACAGATGAATGCTACTCTTTTGAATGCAGCAGTTGTCATACAGGGTGGTAAGATACTTGGAGTTGTACCGAAAACATTTCTTCCCAACTATAAGGAATTTTATGAGAAACGATGGTTCACATCCTCACTTTGCCATGCAGACGCAACGACACACCTTTGCGCACAGACCGTTGCTGTCAGTCGTAATATCGTGTTCCATACGTTGCAAACCTCTTTTGGTGTGGAGTTGTGTGAAGACCTTTGGGCACCGATACCTCCAAGTAGCGGATTAGCTTTGAAAGGGGCGGAGATAATCTTTAATCTTTCAGCAACAAATGAGGTTATAAGCAAACACCAGTACCTTTGTTCTCTGATAGCCCAGCAGTCGGCTCGGTGTATTGCCGGATATGTCTATTCTTCTTGCGGATTCGGTGAATCAACTCAGGATCTTGTCTATGCAGGCAATGGGATGATTTATGAGAATGGAACACTCCTTGCACGGAGTGAGAGATTCTGTCTTGAAGAGCAACTTGTCATATCGGAGATAGACACGGAACGCTTGAGAACGGAACGACGTGTGAACACCACTTTCTCGGAAAGTATCCGTATGCAGAAAACAGAAGGGGTGGCTGATATAAACTGTCAGCAAACCGTGTTGCAGGAAGATGCTCCTCTCACCAGATATGTTGACCCGCATCCGTTTGTACCGGGAGGCAAGGCTCTTGATGAACGCTGTGATGAGATTTTTGCTATTCAGGTTTGCGGACTTGCCAAACGCATAGTACACACATCGGCACAGACTGTCGTTGTCGGAATTTCCGGCGGATTGGATTCGACACTTGCCTTGCTTGTGTGTGTGAAGACAATGGACAAACTGAATCGCGGCAGAAAAGATATAGTAGGAGTCACTATGCCAGGATTCGGAACAACCGGACGTACCTATAACAACGCAATGTCTCTTATGGAATCACTTGGAGTGACCATAAAAGAAATCAGTATCAAAGACGCTTGTGTGCAGCACTTTAAGGATATAGACCACGATATAGATGTACACGATGTGACTTATGAGAATGCTCAGGCGCGTGAGCGTACTCAGATTCTCATGGATGTGGCAAATCAAACCGGTGGATTTGTGATTGGTACGGGAGATTTATCGGAACTTGCGCTTGGTTGGGCCACGTATAATGCAGACCACATGTCTAATTATGGTGTGAACTGTTCCATTCCTAAGACACTTGTCCGCCACTTGGTTGCGTGGGTAGCTAATACAATTGTGGATGACGAGTCGAGGAAAACTCTTCTTGATATTGTTGACACACCGATAAGTCCAGAACTTATTCCAGCAGATGAGAACGGAAATATCAAACAGAAGACAGAAGATTTGGTCGGTCCTTACGAACTGCATGATTTCTTCCTTTATAATTTTTTGCGTTTCGGTTTTCATCCTGCAAAGATTTATTATTTGGCATTACACGCTTTCGCTTCATCAGAACAATATGATGAAGATATAATCAAGAAATGGCTTACTACATTCTGTCGCAGATTCTTCAGCCAGCAATTTAAACGTTCTTGTCTGCCTGACGGACCGAAAGTAGGTAGTATAAGCCTAAGTCCGCGTGGTGATTGGCGAATGCCAAGCGATGCAAGTGCTGCAGCATGGATAAACGAATGTGAAGCAATCAAGTGAACCGCGTATGACGGACAGGAGTGTGACCAAGGAGAACCTTGACAAGATATATGCGGAAGCATTCGATGTTGAGGCTTTCAAGTCGGTTGATCCGTGCGGAGTGGTATATAAATTGATAGACCACATAGAACTTAATCCTGCTGTTCAGTCTTCCCAGCTTGACATTGAACTTGGCGCACTTTTCGTGGCGATGATTTCATGGGGCAACCGTAAAACGATATGTCCGGCTGCTGAAAGAATGCTTGGTGATGAGATGCACTGGCGGCCGGCTGAATTTGTGATGTCGGGAGCGTTTGAAGAATCCTACAAAACAGCAAAGAACAATTGTGTCTATCGCACTCTGAATGTCGATACATTTAAGAAAGTCTGCCGGAAACTGCAACAAGCGTTGCAGGGATATTCTTCAATGGAAGAGTTGTTTGCCGGAAAATCTACAAAAGATGTGGTTGCTACGATATGTTCGTGGCTTTCAGATGCAAAGGTGGGGACAATGGATAAGTCGACTTGCAAACGTGTATGTATGTTTGTGCGTTGGATGACACGTCATTCCGCACCAGATTTTCATGTGTGGAAAAGCCGTTCTCAGTCAGACCTGTATGCCGTAATGGACGTTCATGTGTGTGAACTTACCGCTTCTTTGTTGAAAAACAAGCGTCCTGCGTGGAAGACTTGTGAAGAGCTGACCGGAATATTCCGCTCATGGAATCCGGACGATCCCTTGAAGTATGATGTCGCTCTTATGGTTCTTTCTGACAGAATAGACAAAGAGAACAAAGAGACCCCGATGATAAATAATTGAGAAAAACTAATTAATATAATTATAATATGGCCTCAACAACAGACGACAAGAAAGTAATCTTTTCGATGGTCGGAGTATCAAAGACCATCCAGCAGAATCAGAAACAGATTCTGAAGAACATTTATTTGAGTTTCTTCTATGGTGCGAAAATCGGTATTATCGGTCTTAATGGAGCCGGTAAGTCAACGCTGATGAAAATCATTGCCGGCATAGACGAGCAGTTCCAAGGCGAAGTGGTATGGGCACCGGGATATAGCGTAGGCTATCTTCCGCAGGACCCGATGCTGAATCCGGAGAAGACCGTGAAGGAAAATGTGATGGAAGGTGTGCAATACATCTATGACGCACTTGCTGAATACGATGAGATAAACAATAAGTTCGGTTTGCCAGAATATTATGAAGATCCGGATAAGATGGACCAGCTCATGTCACGTCAGGCAGAGTTGCAGGATATTATAGATTCCACCGACGCTTGGAATATTGACTCCAAGCTTGAACGTGCAATGGACGCTTTGCGCTGTCCTCCGGCCGATTGGAGTGTGGAGAACTTGTCGGGCGGAGAGCGCAGACGAGTGGCATTGTGCCGCCTTTTGTTGCAGAAACCCGATGTACTTCTGCTTGACGAACCTACCAACCACCTTGATGCTGAGAGTATCGACTGGCTTGAACAGCACTTGCAGCAATATGAAGGCACTGTCATTGCTGTTACTCACGACCGCTATTTCCTTGACGATGTGTCAGAGTGGATTCTCGAACTTGACCGTGGAGAAGGCATTCCGTGGAAGGGAAACTACTCTTCATGGCTTGACCAGAAGTCTAAGCGTATGGCTCAGGAGGAGAAGGCGGCAAGCAAGCGCAGAAAGACACTTGAACGCGAGTTGGAGTGGGTGCGTATGGCACCGAAGGCTCGTCAGGCGAAAGGTAAGGCACGACTCAATTCATACGACAAGCTCATCAACGAGGATCAGAAAGAGAAGGAGGAGAAGCTTGAAATATTCATCCCTAACGGCCCGCGCCTTGGAAACAAGGTGATAGAGGCACAGCATGTGGCAAAGGCATTTGGTGAGAAGACACTGTTCCGCGACCTGAACTTTGTGCTTCCTCCTAACGGCATTGTCGGTGTGATAGGTCCGAATGGAGCAGGAAAGACCACACTTTTCCGTATGATAATGGGACAGGAAAATGTGGATGGAGGTCTGTTTGAGGTTGGTGAAACTGTGAAACTGAGTTATGTAGATCAGCAGCATAAGGATATAGACCCTCAGAAGACTGTCTATCAGGTCGTAAGTCAGGGAAACGAAACGTTGCGTATCGGCAGCCGTGACATCAATGTACGTGCATACTTGTCTCGTTTCAATTTCAGCGGAGCTGATCAGGAGAAACTTTGCGGAGTGTTGTCAGGAGGTGAACGCAACCGTTTGCAGCTGGCTCTCGCATTGAAACAAGAGGGCAATGTGCTTCTGCTCGACGAACCTACCAATGATATAGACGTGAATACGCTTCGTGCACTTGAGGAAGGTCTTGAACAGTTTGCCGGCTGTGCTGTAGTGATAAGCCATGACCGCTGGTTCCTTGACCGTATATGTACGCATATTCTTGCGTTTGAGGGAGACGGCGAAGTCTTTTACTTTGAAGGCGGATATACCGACTATGAAGCTAACAAGGCGAAGCGTCTTGGACTGGAAGAACCAAAACGTATCCGCTACCGCAAGTTGATGGAGGATTAACGGTTCTTCTTTATCTGTAAAAGATTAAGGATTCCGATGAATAATGACCGGACTGTGGCACAAAAACAATGTCATGGTTCGGTCGTTTTATTGTTCCGGACAGAGGAAAAGAACTCTGTCTGTATCTATAGAATAGATTACTTTGCTCTAAAAAATAGAACTTTGCACTGCAAAAGATACGAATAAGTTTGCTTGATTTATATAAAATTCTTACCTTTGCACCCGCAAATAAGGATGGTTCGGTAGCTCAGTTGGATTAGAGCAGCAGCCTTCTAAGCTGCGGGTCAAGGGTTCGAATCCCTTCCGAATCACAGAGAGAATCGCAAATGCTTCAGTTTTTTCGTGGAGTATTTGCGATTTTTGTTTTAGGTGGGTGTATTCGGCGGAGGAATCTGTCGAAATACACCCACTTAAAATATTACATACATCACAAGAAAACTGTTTTTTCAAAATGACAAAATGATATTTTCGCTCAAAATGAAAATTTAACACTTCGAGCGATTTTTTTGCCGACGACAAAGAAATAAAAAAATACCGTTGAGATAAATTATTGATAATCAACTAAATATAAAATTTTCAAAAACACTCAAAAAATCGCGCCGGACGTAATTTTTTGAAATTTCTGAGTGTTTTAGTAATCTGTTGATTGTTAGTGTGTTATGTCTAAATTCACCGTTTCTATCCCCAAATAACCCCAAAAACTTATCCACTTTTCAATTTCTGTTTAGCCTCTCTTTCAAAACAGGGATTATACACTTCTTAACATTTCAGCCGAAGTCCACCGACCTTTTTCCCGCTTCCCGGTGCATTTTCAAAAAATCTACGCTGAAAATTTCTCCAATCTACTAAGCGCGCGAATTTGTAGCGCACTGTCGTCGCCGGAACAGTGCGCTGAAAAAGTGCCGACAGTGCGCCGGAAATATCAAAACTTAGTAGATTGGAGAAAAGAACTCTTCGCCAAAAATAAACAAATGTAAAAGAGTTGTCAAAAATGAAACACTATTTCACATTTCAATGAGGTGTTTGAAAATGCGCGTAGAATCCCCGTTCTCCGAGAAAAGTTCGGTGCGGTCGATTTTGACGCGTGCCAGCGGGCTTGGATTTTTAACATTTGACGAAATCAAAAAGATAGAAAATTGGTGTGAATTTGGTGGTTTTGAAATTAAAATGGCTGAATTTGGTGTCATTATGTCGGAATTGAACAAGCCTCCAAAAAACGAATTCAAAAATTTTCTTATGGGGCTTGAAAATGGAGTGTGAGCACATGCTAATCAAAGAATTTTTTCAGCTTTCCCTCTTTTACTTGCATTTTGTATATTGCATAAGCTGTGAATAATGAAACAGAACCCCTAAAAAGTGATATACTGACAGTTTTTTTCTACTCTTATTTTTTTTATAAACAATTAATACGTACATTTGCTTTGTCTTGATTGGCCACTATACGTGTTTGGTTTCATGTGAATGTAACCGGATTTATATGGTGTGGTAATCTTAGATTGTAATACGTTTTTGAAAAAAGAGTATAGAAAATCTAACTATTTTAATAAAAAGAAACTAAAATAAAAAATTGAGAAATTATGAAGATTTCACGTATTGACCATCTGGGCATAGCTGTCCAGAGCATTGATGAAGTGCTTCCTTATTTTGAGAATGTACTTGGATTGAAGTGTTACGCTGTAGAGGAAGTGGCAGACCAGAAGGTAAAGACAGCCTTCCTTAAGGTGGGAGAAGTAAAGCTTGAGCTTCTTGAGCCGACAAGCCCGGAAAGTGCTGTTGCCAAGTTCTTGGAAAAAGGCGGCAAGGGTGTTCACCATGTGGCTTTCGCTGTGGAAGACGGTGTGGCTAATGCACTTGCAGAATGTGATGAGAAGGGCATTCGTCTGATAGACAAGACTCCGCGTCCGGGTGCAGAAGAAATGATGATTGCATTCCTTCATCCGAAATCAACGGCAGGAATACTGACTGAGTTGTGTGAAAAGGCATAAAGGAAATTAGAAATAGAAAATTGGTTTTTGCAGCAGAGGGACAAGGTCTGTCGGTCTTGTCCCGGTATTTCTGTGTGAAAGGCTGCGCAAGAATGTTTTTCATTTTTTATTTCATCATTTGATTCTTTATTTATTAGAAACTATATTGTATGAGCAAGCAAACAGAAAGAATACAGGAGCTTATTGAGCTTCGTGAGAAGGCTCGACTTGGCGGTGGTGAGAAAGCTATCGACAAGCAGCATGCAAGAGGTAAATTTACGGCACGTGAACGTATCTCGATGCTTTTGGACGAGGGAAGTTTTGAAGAGTTCGACATGTTCAAGCTTCACCGCTGTACCAATTTCGGGATGGAGAAAAAGCAGTATCTTGGTGATGGTGTTGTCGTAGGAAGTGGTACAATCAACGGTCGTCTTGTTTATGTTTTTGCACAGGACTTCACTGTGAACGGAGGTTCTTTGTCTGAGACAATGGCTCAGAAGATATGCAAGGTGATGGACATGGCAATGAAGATGGGTGCTCCGGTTATCGGTATCAACGACTCCGGTGGCGCACGTATTCAGGAAGGTATCAATGCGCTTGCAGGATATGCAGAGATTTTCCAGCGCAATATCATGGCTTCTGGTGTTATTCCTCAGATTTCCGGTATCTTTGGACCTTGTGCTGGTGGTGCCGTATATTCACCAGCATTGACGGACTTCACGTTGATGATGGAGAACACTTCCTACATGTTCCTTACCGGACCAAAAGTGGTGAAGACTGTAACGGGGGAAGACGTAGATCAGGAAAGCCTTGGAGGTGCAAGTGTGCATTCTACTAAGTCGGGTGTGACACATTTCACGGCATCTACAGAAGAAGAGGCCATTGCCATGATTCAGCAGCTTCTGAGCTACATTCCGCAGAATAATCAGGAAGAGACACCTATCGTGGAATGTACAGACCCAGTTGACAGAATGGAGGATTCTCTTAACGAGATAATTCCGGACAATCCTAATCAGGCTTACGACATGTATAAGGTCATCGCTGCTGTGGTTGACAACAGTGAGTTCTTTGAGGTTCAGCCTCATTATGCACAGAATATCATTATTGGTTTTGCACGTTTCAATGGTCGCAGTGTAGGTATTGTTGCCAACCAGCCTTCAAAGTTTGCCGGTGTGCTCGACTGCAATGCAAGTAGAAAAGCAGCTCGTTTTGTTCGTTTCTGTGACGCATTTAATATCCCTATCGTATCATTGGTTGACGTACCGGGATTCCTTCCGGGAACAGGACAGGAGTATAATGCAGTCATTCTGCACGGTGCAAAACTTCTTTACGCATACGGAGAGGCAACAGTGCCAAAGGTGACAGTGACATTGCGCAAGTCATACGGAGGTTCACACATTGTCATGAGCTGCAAGCAGTTGCGTGGCGATTTGAATTACGCATGGCCTTCTGCCGAGATTGCCGTGATGGGTGGTTCCGGAGCTGTGGCAGTGCTTTATGCCAAAGAGGCAAAAGCCAAGAAAGATGCGGGCGAAGATGCAGGTGCATTCCTTTTGGAGAAGGAGGAAGAATACACGAAACTCTTTGCAAATCCTTACAATGCAGCTAAGTATGGCTACATTGATGATGTGATAGAGCCTCGTAACACTCGTTTCCGTATCATACGTGCGCTTGAGCAGCTTGCTACAAAGTCACTTGTCAATCCTGCCAAGAAACACGGTAATATTCCATTGTAAAATACCGTTTGGAACATGCAGACACTGAAGAGTGGCATATTTTTTATGTATGCTGTCAGGTTGTCTGGCTTCTGAACATAAATATTGATATAATGAGATTAAGATTATTAAGTTTGCTTTCCGTATTGTTTGTCGCATTTGGTGCGTCAGCTCAGGGTGCGCGAGATTTCAAAATCAATGAAATATATATAGCAGACCCTGCTGATACTTCAGGTATTGGTTACAAGGATGAATACGGAGAGTCTGGAAGTTGGATAGAAGTGGCGAACACGTCTTATACCACGCGTGACATACGCAGTTGCTATCTGACGAACAATCGCGCTGTTCTTAACAAGGAACTTTCTGCTCCGGAGCGTATATCAATGATGTCGTTGATTCCGAAAGGGGATGTGCGTACAAATCTGACAGCAAAGCAGCGCATCACGTTTTTTGCGGATGGTCATGTGAACAGAGGTACTTTGCACACGGACTTTGTCCTTGAAGCAGGAAAAGAGAATTTCATTGCTCTGTATGATGGCAACGGAGTGACTTTGCTCGATTCTGTCACTGTGCCTGTATTGTCTGCCGGATGTTCTTATGCTCGTATTTACGATGCCGATACAGAGGAATATGTATGGGTGAAGGCTCAGCCGGATGAGGTTACTCCCGATGCTCCTAATGAAGTAAGCAATGCTACGGACGACAAGGTGAAACAGTTCAAGGACAATGACCCTTATGGAATTGCCATGACTGTGATGTCTATGGCTGTGGTGTTCAGCTGTCTTCTGCTCTTGTATATATTCTTCCACGTATTCGGTTGGATTATTAACCGTATGACGATGCTCAGTCGTGTGAAGGCTATAAAGAAAATACACGAGTCGGCTGCGAAAGTTGTCGTTATGGCGAAGGATGGAGCAGAAACGAAAGGTATTGAGATGGAGAACTATGTGGCAGCTATTGCAATGGCTCTTCATGAATATCAAGGATATACTCATGACGTGGAGAGCGGTGTTCTTACAATCAGACATGAGCATTCTGCATGGGACAGCAAAGATCACGGATTGCGTCAGCAGCCTGTGCATCATCCCGTTAATACACATAATTAGTATTTAGCATACGGACTTTGTAAGTTCTTTAAACATAAACAGACTAAAATGAAAGAGTATAAATATAAAATTAAGGGTGTTCCATACGATGTGAAAATCAATAGTGTCGAAGAGAACATCGCAAAAGTAGAAGTAAACGGTGTGGAGTTTGAGGTGGAGCTTGAGAAGCCTGTTGCCACTCCTAAGCCTGTTGTTCGTGCAGTGGCTGCACCGGTGAAGACAATTGAGCCGCCTAAGGCTGCACCAGAGGCTGTGGCTGCCGGAGTTGTAGGTGTAAGAGCACCGCTTCCGGGTACTATTGTCGATATAAAGGTGGCGGTAGGCACTGAAGTGAAGAAAGGACAGACTTTGATTGTGCTTGAAGCCATGAAGATGGAGAACAATATCGATGCGGAGTGTGATGGAAAGGTTACATCTGTGAAAGTGAACAAGGGTGACACCGTGATGGAAGGTGCGGTTCTTGTTACAATTGAATGATACAGGAACCGGGAAGAAGGATTTAGAATGTAGAGGTATGTGCTCACTTTATGCGGCATTGCTCTCTCTGTACATGATTTTTCCTTGTTCTTGATTCTTAACTCTTAACTAATTGATTTTATGGAAAGTGTTAGTACAATGGACTTTATAGCAACGAAGTTCGCGGATTTCCTGACATATACAGGATTTGCCAATGTGGAATGGCCGAATCTTGCGATGATTGTCGTTGGTGCCTTCTTTATATGGCTTGCCATTAAGAAAGACTTTGAACCTCTGCTGCTTATTCCGATAGGTCTTGGTATAATTCTTGGAAACATCCCTTTCAAGGCTGCCGGTCTTGAAATCGGATTATATGAAGATAATTCGGTGTTGAATATTTTCTATCAAGGAGTTCGTCAGGGATGGTATCCTCCGTTGGTGTTCCTTGGAATTGGTGCCATGACAGACTTTTCTGCATTGATTGCCAATCCGAAGCTTATGCTTGTAGGAGCCGCTGCGCAGTTTGGTATTTTCGGAGCCTATATTATTGCTTTGGCACTCGGGTTTGAGCCTAATCAGGCAGCGGGAATCGCAATCATCGGTGGTGCGGACGGACCGACAGCCATCTTCTTGTCTTCAAAGCTTTCTCCTAATCTTATGGGAGCAATAGCGGTGTGTGCTTATTCTTATATGGCACTTGTACCTGTCATACAGCCGTTTATCATGCGTGCATTGACAACCAAGAAGGAGCGTCTTATACGCATGAAGCCAAGCCGGACAGTGAGTCAGACTGAAAAGATTCTGTTCCCGATAGTCGGACTTCTCATTACGACCTTCATTGTTCCTTCCGGTCTGCCACTTTTGGGTATGTTGTTCTTCGGCAATCTCTTGAAGGAGAGTACAAAGACAACTCGTCTGGCTAAGACTGCTGGTTCTGCTCTCAACGATATTATTGTGATGTTGTTAGGACTTACAGTGGGATGTTCTACTCAGGCAAGTGAGTTCTTGACTTTGGACACAGTAAAGATTTTCGCTCTTGGTGCTTTTGCCTTTATCATAGCTACCGCATCCGGTGTGCTGTTTGTCAAGTTCTTCAACTTGTTCCTTCCTCAGAACAAGAAGATTAATCCACTTATCGGTAATGCAGGGGTTTCTGCTGTGCCAATGGCAGCGCGTATTTCTAATCAGGAAGGACTTAAGGCTGATCGTACAAACTTCTTGTTGATGCATGCTATGGGACCAAATGTGGCTGGTGTCATCGGTTCTGCTGTAGCAGCCGGTGTGCTTCTTGGATTCCTGAGCTAAAAGTAATTTATTATTGAGATTACATTTTATACAGAGAGTCCGGAATCTTCGACGTCGAAGATTCCGGACTCTCTGTATATTTTGTGTGCTTGTTTTGTTGACTTTGCACTCTTGCTTTTGTCGGCTCTATGTCCTTTGGACTTTCCCTTTTTCGAATGAAATAAAGGCACTCTGAGCTGAAAATATTGTTGGTATTCAGACAAAAAATTAAGATTCATGGTTTCCTGCTGTTTTGACTGCATTCTTCCATGAATCTTAATCGGTTTTCTTCTTTGTTTTTTAGCGTTTCCTCTTTTTGCGCTTGCCGGTTTGTTTTTCGTTTACTGCTCTATACTGTCCGGGAGTGCATCCGTGCTTCTTGGAAAAAGCGCGCCTGAATGTGCTTGGAGAGTTAAAACCGGATAAAGAACTAATGTTGTCGAGCGAATCATTGGTCTCTTTCAGCAAATGTTCAGCATAGACTAACCGTCTCTGATTAACAAAGTTGAAAAAAGTTGTTCCGAGTACGTGGTTAAGATAATCGGAAATGTAAGTGCGATTTGTGCCCATTTCTTGGGCTAAGTCGATAATTGTGAGTCGCGGATTAAGGAAAAGCTGTTTTCCCTCGAACACCTTTTTGAAGTGCTCTGCAAATAGATACTTGGAATTTTTCATGTTTTCAGTTGCTTCTTCGGTGTTAAGTTTCTCATTATTTCTCTGTAGGTGCATTTATGTGCGGCATTTATGTTGAACATATAATGGCATGACTTTGACAGTATGCCTTGTTCTCATACAGCGATAAACGCACTCCGCAATGCTTGAAGTTTTTTATGGAAAGTACATAACTTACTTCAGTTGGCAAAATTAAGTTTTGTAATATTATACTCGCTTCCATTCTGTAAAAACAATTATTCAAAATGTAAAAAAGTATTTGTATTTGCTTCTGGAATACGTAAATTACTGTGGATTTGTCATTTCAGACCGACATAAGAGCGAATGGATGTGGTTTTGCTTTACTGTAGTAACTTTGCAGATATTTTTCTTTTGTAATTAAAAAAAACTATTTTTGCTCTGTAATAACATGAGTGGATATGAATAATTTTACATTTTGTACTCCCACGGAGTTTGTCTTCGGAAAAGGGGTAGAGACGGAAGTCGGAAAAATAGTATGCCGCTATGGCGGTACTAAAGTTTTATTGGTATATGGAGGTGGAAGTGTATTGCGAAGCGGTTTACTTGCAAGAGTGGAACAAGCTCTTTCTGCTGAAAATATAGAGTTTGTACATCTTGGCGGAGTGGAGCCTAATCCGGTAGATAGGAAAGTCTATGAAGGCATTGATATTGCCCGTTCTGAGAATGTCGATTTTATTCTTCCTGTCGGAGGAGGTTCAGTCATAGACACGGCAAAAGCCATTGCTGCCGGAGCTTGTTATGATGGCGATTTCTGGGACTTCTTTGTGGGAGTTGCTCCAGTCAGAGAAGCGTTGTCGGTAGGAGTGGTGTTGACCATTCCTGCTGCCGGAAGTGAAGGGTCGGGGAATGCTGTCATCACAAAGCTTGACGGGCTGCATAAGCTTAGTTTGCGCACGGACAAGGTGTTGCGTCCGCGTTTTGCCGTTATGAATCCGGAACTTACATTCACTCTTCCTCCTTATCAGACTGCTTGCGGTATTGCAGACATGATGGTTCACGTAATGGAAAGGTATTTTACGAATACTTTACATGTTGAGATTACAGACCGCATTTGCGAAGGAGTGTTGAAAGCAATCATTACAGAAGCACCCAAAGTGATGTCCAACCCTTGCGACTATGAGGCAAGGGCGAATATTATGTGGTGCGGAACTATGGCACATAACGGACTCTGTGGAGTGGGGCGCGAAGAAGATTGGGCTTCACATTTCATGGAGCATGAAGTCAGTGCGCTTTATGGAGTGGCTCACGGTGCGGGACTGTCGGCAATTGTTCCTGCATGGCTTACGTGGATGGTGAGTCACCATGCTGATAGGGTGGTGCAGCTGGCAATCCGTGTGTTTGATGTGGAAGAGAAAGACACTCCGGAGGATACAGCTTTAGAGGGCATTTCTCGCCTGAAATCTTTTTGGCGCAGTTTGGGGTTGCCGCTCAATTTGCATGAATTGGGTGTGGAAAATCCCGATATCGACTTGCTTGTTGATAAACTTCATGAGAATAAAGGTGAGTTTGTCGGACACTATGTCTGCCTTGACAGAGAGCAGAGCCGTGAAATCTTTGAATTGGCAAGATAAATTTGTGTTTTGTGATTTGGTTGGGTGGATATACCCTCACAGACTTTTCTGTACTTTTATATAATTGTTCCTGACAGATTTTCTCTTGCTTTAACACGCAGACTCCTCCGTATGAATTATGTAGATACAATACCAACGGAGGAGTCTGTTGAATATATCTGCATAAACATTGGAAAACCATGCTAAAAGCCATTTTTCAATTTGACAAAATGATATTTTCGCCCAAAATGAAAATTTAACACTTGGAGCGGTTTTTTTGCCGATGACGAAGAAACGGAATTTTTGACTTGAGGATAACAGGCTGACAATCAATGGAATATGAAAAATTTCAAAACACTCGAAAAAACGTGTCGGACGCAATTTTTTTGAGAATTTTGAATGTTTTTGTAATTTGTTGATTACTAATACATTACAACTAAATTCACCAATTTCACTTCCAAACACCGCTTCAAATTCACTTACTTTTCTGTTCTTGTTCAAGCATCCTTTCAAAGCTGTAATTTATACACTTCTTAACATTCCATCCGATGCAAACTGCTTTTTTCTCGGCTTCCTACTGTTTTCAAATTTTCAGCGCGCTGTCGTTAAATTTTCAGCGCACAGCAAATAAAA
>X363_Desmarests_Spiny_Pocket_Mouse__coassemble_591_pt1 | contig 20380 bp, 18 predicted proteins | sample X363_Desmarests_Spiny_Pocket_Mouse__metabat2_low_PE_006 | metagenome-assembled genome bin X363_Desmarests_Spiny_Pocket_Mouse
GACGAAATCGTTGCAAAATACAATATGGGACACATCTCAACAGGCGATGTTCTGTGAGGAGGTTAATATAAAAGCTAAGCCCTAGGCAATATAGCCAAAGGTTATATTGACAACGGACAGTTGATTCCGGATGAACTCATGATAGACATTCTTGCAAAGACATACGATGCGCTTGGAGAAGGAAAAGGTGTCATTTTCGACGGATTCCCACGTACCATAGCACAGGCTGAGGCCTTGAAAAAGATGCTCGCAGAAAGAAATCATGATATGGGAATGATGATAGAGCTTGTTGTTGACGAGGAAACTCTTATGGCACGTCTGCTCAACCGCGCCAAAGAACAAGGTCGTGCAGATGACAACGAAGAGACTATCAAGAAACGTTTCGATGTATATCATAATCAGACAGCACCGCTTGCCGACTGGTTTGAAAAGGAGGGATTGCGACACACATTTACTTGGAAGGGTTCCAAAGAGCAGATGTTATCTGACATATTTGAAGCAATCGAAAAAGAAAACAACTAATTTATCATAAAATAAAAAAAGTATCCACTGATTATGCGCTCTACTCCTTTACTCTTCCTGCCAATTGGCAGTGAGCCAAGGAATGGAACGCATAATTTATGTTCAAAACAATATGGCAGAATCAAATTTTATTGACTACGTTAAGATATACTGCCGTTCAGGAAAAGGAGGAAGAGGCTCAGCACACATGCACCGCGCCAAATACATGCCTAAAGGAGGTCCTGACGGAGGAAACGGTGGTCGCGGAGGACACGTAATATTGCGCGGAAACAGGAACTACTGGACACTGCTTCACTTGCGCTATGACCGCCATATACATGCAGAGCACGGAAGTAACGGTTCCAAAAACAAAAGTACGGGAAAACAGGGAGCGGACAAATATATAGAAGTTCCGTGTGGAACTGTCGTTTACAATGCCGAAACAGGAGAATACATCTGCGATGTGACCGAACATGGACAGGAGGTCATTCTTCTGCGAGGAGGACGTGGTGGTTTAGGAAACTTCAATTTCTGTACTCCAACCAATCAAGCTCCGCGCTACGCACAGCCCGGCGAGCCGATGCAGGAATTGAGTGTTATCATGGAATTGAAACTGCTTGCCGATGTTGGTCTGGTAGGATTCCCTAATGCAGGAAAATCAACTCTTGTGTCTGCACTTTCTTCAGCAAAGCCTAAAATAGCAAACTATCCGTTCACTACACTTGAACCTTCTCTCGGTATTGTCCCTTATCACGACGGACGTTCATTCGTAATGGCGGACATTCCGGGAATAATAGAAGGTGCAAGTCAGGGAAAAGGACTTGGTCTCAGATTTCTTCGCCACATAGAACGCAACTCTTTGCTGCTATTCATGGTTCCGGGAGATACAGATGACATAAAAAGAGAATACGAGATTCTGCTCAATGAACTTGCCACATTTAATCCGGAACTACTTGACAAAGGTAGAGTGCTTGCCGTCACTAAATGCGATCTTCTTGACGAAGAGCTTATCCAGATGTTAAAAGAAACACTTCCGGAAGGGTTGCCTGTCGTATTCATTTCTTCCGTCACAGGTTACGGCATCAACGAACTCAAAGACATACTTTGGACAGAGATGAACAGCGAAAGCAACAAACTCGCCACAATAAGTACGAATGAAAGCATTGTGCATCAGTCGAAGGATTTCTCACGTTTGCAAATAGAACTTGAAGAGGAAGGAGAAGATGAAGAATTTGAATTCATAGATGAAGAAAACATCGAAGAGTTTGAGGATATAGAAGAACTTGAGGATTTTGAATACGAAGATGAGGAATAGTCTTGTTTTTTCATATTCCGATTTCACAGTCAGTTCTTCATGTCACAAAACAAGACACACAGTCTGACATATTCCAAATTGTCAACATTGAGATTCCCAGACCACATAAGTCAAACATTCGATAATTGAAACGGATAATCAGTCTATGACGTTACAAACCTACAATATGGCTCCGGCTGTTGCCGCCTTCAGTACAACCAGAGAAGGCGGACACAGCAGGGGCAATTATTCATCATTTAATGTAAATCCATACTGTGGCGATGACTCGGAGGCGGTAAGACAAAACCGCAAGATGCTTTGTACTTCACTTGGTATCAGCAGTGACAAACTAATCATTCCTCACCAGATTCACGGTACAGAAGTCAAACTCATCGACAATCAGTTTCTTGAACAATATAAACAGGAAATAGTAAATGAAGAGACGGGGAACGAGAACAGTCCATCGTTGGAAGGAATAGATGCACTGATAACTTCACAATCAGGAGTCTGCATATCCGTATCTACAGCCGACTGCATTCCCATACTCCTTTACGACTCCATCCATCATGCAATAGCTGCTATTCATGCCGGATGGAGAGGTACAGCAGCCAATATTGTCGGAAAGACCATTGAGGCAATGAACAGGGAGTTCGGCACAGAAGGCAAGGACTGTAAGGCTGTCATCGGTCCCGGCATATCCATAGACAGTTTTGAAGTAGGCGAAGAAGTTTATGAGAAATTTGCAGAGGCGGGATTCTATATGCCCGATATAGCCAGACGCTATTCCGTACTTAATGCTCCCCCATCATTGTTCGCCACAAAATGGCATATTGACTTGCCTGAGGCAAACCGCATACAGCTTACGGAAAAGAATGTAAGTGCTGACAGCATAACGAACAGCAATATTTGTACTTATAAAAATTCCGATACTTATTTCTCAGCACGAAAACTCGGGACATATTCCGGACGCATACTGACAGGAATAATGATGAACAAATAAAAAAACAGTTCTTTATTCTGCTTGTTATCACAGTTGTGCGGATGTCTTCCCCAAAAGAAGCTCCGTCCAAACACAACCACCCCACCCAACCGGAATAAAAATGTTTGCATCGCCATAGCACTTTTAGTTAATATACTTTAAAAGTGTCACGCAATATTTGGCACATAATAAATAAATCGTATATTTGCACCGTGTTTTTCATGGTATTAGATTTATTTTAAGGTTAGTAAAGATTGCTTGTCGTGATGATAAGCAATTTTTTTTACGCATTACCGTTCCTCGGTAATGCGTAATTTGTTAATAATAATGCAATTACAAATTTACATGCCCTATACATTCGCAAAAAATACTCTTTCCCTCAAAAGCATCAAATTCATTTCTTTTTGATGATTTAAAGAGAAAGAGTATGTGAATTTATAAAAAAGACAAAACCTTCAGAATTTAAAGACTTTATCCTCCAATAACAATCAACTATTTTGCGGAGAAATCTTTTATTCTCTGCTCTTCCGACAATTTGCAAATTAAGAGCGTATCATCTTTTTCTGCCACAATATATCCATCAAGTCCCTGAACCACCACTTTTCGTTCTTCAGACGTATGTATGATACAATTCTTTGTCTCATACAGTTTGACCTCATTTCCTATGATTGCATTATCATTGTCATCCTTTTCAGCAAGCGTATGCAACGATCCCCAAGTACCAAGGTCACTCCATCCAAAATCAGCAGGCATGACAAAGATTTCCTCAGCCTTTTCCATGACAGCATAGTCTATGGAAATATTTTCACACCCCGGGAAATACTTGTCTATAGCTTCCTGCTCTTTATCTGTGCCATAGACAGGAAGCAAGCCTTCAAATATCTCGGCAAGATTAGGCTGATATACTCTCAGAGCATTCACAATAGTTTTCACACTCCAAACAAAAATACCGGAATTCCAGAAATATTCCTTCTTCTTTATATATTCTTGTGCTGTCTGCAAATCAGGCTTCTCACGAAACGAATCCACACGGAAAACAGAACTGTTACGCAGCGAAGCCGTTGACAAATCAGCCTGTATATACCCATAACCAGTCTCAGGACGTGTCGGTGTCATTCCCAATGTCACTATGGCATCTGTTTCTGCCGTAAAAGACAAAGCAGAAGATATCACACGCTTGAACTCATCCGTATTCATTACAATATGGTCACTCGGAGTAATAACAAGGTTGGCCTTAGGATTCTTTGCCTTGATGCGCCAACTTACATACGCAATACATGGAGCCGTATTTCTTCTACATGGTTCGAGCAATATATTCTCCACCGGAACCTCCGGAAGTTGTTCTTTCACAATATCGGCATACTTTGCAGATGTCACCACCCATACATTTTCCGGCTCAACAATACCTTTAAAACGGTCAAAAGTCAATTGTATGAAAGTTCTTCCACATCCAAGAACATCAATAAACTGCTTAGGACACTCAGGAGTGCTCATCGGCCAAAAGCGGCTTCCCACACCACCTGCCATAATAACCAAGTTGTTATTCTTCATATTCATATAGTTGTTTTATTGTTTATCACATAGAACTTAGTAATATAACCCCATCAACATCATAAAGAAAAGCAGCGTTTCTTCCCTTTTTGGATTTACCTAAAAAAGCAGCGTCTCTATCATGTCAAGTCTGACAAAGATACAAAAATATATAAAACATATTATCACATCGAAAAGAAAAAATATGATTCATACATTTAGAAACTGGCTAAAGTTCATTTAAAACGTATTTACCCACCTGAAATTCCAATACATCCATTATCCCCTCCAAACAAAGAACAGACTGCAATCCACTTTTTCATCAGTGAATTGCAGTCTGTGAATCAATCAGTCCTTATTATATCGAACATTATTCTTCTATTGCAGCCTGCGCCGCAGCAAGACGTGCGATAGGCACACGGAAAGGAGAACATGAAGCATAGTTCATACCCACCTTAGCACAGAACTTAACAGAACTTGGTTCACCTCCGTGCTCACCGCATATACCGGTACGCATGCCCGGACGAACTGCACGTCCCTTGTCAACAGCCATCTTAATGAGCTGACCGACACCATTCTGATCAAGAACCTGGAACGGATCCACCTTCAGAATCTTCTTCTCCAAATAAACAGGGAGGAACGAAGCAATGTCATCACGAGAATAACCGAATGTCATCTGAGTGAGGTCGTTTGTACCGAATGAGAAATATTCAGCCTCAGTAGCAATGCGGTCAGCAGTGAGCGCAGCACGAGGAATCTCAATCATAGTACCAATCTCAAATTCTATTTCAATGCCATACTCAGCAAAAACTTCTGCAGCTGTCTTCTTGATAATCTCCTTCTGCTGTTTCAACTCATAGAGAATACCGATAAGCGGAACCATGATCTCCGGCATTGGGTTCTTACCTTCTTTCTTCAGTTCACATGCTGCACTGAGAATTGCACGTGTCTGCATGGCAGTAATTTCAGGGAATGTGATACCCAAACGGCAACCACGGTGACCAAGCATAGGGTTGTTCTCAGCAAGACTCTCCACACGCTTCTGGATTTCCTTTACGCTGACACCCATTTCTTCTGCCATCTTCTTCTGACCAGCAAGATCGTGAGGAACGAACTCGTGGAGAGGTGGGTCAAGCAAACGAATGTTTACAGGACAGCCGTCCATAGCCTCAAGAATACCCTTGAAGTCTGCCTTCTGATAAGGAAGAAGCTTTGCAAGAGCTTTCTCACGTCCTTCAACAGTGTCAGAAAGAATCATCTCACGCATAGCTACAATCTTCTGGTCCTCAAAGAACATGTGCTCTGTACGTGTAAGACCAATACCCTTTGCACCGAATGCACGCGCAACCTGTGCGTCATGCGGAGTATCTGCATTGGTACGTACCTGAAGCTTTGTATATTTGTCGCAAAGATCCATCAGTTCCTTGAAATCACCACTGAGTTCTGCTGCCTTTGTAGGAACCTCACCAGCATAAACCTGTCCGGTTGTACCGTTAAGTGAAATATAGTCACCTTCCTTATATACAATGCCTTCAATTTCTACAGTCTTAGCCTTGTAATCAACATTGATGGCGCCTGCACCGGAAACACAGCACTTACCCATACCACGTGCCACAACTGCAGCATGAGAAGTCATACCACCGCGAGCAGTGAGGATACCTTCAGCACTTGCCATACCTGCAAGGTCTTCAGGAGAAGTCTCAATACGAACCATCACAACCTTGTGTCCGTCCTTGTGCCAAGCCTGAGCATCGTCAGCATGGAACACAATCTGACCACAAGCTGCACCCGGAGAAGCAGGAAGTCCCTGAGTAATCACCTTTGCCTTCTTCAAAGCTTCCTTGTCGAATACCGGATGGAGAAGTTCATCGAGCTTCTGCGGCTCACAACGGAGAAGAGCAGTCTTCTCGTCGATAAGTCCTTCACGTACCAAATCCATTGCTATCTTCACCATTGCAGTACCTGTACGCTTTCCGTTACGTGTCTGGAGGAACCACAGCTTACCTTCCTGAACCGTGAACTCCATGTCCTGCATATCACGATAATGGTTTTCAAGCTTCTCCTGAATAGCGTTAAGCTCTGCATAGATTTCAGGCATAGCCTCTTCCATTGAAGGATATTTGGCAGCACGCTCCTCTTCAGAAATACCGGCACGCTCAGCCCAACGCTGGCTACCAATCTTTGTAATCTGCTGCGGAGTACGGATACCTGCAACCACGTCTTCTCCCTGAGCATTAACAAGATACTCTCCGTTGAAAAGGTTTTCACCATTACCTGCATCACGGCTGAAGCAAACACCTGTTGCAGATGTCTCGCCCATGTTACCGAACACCATTGCCATTACGCTGACAGCTGTACCCCATTCGTCAGGAATACCTTCCATCTTACGGTAAAGAATAGCACGCTCGTTCATCCAGCTGCGGAACACAGCACAGATAGCTCCCCAAAGCTGCTCCATCGGATCGTCAGGGAAGTCGCTTCCGGTCTGTTCCTTGATTGCTTTCTTGAAACGTACAACAAGATCTTTAAGCTCTTCAACAGAAAGATCCTTGTCGAGTTTGATTCCACGGATAGCCTTAACCTCGTCGATAATTTTCTCAAACGGGTCAATATCTTCTTTGTTCACCGGCTTCATTCCGAGAACCACATCACCATACATCTGCACAAAGCGACGATATGAATCATATACGAAATGAGGATTGTTTGTTTTCTGTGCCATACCTTCTGCCACCTTGTCATTAAGACCGAGGTTCAGAATAGTATCCATCATACCCGGCATTGATGCACGTGCTCCAGAGCGTACAGAAACCAACAATGGGTTGTTGACGTCTCCGAACTTGCTGTTCATCAATGATTCGATATGTGCTACAGCTGCATTCACTTCGTCTTGCAGAAGTTCTACGATTTTGTCCTGACCGACAGTGTAATATTCATTGCACACGTCAGTAGTAATAGTGAAACCGGGAGGAACAGGAACCCCAATAAGGTTCATCTCTGCAAGGTTTGCACCCTTACCGCCAAGTTCTTCTCTCATCTTGGCATTACCTTCAGCTTGTCCATTACCGAAAGTGTAAACTCTTTTTTGACTCATGACCTTTTATTTAAATTAGTTTTAAGGCAGTTATTGTAATTTTGTTTTTTAGTTTAGCAAATATAGGCTCTTTAACTTTAATAATCCAAATTTTCAAGCCCTTTTTTATTATTTTTCCCATAAACACTTTAAATAATGTTCATTATAAGCTCCTAAAATATTTACTATCTATAAAGAAATGCTTTTACAAGAAAATCTATAACACCTCAATAACATGCCGGAAAGCAACTAATTTTCATTCACAAACTATCCTAATTTACAATGTTTACATAACAGCTGAAGACATCCGTATAAACAATGAAAAAAACAGACAAAAATGCTATTCTTCAATTTGACAAAATGATATTTTCACCCAAATTGAAAATTTAACACTTAAACCGTTTTTTTGTCGGTGGCAAAGAGACTAAAAACCTGCAACAAAGATAATATATTGATAATCAATAACATACAAACTCACAAAAAAATCTCAAAAAAATGCGCCGAACGCATTTTTTCAAACATTTTGAATATTTTAGTAATTTATTGATTATGAATACATTACAGCCATGCTCACAGTTCTTATCTCCGAATTGCGCCCAAAATCAGCTTACTTTTAAGTTTTTGTTCAGACACACTTTCAAAACAGTCAATTATACACTTCTTAACAATTCACCCGAAATCAGCCGTTTTTTTACCCCAAAACAGGAGTTTTTTTAATTTCAGCGCGCTGTTTTAAAATCTCCAGCGCACTGAAAATAAAAAAACAGCGCGCCGGAAATTTGACGACAGCGCGCTGAAAATTTGAGGACTTAGTAGTGTTGTTTCAAAAACTCTTCGCTGAAAATAAATAAATGTAAAAGAACCGCTCTAAAATGAAACACTATTTCACAAATTCAGGTGGCATCAAAAAATACGCGTAGAAGCCCCGATCTCCGAGAAAAGTTCGGCACGCTTCATTTTGACGCGTGCCAGAGGGCTTAGGATTTTAACATTTAACAAAATCAAAAAGATAGTATTTCCACACAAAACAAGCGAATTAGAAATAATCATACTGAGATTTGCTATCATTTTGTCAAAACAGAATACCCTGTCAAAAAACGATATCAAAAATTTTATTATGGGCTTGATTTTAATCACATATCGGATAGAAACCAAAGCATTGTTTTAAGAAGTTGTTTTAAAATTATTTGTTATAGCCATGCGGATGTCTTCAACAGATTAAGCAAAGGTCTTCGACAGACTCCTCCGTCGCTACCGCGACATGCCCTCCGTCGCAAGCTCCCCAATTGCTCCTATTCCGCAATTGCCCCTAACAGGGGAGGAGCCTATATACCTATCCCTGAAAAGACTATGATGCGGGTATATAGCACTGACAACCAACATGGTAACTTGGCTCCTCCCTGTTAGGGGCAATTGCGGAATAGGAGCAATTGGGGAGCTTGCGACGGAGGGCATGTCGCGGTAGCGACGGAGGAGTCTGTCGAATACAATCACTAAAAATTAAAACTGTTTCTTAATAAAGATTTCAATGCCCCAAAACAAAGAACTTATTTTAAGTTGAACTTACATTTCTAACTAACATAAATCACAAAGGAAGATTATTATTTCATATAATCTCACTATTTTTGCCACATAAAATCAATGAAATAATCTCTTATAAGGTATGGATAAAGAATGCAAAGGTATAGAAAACGGAAATGAAGAGAAAATGAAGAACAAGAAAAATAACAGCCGTTCATCATACACAGACATGGGTCTGATGTTGGCAATAGGAATCTTCATCACAATGACAGTGAAAGGACTCATTTTTGGATTCACATGGAGCGGAATAGCATTACTGGTCATTGCCGGTGTCTATTTCATTGTCTGTGCTATATATCGTTCACGAAGAATCATAATGAATGCATCCACTACAACATTCATTGTGCTTTCGGTTTTATGCACATGGACTGAATTTTCATCACACAAGAATGTACGTCCTCAGATGCCAGTGTTCCACGGCATGACAAACGACACAACGGAAACAACAGAAGAGCCGGATTTATTGATGGAACCTATACCAGACATTCAAGCAACCACTGCCGAGGACACTATCATAAGTGTGCCCGATTCCACATCCACACAGCCGGAAGAAGTCAGTATGCAAGAGAAAGAGAATGCTGACAGTATAGCGAACCATGCGCCATCTGACACAATAAAATAAGTCATACAAAAAAAGGGTTATGAGAAATATACGAATATCAGTGAAAATTCTCATAACCCTTCTTTTTTTATTCTATCAAACGCAGGAAGTCGTCCTCACTCAAAATATCAATTCCAAGCTTCCGGGCTTTCTCCAGTTTTGCCGGCCCCATGTTGTCTCCGGCCAGCACAAAAGAAGTTTTGGAAGAAATGCTCCCGACATTTTTCCCTCCGTGTTTTTCGATAAGTGCCTTGTATTCATCACGAGAGTGGCGACTGAAAACACCGCTTACCACAATGCTTTTGTTTGCCAGCTTGTCGGTAGTACCGGCAATCGCCTCATCAGACAGTTGCATGCAAACTCCCGCCTCACGCAAACGGTTGATTATATTCATGTTGCGTTCATCGGCGAAATAGCGTATCACGCTCTGAGCTATCACAGTGCCTACCCCATCTACATCGAGAAGCTGCTCAAGGGTAGCAGATGCCAGCGAATCCATAGACTTGAACTTACGTGCAATTAATTTTGCAGTGGTCTCGCCTACGAAACGTATGCCAATGGCAAATACGACACGTTCAAAAGGAACTTCACAGGAAGCCTTGATATTTTCCACAATCTTCCGCGCCGACTTTTCTCTTGTTCCGTTCTCACCGCAAATATCGCTGATTTGTATCTTATATAAATCCGCCACATCGTGTATGAGTCCGCGAGTGTAATATTCATCCACCGTCTCCGGTCCGAGACTGTCGATGTTCATGGCTTTGCGGGAAATAAAATGTTCGATTCGCCCTTTAATCTGAGGTGGACAAAGTACATCGTTAGGGCAATAATGAGCAGCCTCACCTTCATATCTTACAAGCGGTGCGCCACATTCAGGACAATGGGTGGCAAAACGGACTTTATCCATTCCTTCTGTCCTCATGCTTTTCTCCACTCCCACCACCTTGGGGATTATCTCGCCTCCTTTTTCCACATAAACCATATCACCAATATGAAGGTCGAGTTCGGAGATAATATCGGCATTGTGGAGAGAAGCACGCCTGACCACCGTACCGGCAAGCAACACCGGCTCCATATTCGCCACAGGAGTGACAGTACCCATACGTCCCACCTGATATGTCACTTCATTCAGCCTTGTACATGCCCGCTCCGCCTTGAACTTATAGGCTATAGCCCATCGAGGACTTTTGGCCGTATATCCCAAATGACGCTGCTGCCGCAAGGAATTTACTTTCAGTACAATGCCATCGGTTGCCACAGGAAGATTCTTGCGCTCAACATCCCAATAGTCGATAAAGTTCAGAATCTCTTCAATACTGCTGCATTTCTTCATTCCCTCGGAAATCTTGAAACCCCATTTACGCGCTTCCTGCAAATTCTCATAATGGAAGCTGTCTGCCGGAATCTCATCGCCTAACAGATAATAAAGATAAGCATCCAGTTTGCGGGATGCAACAAGCTCTGATTTCTGCGACTTTAACGTGCCTGAGGCAGCGTTCCGCGGATTGGCAAACAGCGGTTCACCGTTTGCTTCGCGCTCGGCATTGAGCGAATCGAATGAAGTCCACGGCATGAGAATCTCACCACGAATTTCAAACTCATGAGGATAGCCCGAGCCTTCACGCAGCTTCAAAGGAATGGTTCGTATTGTACGGACATTGGCTGTAACATCATCCCCTTGTACACCATCACCTCGTGTAACGGCACGCACAAGTACTCCATCCACATACGTAAGTGAAATACTAAGCCCGTCGTACTTCAATTCCGCACAGATTTCAAAATCTTCACCTCCAAGACCGTTCTTCACACGCTCATAAAACTCGCGCACTTCGCCGGCATTATAAGTGTTCGACAAAGAAAGCATCGGATATCTGTGAGGCACCTGCGTAAAAGACTGGTTGATATCGCTGCCCACCCTTTGCGTAGGCGAATTTTCGTCCGCATATTGGGGATATTCGGTTTCCAGTTGCTGCAACTGCTTCAACATCATGTCGAAATCATAGTCGGAAATCGTCGGACTGCTTAACACATAATAGTTATAGTTATGTTTATGAAGCTCTTCTCTGAGCTGCTCGATTTGTTCTTTCGGTGTCATCGTTCAAGCAAAAAATCAGTGAGAAAATATTCTTTGATACAAAAAAACACAGAGAATACAATCTGCCAAGAGGAATTTCATGTATTCTCTGTGTTTCTATAGATATAAAAATATCAGAATTAAATCCTACTTAATATGAACGTGCGATAAGTACACGGCACTTGGAAGGTTTGCCGCTTACCATATCTACACCCGGAGTCTGTTCGTAAGCAAAAGGCACGCAACGTATTGTAGCCTGAGTTTCTTCCTTAATCTTTGCTTCCGTTTCAGCAGTACCGTCCCAATGGCACAGGAAGAATCCGCCATCTTTTATCTTTGACTTGAACTCCTCATAGTCATCGCATACATAAATGTGGGAATCACGATACTCAAGAGCCTTCTTATAGATGTTGCTTTGTATATCATCAAGAAGCTTCTTCACATATTCTTCTATACCCTCAAGCTGCACAGTTTCCTTTTCAAGAGTATCACGGCGCATCACCTCCACTGTTCCGTTCTCAAGGTCACGTGCACCTATGACGAGACGAACAGGTATGCCCTTCAGCTCATAGTCAGCAAATTTGAATCCCGGACGTTTGTTGTCTGCATTATCATATTTCACACTGATGCCAAGTGCGCGCAAGTTGCGACATATTGCATCAGCCTTTTCATTAAGTTGCTGCAACTGTTCATCCGTTTTCCATATAGGAACAATAACCACCTGAATCGGAGCCAGAGCCGGAGGAAGCACAAGTCCGTTGTCATCGGAGTGAGTCATAATAAGTGCTCCCATCAGACGTGTAGAAACACCCCATGAAGTAGCCCAAGCATATTCAGGCTTGTTTTCTTTGTTCAGGAACTGTACATCAAAAGCACGTCCGAAGTTCTGTCCGAGGAAATGAGAAGTACCGCTCTGAAGTGCCTTACCGTCCTGCATCATGGCCTCGATAGTGTATGTATCAAGCGCACCGGCAAAACGTTCAGTCTCGCTCTTAACACCTTGTATTACTGGTACAGCCATGTATTTCTCCGCAAAGTCAGCATATACACGAATCATCTGCTTAGTACGCTCTTCCGCCTCTTCACGAGTAGCATGTGCCGTATGCCCTTCCTGCCAGAGAAACTCAGAAGTACGCAGGAAAAGACGTGTACGCATCTCCCATCTCATCACATTGCACCACTGGTTGCACAATATAGGAAGATCGCGGTATGACTTTATCCAGTTCTTGTACGTATTCCATATAATAGTCTCAGATGTAGGTCGGATAATCAACTCCTCTTCCAGTTTTGCTGTAGGATCTACAACCACACCGTCATGACTCTCATTTGTTTTGAGACGATAATGCGTCACAACTGCACACTCTTTTGCAAATCCCTCTACATGCTCCGCCTCACGACTGAGGAATGATTTAGGAATAAGGAGAGGGAAATAAGCATTCTGAACACCTGTTTCCTTGAATTTATCGTCAAGTATCCGTTGCATCTTCTCCCAGATGGCATATCCGTATGGCTTTATGACCATACAGCCACGCACATCAGACTGTTCTGCCAAATCGGCCTTCACAACAAGTTCGTTATACCACTGAGAATAATTGACACTTCGTTTTGTAAGATCTTTAAGTTCCTTTGCCATAAATAACGTCACTTTTTGAAATTTCTGTGCAAAAGTAACTATTAATACCGAAAAAATATACCCAAACCTTAAATTTCTCATTTATTATGGCGATATTTGCAATGTTTTGAAAAAGTATATAAACAATTATTTGAATTATATGTTATTGACAACATATAACCGGAAAAGAATAATTATTAATTATAAATAAAAAACAAAGGGTTTATGAAGAATTTAAAAATTAATGCCGCTGTCCTCAGCGGACTTCTTTTGTTATCAGGATGTAATGCAAACAACACAACTAAAGGTGGTCTTATCGGCGCCGGAGGTGGTGCTGCAATAGGTGCATTGGCAGGACGTCTGATTGGAGGTAACGGTAAAGGAACTGTTATCGGAGCTGTTGCCGGAACAGCTATCGGCACAACAGCTGGCATTCTCATCGGCAAGAAGATGGACAAAGCTAAAGCTGCGGCAGAAGCAGTAAAGAATGCACAGGTTGAAAGCGTAACTGACGCAAACGGTCTGTCTGCCGTAAAGGTTACTTTCGACAGCGGTATCCTTTTTGCCACAAACAAGTCTGACCTCAATGCAGCTGCAAAGACTTCTCTCAGCGACTTCGCAAAAGTTCTCAAGACTTACAATGATGCTGATGTAGCTATTTATGGCCACACAGATAACACCGGAAGCGATGCTATCAACAACCCATTGTCAGAAAAGCGTGCACAGTCTGTAGAGAATTATCTTCGCTCTTGTGGTGTAGCAGCCAATCAGATTGCCATTGTAGAGGGCAAAGGTTCTACAGAGCCGATAGCAGATAACAGTACAGCTGCTGGACGTACTCAGAACCGTCGAGTAGAAGTTTATCTGTATGCAAGCAAAGCTATGATTGATGCAGCTAATGCAGGTACTCTCCAGTAAAGAAAAGAATCGGGAAAAACTATCAATATAGTTCTTTCACTATCGTCAAAGAGGGGGCGGATGAAGCAAGTCTTCATCCGTGCCCTTGTTTTTTATCTGACAAGCTTTCCAATCTTAAAGCAGACCTTCATAAACACAAATACAACTAACGATGGGCAAAATATTAAACAAAATAGGCAATATCATAAAATGGGTTCTGATTGCCTTTCTGGGTTCTTCCATATTGGCAGTTGTTATATTCAAATATGTCCAGGTTCCGGCATCCCCACTCATGTTCATCAGATGTTTTCAGCAGATAAAGAATGGTGAACATATAAGACTCAAACACAGCTGGGTTCCACTCGACTCCATATCTCCCTACCTTCCGCTTGCTGTATGGGCAAGTGAAGACCAGAACTTCATGAATCATAATGGATTTGATCTTACACAGATTGAAAAAGCCATTGAAGAAAGAAAATCAGGAAAACGGAACAGAGGGGCAAGCACCATCAGTCAGCAAACGGCAAAGAATGTTTTTCTATGGCCTACTTCAAGCTGGGTCAGAAAGGGACTGGAAGTATATTTCACCATTCTGATTGAAGTAATATGGGACAAGCACAGAATCATGGAGGTTTACTTGAACACAATCGAAATGGGAGACGGCATCTACGGTGCAGAAGCTGTGGCATGGGAACATTTCGGATGTTCCGCCAAGAATCTCACACGTAATCAGTGCGCACTCATTGCCGCTTCACTGCCCAACCCATTAATATATGACAGCAGCAAACCTTCAAGATATATGTATAAGCGGCAGACATGGATACTCAGACAAATGCGCTGGTTAGGAAGTTTCCCGAAGAAGGACGAAAAGGTCGAGTCTGAAGAAAAAGAATAGTGCGAAAGCGAGAGGAGTCTGCCAGCAGCAGCCGTACATTAGACAACCTTCATAATACAATAAAGAGGGCACTTCGCAGTGTCCTCTTTACCAATTAAAAACAACCAACAAAAGAAATAGATAGTTTCTTCGTTCTCTTATAAAACCTGATTCATTCTCTATTGTCAAAGTCCCATGACACAGGACATGAACCCCTTCTCCAAATGATTATCGTATGAAAAGAAGCTCTCTGTACTTAGGCAGAGACCACATCTCATCATCTACAATCAGTTCAAGCTTATCAATGTGATAGCGAATCGCCTCCATTATAGGAGCTACCGTATCATGGTATGCAATGGCCTTTTCACGTTCACTCTCAATTTTGTTGGCAACTTTACGTGCCTCGATAAGCTTCTCGACATTCTCTACAATGAATGATTCGTGTTCTGAAATCTTCTCTATCAAATAAAGATTGTTTGCAGAAACTCGTTTTGCTTTCTCTGCATCGAAGATGTCCATCACCTTATGTACATTGTCAATAAGCATAGACTGATAACGTGTCACCACAGGAATGATATGATTCAAACACAAATCACCAAAGATGCGCGCCTCAATCTGAATCTTTTTAGTGTATGTTTCCCACTTGATTTCATTACGTGCTTCAAGTTCAAACTTGGTCATGACCTTCATCGACTCGAACATCTTGACATTCTCCGGTTTGAGATAGTTGTCATAAATAAGAGGACAGCTTGTTTCGCAATCCAAACCGCGTCGTGCAGCTTCCTCTTTCCATTCATCGCTATATCCGTTACCGTCAAAATGAATCGGTTTGATGTACTTGATATCTTCGCGCACAACTTTCAGAATTGCACTTTCCTTTGCCTCACCTTTCTCAATGAGAGCATCTACACGCTGCTTGAACGTAGTGAGTGCTTCTGCCACAGCTGTATTGAGGGTAAGCATCGCTGATGCACAGTTTGCCTCAGAACCTACAGCACGGAACTCAAATCGGTTTCCGGTGAATGCAAACGGTGATGTACGGTTGCGGTCTGTATTGTCAATGAGAAGTTCCGGAATAGAAGGAATGTCAAGCTTCATTGCCGTCTTACTTGCAATGGTAAGAATATCGTCATCTGTAGAGTTCTCCACATGCTCAAGAAGGTCGGAAACAGTCTTGCCGAGGAATGAAGAAATGATGGCAGGAGGAGCCTCGTTTGCTCCAAGACGATGCGCATTCGTAGCTGATATGATGGAAGCCTTAAGCAGTCCGTTGTGCTCATAAACAGCTTTCAAAGTCTCCACAATGAAAGTCACAAAACGGAGATTGTCCATCGGAGTCTTGCCCGGAGCATGGAGCAATACACCTGTGTCTGTAGATAAAGACCAGTTGTTGTGTTTTCCGGAACCGTTGATACCGGCAAACGGCTTCTCATGAAGCAGACAGCGGAAGCCATGTTTGCGCGCCACTTTCTTCATAAGAGACATCATCAACATGTTATGATCTACGGCAAGGTTTGTCTCTTCAAAAATAGGAGCAAGCTCAAACTGGTTAGGAGCCACCTCATTATGGCGAGTCTTGCAAGGAATACCCAATTCGAGAGCACGGATTTCAAGATCCTTCATGAAGTTCTCCACTCTCTCAGGGATTGAACCGAAGTAATGGTCGTCCATCTGCTGATTCTTCGCAGAGTCATGTCCCATAAGGGTACGTCCTGTCATCACAAGGTCAGGACGCGCAGCATACAGTGATTCATCGACAAGGAAATATTCCTGTTCCCATCCGAGATTGCTTATCACCTTCTTCACTTCCGGGTTAAAATACTGACATACGGCAGTAGCAGCCTTATCCACAGCATAAAGTGCCTTCTTCAAAGGTGCCTTGTAGTCAAGAGCTTCACCTGTATAAGAAATAAAGATTGTAGGAATCATCAGAGTGTCCCCTATCACAAACACTGGAGACGTAGGGTCCCATGCCGAATATCCGCGAGCCTCAAAAGTAGAACGGATACCACCATTAGGGAATGACGAAGCGTCCGGTTCCTGCTGTACGAGCAGCTTGCCTTCAAACTCCTCAACCATTCCGCCTTTCCAGTCATGCTCTACGAAACCGTCATGCTTCTCCGCTGTGCCGTCTGTCAATGGCTGAAACCAGTGGGTATAATGCGTAACACCAAGTTCCATAGCCCACTTCTTCATTCCTTCAGCCACAGCATCTGCTATAGCGCGGTCAAAAGGTGCTCCATTGTCAATCACATCGCACATCTTTCTGTAAACCTTTGCCGGAAGATATTTGAACATCTTCTGCTTGTTGAACACGTACTTGCCGAAATACTCGGAAGGACGCTCTGCCGGAGTTTCAACTTCCATCGGTTTTCTCTTGAAAGCCTCATCCACAACCTTAAATCTCAATTTTGAAGCCATAATAATTACATTTAATTGTTATTTTTATTTTATACCTATTGTTTCATTCTCTAATCACATAGTGTCAGTCCGCTACATCCACTTCTTCAGTCTGCTGACAGCCTCTACGCAGTCTTCTTTCCGTCCGAAAGCCGTGAAGCGGAAGTAACCTTCGCCAGAAGGACCAAAGCCGACACCCGGAGTGCCCACCACATTCACTTCATGCAGAAGACTGTCGAAAAATTGCCATGAAGTCATTCCCGAAGGAGTCTTGACCCATATATAAGGAGCATTCTCGCCTCCATACGTATCAAGCCCCATCCCGATAAAGGCTTCACGCATCATACGTGCATTTCCCATATAGTAGTCAATGGTCTCGCGAACCTGCTTCTTCCCTTCTGCCGAGTATGTGGCCTCGGCAGCACGCTGAGTGATATAGCTTGTACCGTTGAACTTTGTACACTGACGTCTGTTCCACAGTTGATTGAGAGAAACCTTCTCTCCATTAACCTTAACAGCCATCAGCTCTTTAGGCACAATGGTGTAGCCACATCTGACTCCTGTAAATCCCGCAGTCTTCGAAAAACTGTGAAACTCTATGGCGCACTTTTTAGCTCCTTTTATCTCATATATAGAATGAGGAATATCCGGATTCTGAATATACGCTTCGTATGCCGCATCATACATGATTATAGTATCGTTTGCCAAAGCATAGTCAACCCATTTCTTCAACTCTGCCCGACTTATCACTGTACCAGTAGGATTATTCGGATAGCACAGATAAACAATATCGACACGCTGCTTCGGAAGTTCCGGCACAAAACCGTTCTCACCATTGCACGGCATATACACGACATTAGACCATACCCCATTGAGCATATCGCCGGCTCTGCCCGCCATTACATTCGAGTCAATATATACAGGGTAAATAGGGTCTGTGACGCAGATGATATTGTCTTTCGCCAATATATCACCAATGTTTCCCGTATCGCTCTTTGCACCGTCATTAATGAAAACCTCAGAAGGTTCGACATGTATTCCACGCGGTAAAAGATCATTCTTTATGATTGCCTCCTGCAAGAACTCATATCCCTGCTCCGGACCATAGCCGCGAAACGTACATTCCGATGCCATCTCATCTACCGCCTTGTGCATGGCTTCAATAACAGCAGGAGCAAGCGGCTGAGTCACATCACCGATACCAAGACGGATGATCTTCGATTTCGGATGCGCCACTTTATATGCATTCACTTTCTTCGCAATATCTGAGAACAGATAATTCTGCGACAATTTCAAGAAGTTTTCGTTTACTAATGCCATAAGCTTATAATTATATCATTTCGCATCCGCCGTTTTTTCAGCATGATGCTTTATTTGTGTTTGTGTTGTGTTTGTTTCTTTTATTTCTTAATCCGGTGACATCAATCATCCAATTCTATCACACCGTCAAAAACCCTTGTGGCAGGGCCGGTCATATAGACATGGTTGTCATTCTCATTCCATTCTATGTCCAGACATCCGCCATCCATCTGTATCCGTGTGTTTCTGCCGAATTTTCCGTTCAGGAATGCTGCAACAGCAGTAGCACAAGCTCCCGTGCCGCAAGCCAACGTAATTCCCGACCCTCTTTCCCAGACTCTCATCCGGACAGTTCCATCCGGCTTGACCTCTGCAAATTCAATGTTACAGCGCTCCGGAAACAACATGTTCTTCTCCAATGCAGGTCCGACTTCCGATAATTTGACAGAAGTTATATCATCTACAAAAATAACGAAATGAGGATTGCCCATACAAACAAATGTACCAACAAAACTCATTCCGTTTTCTACGATAGTACCAGCAAACATACCACCGGTTTCTGTTGCAAGTTGAGCTGTATTCTCAAGTAGCGGTTCTCCCATATCGACACGCGCTCTATCCACCTCTCCCTTTTCATCTACATACAGCTTTATTGTCTTGACTCCAGATAAAGTATCAACAGTTATCTCCTCTTTCGTTGTCAGACTATGGTCACGCACAAACTTACCGACACATCTTATCCCATTGCCGCACATCATGGCTTCCGAACCGTCATTGTTGAATATCCTCATCGAGAAATCCGCCTTGTCAGAGTTTCCAATCAATATAAGTCCATCGGAGCCAATACCAAAATGAAATCGGCTCCAGTCTATGGCAACCTTATCCGGAGTAGCAATAGGGTTGTCCGGAATATATACATAAATGTAGTCATTTCCGGCTCCATGCATCTTTGTAAAGTGTATTGTTTTTGCCATATATCTAATCTTATTTATATTGTCGTTACTTTTTGTTTTATTTTCGATGCAAAGATATAACATTTTGTAATAACATTCATAAAATTATAGATATTTTTTATTCAAAAATTACAAAATAGTATGATTTTTGTAAAGCAATAAAGCATAAACGGTGACAAATTGAAATTTGCAAAGTTTTAAATCTTTCAGAATGTAACTTTCAAAAGCACAAAAATAACGGATTGACGCTAAAAAACAGTTTTGCATACCCCTACTTAAAACTATAAAAAACGCGCTAAAACGACATTTTCCGATTTGACAAAATGATATTTTCGCCCAAAATGAAAATTTAACACTTGGAGCGATTTTTAAGCGAGGACAAAAAGATGAAATTTTTTGTCTGAAGATAATCAACTGAAAATCAAAGGAATACAAAAATTTTCAAAATACTCAAAAAAAACGTGTCGGACGCAATTTTTTGGATGTTTTGAGTATTCTGATAATATATTGATTATTAATGCCTTACATTCAAACTCGCCATTTTCACCCTCAAATGTCCTCAAAACTCCACTTATTTTTAAGTTCCTGTTCAGACACTTTTCTAATGCCCGATTTATACACTTCTTAACATTTTTCTTCTGAGCAAACTGCCTTTTTTCTCGCTTCCCACTGTTTTTTTATTTTCAGCGCGCTGTCGTCAAATTTTCAGCGCACA
>X363_Desmarests_Spiny_Pocket_Mouse__coassemble_595_pt1 | contig 20319 bp, 19 predicted proteins | sample X363_Desmarests_Spiny_Pocket_Mouse__metabat2_low_PE_006 | metagenome-assembled genome bin X363_Desmarests_Spiny_Pocket_Mouse
GATTGGCCACATGTGCGAATAGTTTTTGCCTTGCCAGATAAGAAGGCGTGTCTCAGGATTCGGGAATATACCCGAACACTTGACGAATGGATAGAGGCAATGCAACTTCCATCTGGTTTGAGGTCACAGATGAAGGAGGCGCAAATAGTGCTTCTGCCAGCAGGATATTGCAACTGTCCGGAGGCTTTCGCCCATGACGCACTTGATTTTTTGAATTACTGCCAACAAACAAACCGGTTAAAAGCAGAGATATGCTGTACAGACGACAATTTCTCACAAATAGAAATGTGTTCCGTCAAAATCAGCATTGGCAGAATATTTGCACTCTCAACCGTTACAGGAACAATATTCTGGAACGTGTTCAGCTGTTATATATATGACAAATTAAAAGAATATGCGGAACAGCCTGTACCTGCGGCGGAAACAGAGAAACCGGAATATATGGAAGAACCGGAATGCTCATTCTCTATCATCATCACAGATGCAGAAGGAAAACATATTGAGGTAGAATATGACGGTCCGGCATCGGAAATTGAACAGGTCGGCAAAACGATTATTCAACTGACAACAGCCGATGAATCGAGAAAAGATTCACAGAACTGACATGGACAGACAAACAACACTTGTCCATTTGAGGACTGACGGATTTGACTATGATGTGATTCTACAGAAAATTGAATCAGAAAAACGACAAGCACAAATCTCAGGACAGACGGATACTGCCAATGAGCTATGGGGCAAATGGATGGTGGTTGCAATACACAAGAAGTTCACAGAAGTATATAAACTGCTTTCTGTTTCAGAGTATTATGAAGCATGGTGCAAAGCAGAAGAAGTGGAAATAGACTTGCGTAACCTGCTGCGCAATGACAAGAATGCATACCTTGCTGTAAAAGATCTTCATACGTGCATCACAAATTTACAGAGTCTTTATCCTTACAAAATATTTTTCAGCTATGTTATGCACATCCAAAAGGAGGAATGCTCCATTTGCGGGAAACAGAGAAGTGTACGTAATTTCTGCGGACACCGCAAAGGTTATGTGTATAACGGTGAATTATGTTACAACACAGTAACCAAGTGTGAGCTGAAAGGTGTGGATATAGTTTTTAATCCGGTTCACAAATATTCAGTTGCTTTTCTTACTGATGAGAACGGCAATCGTCAAGATAAATATGATTACACTCTTTTGAAAGGATTGATGTCCTATTGGAAGAAACCTTTCCAAAGATGGACATACAAGATAGACACACTGCATCTATCCCCTACTTCCTTCCCCGATTTGAAGGATTCTTCATCATGTCCCTGCGGCTCCGGACTTGCTTATTCCGAATGTTGTAAGAAGAATCGGGAAGGGATAAAACACATGCGATACACATTTATGATGGAAGGGATATAAAATAGTTTGTCTGATTCCCAATAAATAAAAGCCCAGCATACTTCATATTCCTGTTCAAAGATGCCATAAAAGCACCTTTAGATGGTGGTATGCCTTTAGTTTGACTATAAGAAATAGGAAGAAAATCAATTGATTCAACTTCTGCATCAAATTTCTATCCCATACAACCATAAGCATCCCAAATGACGTATTGCTCGAAATTATAAAAAGCTCGACTTTTCCGCTGCTATCAAAAATTTAGTAAATTGTATAGCAACAGTGATTTTGAGCATTCATTCACTATAAAAGGGAAAGTGACATAGAATATCAATGAATTTGAGAAGATACAGGCTTCGGCAGAATGTCTGAGAATCCGTGAATCAGAACCGAAGCCTTGGACAAACCATTATTCTGATATGAAATACATGGAGAAATTCCAAGGCTTGAAAATGGTCTTCATAGAAGGCATCGCCTTTCGCAAAGAATGGATTACGACAGAGAAGATGCGAGAGCTTGCCTAGCCAATGCAGAAGAACCAATATGGGCAATACCAGCTGAAAGTGTGGAGAAAGTGGAAAGGACAGGAAATGCAAACTTGGAATGAGAGACAATAACATAATAAATATAAAGAAACTGGAATAACTTTTCCTTGCCATCAGGATACTACTCTCTTTATGCAACTTTTCGGGGGTAAGTCCAGGTGGCAAGGAGCTTAAATAACTGAAATATGGAATACAAACGTAATATCATCATTACCGGCGGTGCCGGTTTTATAGGCAGTCATGTAGTCCGCCTATTCGTGAACAAATACTTGGAATACCGCATCATCAACCTCGACAAACTGACGTATGCAGGAAACCTTGCCAACCTGAAGGACATCGAGGACAAACCAAACTACAAGTTTGTCAAGATGGATATCTGCGACTTCGATGCCTTCTACCGGTTGATGAAGGAGGAAAAAGTGGACGGTATCATCCACATGGCAGCCGAAAGCCATGTGGACCGTTCGATAAAGGATCCCTTTACCTTTGCCCGCACTAATGTAATGGGCACATTGTCATTACTGCAAGCCACCAAGCTCTACTGGGAAAGCCTTCCGGAAGGATATGAAGGCAAACGTTTCTACCACATCTCCACCGACGAGGTGTACGGTGCTCTGCAGATGACCCATCCCGAAGGCATAGAGCCTCCATTCACCACTAAGGCATCTTCTGGCAAGCACCATTTAGCGTATGGTGAGGAGTTCTTCACGGAAGGCCTGAAGTACATGCCTCATTCGCCCTACTCCGCGTCGAAGGCATCAAGCGACCACTTTGTCCGTGCTTTCCACGACACCTACGGTTTGCCTACTATTGTGACCAATTGTTCCAACAACTATGGTCCCTACCAGTTCCCGGAGAAGCTTATACCTTTATTTATAAATAACATCCGCCACCGCAAACCACTGCCTGTATATGGCAAGGGAGAAAACGTACGCGACTGGCTCTATGTGGAAGACCATGCCCATGCCATCGACCTGATTTTCCATGAAGGCAAGATTGCGGAGACTTATAACATCGGTGGCTTCAACGAGTGGAAGAACATTGACATCATCAAGGTAGTGATCAATACTGTAGACCGCCTGTTGGGACGCAAGGAAGGTGAAGACCTTGACCTTATCACTTATGTGACTGACCGTGCCGGGCACGACTTGCGCTATGCCATTGACTCCTCGAAACTCCAGCGCGAACTGGGCTGGGAACCAAGCCTTCAATTTGAAGAAGGTATTGAGAAGACAGTGAAGTGGTACATGGAGAACCAGGAGTGGATGGACAATGTTACGAGCGGGGAGTATCAAGACTATTACAATAGAATGTATAATGCTTAATAAATATCCTTTGCATTACATAATACTTTTAGTTCTTTCAATTTTTTGCGAATACCTAAATAAGGCATTCTTACCATGTGACAAGAAATACAAATGATAATTACATCAGAACTACTCAATTCCATTTCATCCCAAGCCAAAGAATCTCTTCGTCTCCGGATAAACTATAATCTCCATGAGCATTTGGACGACAACGTCCATCGCTTCTTCAATGCAATGGAGCCAGGAACAATAGTTCCTATCCATCGTCATCAGTATACAGCAGAAACCTTTATACTCGTCAGGGGTAAGATGCGTGTAGTAATTTATGATGATGATAAAAACATTGTAGAAGACACTATTCTTTCTCAAGAACTAGGCAATTATGGGGTACATATCCCAAAAGGGGTATGGCATTGTGTTGAAATTCTAGTATCAAATACAATCACATTTGAAGTTAAAGAAGGTCCTTATAAGCCTCTTATGAAAGAAGATATATTAATATGAATTATCGTTTGATTATAGGGAAAGTATTGAATATGCTATGCCCTTTATTTCTTGTAGCAAAATTTCATAAATATAAAAAAACACTTTATAGCTTATGGATTTGTGGACATAAATTTAACTCAATAAAGTGGGTACATTTTGCAGGAGATGTACAGTTGCGTAGAACAGATAAAATAAGCATAGGTAAAGGCACAAGTTTTGAAAAGCACTGTATTGTTATGGTTTGGCCGGAACAATATAAGTGTGCGCAATTGAATATTGGAGAGAATTGTACATTTGGAGAATATAATCACATCTCGGCCGCTTATGAAATCAATATTGGAGATGGTGTTTTAACAGGTCGTTGGGTAACTATTATTGATAATAGTCATGGACAGACAACATATGAAGATCTTTCAAAAAGACCAACCCAAAGACCTATTTACAGTAAAGGAAGAGTTTATATTGGGAACAACGTTTGGATTGGAGATAAGTGTACAATTTTGCCAAATGTTACAATTGGAGATTCCGTTGTAATTGCTGCTAATAGTGTGGTTACAAAAGATATACCGGCATATTCTGTTGCAGCAGGTAATCCTGCAAAAATTATAAAAACTTTGAGTGATTAGCAGTTGTTGATGATATGGATAAAAACAAGAAGATTGTATTCAACACGATAATTTTATATGCTAAAATGTTGATAACAATGGCATTTACATTGTTGTCAACAAGATGGATATTAGAAGCATTAGGTGCTAGCGACTTTGGTATTTATAATCTAATAGCTGGTATTATTACTATGTTGTCTTTTTTAAATACAGCTATGTCTGTAGGCACCCAAAGAAATTTATCTTTTTTATTAGGTAAAGGCGAAATCGAAGCACTTAAAGAAACATTTGCTTGTTCTATCCAGATTCACATAGGGTTGGGACTTATTATATTCATACTATTGGAGAGTGTTGGGATTTATTACTTAAATAATGCCTTGAATATTCCACAAGATCGCATGTTGGCCGCTAATACGATACTTCATATAATGAGTATTAGTATGTTTATTACCATCGCAGGTGTCCCGTATCTGGCATCGATTAATTCACATGAGGATATGATAGTAGTCGCTATTACAAATATATTTGAAGCAGTTTGGAAGTTTGCACTAGCACTTTTCTTATTGTCATATACAGGTGATCGCTTGATAACGTATGCTATATTGATACTTGTTATGACGGCATGTACTTTTCTTGCTATGTTATTCTATAGTTTAAGGCATTATGAAGAAACAAGAATCTCATTGCTGAAAAAATACTCTATTTCAAGGATTAAGTATTTGTTAAACTATTCAACATGGAATGTGGTTGGATCTTTAGGATTATTAATAAAAGGTCAAGGTATTGCATTTTTATTAAATACATTTTCTAGTGTAGTAGTGAATGCAGCATATGGTGTAGCACAACAGGTAAACGGGCAGATGTCCTTTTTTTCCAATTCTGTGATTCGTGCATTTAATCCACAGATAATAAGCAGTGAAGGAGCTGGTGATCATGAAAGAATGATTAGATTATCTTTTATGTCTTGTAAAATATCAACAACTCTCCTGTTTTTGATTATAGTACCTTTAATGTTTAATTTAGACTTGATACTAAATCTTTGGTTGAAGAATGTTCCTGAACTTTCAATTGAATTCACTTTTTTAATTCTAGTTCATAGTATAATCTATCAAATGTATCATGGAATGGAATTGTCTATTCATGCAAGCGGGCATATAAAGTTTTTTTCTGTGGCAGCATGTTTATTAAATATATTAGCAATCCCAATATCTTACATTCTCTTAAAAATGGAATTTCCATTAATCACTGTACTTTTTGTATCAATAGTATGCAATATAGCAAACATGTATAATGTCGCTTATAATTCACAGAAGAATTGTGGTATTAAAATTACTACTTTCTACAATCATGTTGTTCTGCCTCTTTGTGTGCTTTTTGTGTGCTCCATGGGAATGTGTTATGTAGTAACAGTTTTTGCTTCTGGCTTTTCAGCTTTATTTTTTTCGTATATGTTTAATAGTATACTAACAATATTTCTTTGCTACAAAATATTATTAAATAAAACCGAAAAAGATGTTGCTGTTAATCTTGTTGTTGGGAAAATATTAAAAAATAAATTATGAATATAGAAATACTTGTACCAACAATATTGTATGCCATGTCATATGTGTTGCTGCTATGTTATTTGGCAAAAACAAGGGCGAATTATGTAGCTATTTACATAGTATCTATTTGGGTCGTCAGTTCTTTTTTTGCAATTTTTTTTCAAGCAACAGTTCATACTTTGTATGGTGATAGTATAAGTTACTTACCATATGCCTTTATGATGGTTTGTTTTCTGATAACTATTATGCCAATAATAAAGTTTGGAAATATTGCAGATCATAACAAAAATGATATAACACCAGATATTTTAATTAAGGTGATGTGGTTTTTTATTATTATCTCAATAATTCCTTTTATAGAAAACTTGAGACAAGTTGTTTTGTATACATCAGCTACTAATGGTGATGCTATTGCAGATATGTACGATTCAAAAATGTATGGTGGTGGATTTAAAATTACTTGGCTTAGCTCTGTTGGCATGCTGTTTAATTCTATAGATGGCATATTTTTAACGTTTTTATTCTTTACTCCTTTTTATTTACTGACACAACCAAATCTTAATAAAGTATTTTCTGTCTTAATGTTCTTACCTGTTGGAACTCATTTGCTCTTTCAGATTGCTTGTTCAGGTAGAGGTACTGTTGTGATGTTCATATTAGTCTCTCTATTTTTTCTTTTGTTATTTAAGAATAGAATCCCCCAAAAACGACTTCGTATGGTAAAAGTAGGAGGATTGAGTATAATAGGGCTTCTTGTTTCCGCTATGCTAATTATTACATTTGCAAGAAAAGAAGCGACCAATGCAGGAGACGAAACATCTGTATTTTTGGGATATTACATCGCAAAAAGTCATCTTGATTTTAATAGCAATTTATGGAATATACCAGTTTATATGGAAGGTGATAATACATTGTCTTTTTTCAAAGATTTGATAGGATTGGAAACATTCTCCAGTTTCTTAAAAAAAGAGGCTTTTTGGGGTAGAAGAATTGGTGTACCACCAGGATATTTTTATACATATATAGGTGATACTTTTATGGATTTTGGTCCTTTACTTACAATTATTATATTCTCCATATGCTCAGTATGCGCATGTAGATTTTTTTCGTCAAATAGAGGAATGCCAGTTTTGAGACTTTTCTTTTTTTATGCCTATAGTGAAATAATACTAATGGGATGGTCTATAAACTATTTTAAAACATTTGATGGAACTAGGAACTTATTAATCAGTGCTATTTTTCTTGCAATAATCATTAAACTGTCAAAAAAGAACAAATGGAAAAAAAAGCGCGTGTAATCGCATTCTATCTCCCCCAATATCATCCAACTCCAGAGAATGACAAGTATTGGGGTAAGGGCTTTACTGAATGGACAAATGTAACAAAAGCAAAACCTCTGTTTCACGGACATTATCAACCAAAACTGCCCGCAGATCTGGGCTTCTATGACCTTCGTCTGCCCATCATCCGCGAGCAACAAGCCCAAATGGCACAAGAAGCTGGCATAGAAGGATTCATGTATTGGCACTACTGGTTTGGCAATGGTGTTATGACCCTTCAAGATATATTTGAGGAGGTAGTTGAGTCTGGAAAGCCAGACTTTCCTTTCTGTCTTGGGTGGGCAAACCATGAGTGGAGTAATAAAACATGGATAAAAGGTAAAGCTTTTCAGAAAGATACTGTAATATTTGACATGCAATATCCGGGCGAGAAAGATTGGATTGCACACTTCAAGTACTGCCTTCCTGCATTTAAAGACAAACGTTACATAACGGTTGATGGCAAGCCTATTTTTTACTTATGGCAAGCTTTTCGTATGCCCGACTTAAAGGATTTTATTGCATGCTGGCAAAAAATGGCAAAAGAAGCAGGATTACCCGGAATTCATTTTGTAGCCTTATGGTGGAGTGATACAGAATTCAATGAGGAGTCTTTTAAACGATATTCAGATGTTGGCATTGAGGCTATAAATCCTGCATATCTTACATACGCAGAGGATAGAGCCTTAGGGAGTAAATTCAAGAAAAAACTTCGAGGAGTAATAAACCGTTTGGCAGCAGGTCATCTTTGTTCAATCAAGAAGTTTGACTATGCCAAAATTATTCCTTATCTGAGTAGGAACGTAGATTGCGATAACAGAGTGTATCCAACTATCCTATCCGGTTATGATCGTACTGCGCGTTCGGGTGCAGCAGCAACAATCTATTACAATTATACTCCAGAGACATTTTCAAAACATATCAAACAAATCATTGAATCGGTACAAGATAAACCTTATGAAAATCGCATAGTTTTCCTAAAATCATGGAACGAATGGGCTGAAGGAAATTATGTTGAGCCAGACCAAAGATATGGTCATGGTTATCTTGATGCCTTAAAAGAAGTAATATTCGAAAAGTAAAATATAAAATATGGAAAATAGTAAACTTATCACAGTAACAAGCCCCTTGTTACCCAGTCTTGATGGATTCCACGAAATGCTTCAGCAGATATGGGACAGCAAGTGGATTACAAACAATGGTCGGTTTCACAAGCAACTTGAAACAGCTTTGGCTGAGTATTTGGGAGTACCGTACATTAGCCTGTTCACAAACGGAACGCTGCCACTGCTTACAGCCCTTCAGGCATTGAGAATCACAGGCGAGGTAATCACAACACCTTATTCCTTCGTTGCAACCACCCATTCAATATGGTGGAACGGCTGCAAACCTGTGTTTGTTGACATAGACCCTGCTACAGGTAATATCGATCCAGACAAGATAGAGGCTGCCATTACTCCGAAGACCACAGCCATAATGCCTGTACATGTATATGGAAAGCCTTGTGATACAAAGCGAATACAAGAAATTGCAGACAAGTATGGCTTAAAGGTAATTTACGATGCTGCCCATGCATTTGGGGTAAAAGTTAATGGAGAGAGTATTCTCAACGCAGGAGATATGTCAACACTTTCATTTCATGCAACCAAGGTTTACAATACCATTGAAGGCGGAGCTATGGTGATGCATGATGAAACTACCAAGAAGCGTATCGACTATCTGAAGAACTTCGGCTTTGCCGGAGAAGTGACAGTTGTAGGTCCTGGTATCAACTCAAAGATGGACGAGATACGTTCAGCCTACGGCTTGCTTAACTTGAAACAAGTAGATGCAGCTATTGCCGCTCGCCAACAGGTAGCCATCAAATATCGTGAGGCTCTTCGTGATGTAGAGGGTATCACTTTCTTCGATGATATGCCGGGAGTAAAACACAACTACAGTTATTTCCCAATTTTCATAGATGCGGAGAAATATGGCATGACCCGTGACGAACTTTATTTTAAGATGAAGGAGGTCAATGTCCTCGGTCGCCGCTATTTCTATCCGCTCATCAGTGAGTTCTCCACATATAGAGGATTGGAAAGTGCACGACCAGAAAATCTTCCCAATGCTCACAAGATGGCTGATAGTGTGATATGCTTACCGATGCATCATGCTTTGAGTAAAGAAGATGTAGAAAGAGTACTTACTATAATAACAAAAGGAAAATGAACCATCTACCGTTTATGCCAACTCCCCTAATGGCATTACCATATTACTCCAAATCCCTAGATGTAAAGCTCTTATGCAAAAGGGATGACCTTTTTATACAAGCAGGTGGAGGAAGTAAAGCGCGTATGCTACAATATATATTAGCTGATGTCTCTTCTGAAAACTGCGATGTTCTATTAACAGCAGGAGGTCCATGTTCAAACTTTAATCGTGCTTGTGCCTTAATGTGCGCAAAAATAGGAATACCTATGCACTTAATTGAATACACAGATGAGTTAAAGGAATTTGATACATCTATGAATTATTTTATTTGTAAGTTATCCGGAATACAAACAACTCGATGTAATAAAAGTGATGTTCCACAAACAATAAATGAAATCATAAGAAAATACAGTGAAGAATCTAAGAAAGTAAAATATGTATATGGTGGAGGAAAATCTGTGGAAGGTATTTATGCTTACTATGATGCAATAAAGGAATTATATGACGCAAATGCAGAAATAGATCATTTATTTGTTGCCTGTGGAACAGGGACAACACTAACAGGAATCTGCGCTGGAATGCAGCGTTTTTATCCTGATGCCACAGTCCATGCAATCTCAACAGCACGTACTTATGAAGCAGAAATACGTGTTTTATTGGAAAACATGAGACTTTTTAATGGATATTTAGGAACTGAATATTCATTTGAGAATATGGAATTCACAGATAAATTCCTATGTGGCGGTTATGCAAAATACAAGGATGACATTATAAATACAATAAAAGAATGCATATCAAAAGAAGGAATGATAATAGATCCGACTTATTCAGGTAAAGCATTTTGGGGAATGAAACACATCATATTGTCAGATATGAAATTTAAAGATAAAAATATATTGTTTTGGAATACAGGAGGTCTTTATAACTTACTATCAATAAAATAAAAATGGAATTTAAGATTTTACGATATAATGACATAGACTCTTTATTAATCTTTTTAAGAAAAATAGATAGAGAGTTTGCTACACCATTAAGTCAGAAAACCAATCTGTTTGATTATTGTGAAAAATTACTTACCAAAGGTATTGTTATTGCAGTATTAGAAGCAAATGAAATTGTATCATGTCGTGCTTTTTATTGCAATGACGCAAATAACGGAATAGCATACGGTTCTATGATGGGTACTTTACCTAAGGCACAAGGAAAAGGATTCGCACGTTTCCTCATTAAGGAAATGATGAGGATATGCAAACAAAATGGGGCAAGGTGTATTATCAGTTCCTCTGTAAACCCTAAAGCTATTTCTCTGTATAAATCTATAGGATATAAAGTTATACAAGAAGACATTATTGGAAACGTTAAAAAAGAAACACTGCAGTTAGATTTATGAACATATTAGTAACAGCCATCGGTTCTTTTTCCGCCGATTGCGTGATAAACACTTTGAAAAAGGGAAATCATAGAGTTATTGGTTGCGATATCTATCCATCTGTATGGCATGCTGTTTCAAAAGATTGTGACAAAGTATACCAAGCCCCATTCGCAACAGAAGAAGAACGATATATATGTTTTTTATTAGACACATGTAAGAAAGAGGAAGTAGACTGTATATTTCCTCTTACGGATTTGGAAATAGATGTTTTAAATCATCATAAAAGTGACTTTAATAAGGTGCATGTTTCTGTTTTCATTCAATCAGAATCATGCCTTAACATTGCACGTAATAAATGGGCAATGTATAAATTATTTAAAGACAATAGGCACGTAAATGTACCTTACTCTGAAGAATCCTCAACATTATGCTCTGATTTTCCTGTTCCAGCAATTGCCAAACCAATCAATGGAAGAAGCAGTGAAGGGCTTAGAAGAATAGAAGAAAAAGAAGATTTGAATGCAATAAAAGAACTCCATGACTATATAATTCAAGAGAATATAAAAGGCTCTATTTTCACAGTTGATTATGTTCGTGATAGTTTTGGTAACGATTTTTCAATACCTCGTGAGGAATTATTGCGTACAAAGAATGGCGCTGGTACAACAGTTAGAATTGTTCCCGATAAAACGTTGAATGAAACTACGTCTTACATAGGGAATAAATTGGAAATCATAGGTTGTGTGAATATGGAGTTTATTAGAAATGAGGAAAAATACTTTTTAATTGATATAAATCCACGATTCTCTGCAGGGGTGGCTTTTAGTAATTATGTCGGTTACGACATGGTTACAAGTCATTTGAATAGTTTTATTGGAAAACAGATATGCCCTCCAATAGAATTTAAAGAACAAATTATTTGTAAACGATATTATGAGGAATTATTATGCTAGTAATGATGTAATACTTTAAGATAAAGTCTGTATTATAGTTCAAAGATTTACATCCTGTAGAATCACCAACAAGTACAATATTGCAAAATGCTGTAATAATGTAGCATCTCTCTGCTGCTCTACATTTAGCAACACCTCTTCTGCAAGGATTATTAGACAAATAAATTGAAGTAATTACATATTTCATGGTTCGATACCATTGACGCAATAAGAACAAATAAAACGATATGATATATGCGCCAGTAATTATACCTACGCTTAATAGGTATGAGCATTTCCAAGAGTGCTTGGAATCATTAGAGGTCTGCACGGGAGCAGAACATACCGATGTATATGTAGCGTTGGATTACCCTCCTTCGGATAAATACGTGGAAGGATGGAAGAAAATAGATACCTACCTGAGAGGAAAAGAGCAGAACAACAAATTCAAATCATTAATAGTCTATAGAAGAAAAGAAAATTATTTCTTTTCAGGTAAAGGCAATGGGAAAACAGCAATCAATGATTTACCTAAAACTGTTGATAGATATATTTTTACTGAAGACGACAATGTCTTTTCCAAAAATTTCTTGGAATATGTGAATGATGGGTTAGAAAAATATGAGAACGATCCCGACTGTTTGGCTGTGTGTGGATATAATTACAAAGGAGTTAAGTTAGATGGATATGATAAGAATTGTTATCTGTCAAGGGAGTATTCTGCATGGGGAGCCGGCTTTTGGAAAAGAAAAATCAAAGAACTGGATAAAGTCTTAATGCATGATTACGCAAAATACATAATGTCAAGTTGGCGCAATATATGGACAATATTCAAGAATGAACCGAGGTTATTAAACACGATTCTTTTAAATTTGGATTGTGGCAGAACATTCCGTGATACAATGTTTGTTTCTTATCAATACCTCAACAATAAGTATTCCCTATTTCCCAAAAAGTCAAAAGTTCGGAATATAGGATTTGACGGTACAGGTACATCTATTTTTGAGATTGATAATTCATTTATGAATCAAACGATTGACTTAGACATACATTTTGTATGCGATATAGTTGACAAGAAGTCAATTGATGTGGTCGCTCCAGAGGTGCGAACCAATTTCAAACGTTCTTTGGTTATGAACATCGTTATCCTCATTCGATGCATCATTTATTATTTGACCAAAAAGGACGTTTTATATTTTGAGGCTAAAAGAAGGAATAAAGCCTTATTTAAACAATAACTTTATATAAATCTTTTACGGGCCATTGTTTATTGCATCTGCCATTATTTTTCAACCTGTACGGTTGAAATCATTTCTGTAGCATTGGCTCAAATATCTTAAAGCACACACCATCTATGTACAATGCCTTGTAAACATATATTATATGCAGGGGAAAATTTGAAAACAGTGTGCAAAATTCTCAAATTAACACTGCTGATTATAAAAACAACAGTGTTAATTTGAGAATTCAGTGCACTGTTTTCTGCTCTTCAGTGTGGTGGAAATGTCTTTTTAATGGACGAATTATAACATAATTTTTTATAGGGCTTCAATTCTATGCCGAACAAGACTCTTTGCACCAGTGCTTGTTCTGAAACCATTCCGGCAGAGACAGGACAAAAAATATTGGCGGATGTAATAAACAATAGTCCGTAAAACTTTTTCAACCGTACAGGTCGAAACTTATTTTATATCCATAGTAGTGACACAGATGTATCTTTGACAGACTCTACACAACTGTAACAGAATTAAAACAGCTTCTGAATTGCTAAAATCTGATTAAAGTACTAACTTTGCTCACAAAATGGGTTTCATGGAATATAAGTTTATCACTAAAGCTTGTAGCGCATTAACAGATGAGGAGTATGCACAATGCTCCGAACTGTTTTCCAATCACTATGGCAAATATAGCGGTGAAGGAGACAAGCCGAAAGGTCAACAGATAAAGATGAGTGTAACACTGTATAAAAAATTTTATGCAGGAAGAACTGACATGTTTGTTTCTCTATGCTATGGTGATAATATTTTATTAGGGCAAGCTTTTTTCCTGAAAAAGAATGTACGAGATAAAGGAGTTTGTACATGGGTAACTCAGTTAGTAGTCCACAACAGATACCGCAACAGAAAAATAGGGTCTAAACTATTGCAGTCTGCATGGGGATTTTCTGATTATTATGCTTGGGGATTGGCTACTGCCAATGCTGTAACGCTAAAAACATTAGAGTCTGTAACGTGGAGAAAAATTGATATAGACTATATTACAAAGAATATAGATGTTCTGGAGAATCTGATAGATGATATACCTTTTGTAAAACGCGATGATTTGCGGTTAACCAAAAAAGAATGTCAGGTTTTTTCGCGGTTCTATCCGGAACTCGACACATCTAACAATAACAAGGAACTTCAAGTATATGCTCGCCGCTTGGGAAAGATACGGTCAGGAAATGAATGGCTGGCTTTTACTTTTTTGAACCAAGAAATGTTCTTTTCAGAAGACAAGATTAAAAATTTTCTGGATTTCTCAGAACAGCAGCTCAAAGAAGCATACTCAAGAATGGACATGCCTGTTCAGGCATGGACGAAAGGCACAAAAAATGAAATTAATTTTATTTCCGGATATGTCAAACTAAAAAAAGACTTTTCTGTTCTTGACCTTGGATGTGGTCAAGGTCGTCATTCTTTAGAACTTGCCAGCCGTGGAGTTGACAATGTGGTTGGTGTTGATTTCTCCGAATCACACATAAACAGAGCACGTGAAGTTGCATTCCGGCAGGGAATAAAAGCCAACTTCCTTTGTGGCGATGTGAGGGCATTGCGCCTCGGATACAAATATAACTTGGTATTGTGCTTATATGATGTGATTGGCTCATTTAGGGAAGAAAAAGACAACAGAAAAATTTTAAGGGTGATAAAACATCATCTGAAGAATAGCGGTATAGCTGTTGTATCGGTCATGAATATGGAGTTGACAGAAGCAAATGCTATCCATAAAGTTAGTCTTAGGAATACCCCCAGAGCCCTTTTAAGTCTCCCGCCATCTAATACGATGGCTGTCAGCGGAAATATCTTTAAACCGGAATATTATTTGATAAATACTGACGACGGACTCGTGTATCGCAAGGAGCAATTCGATTGTGACGGAATGTTATCGGCTGAATATGTTATAGTCGATAAGAGATACCGGATGTCTGAATTTGAGACTATGGCTACAGAAGTGGGCTTGAAAGTTATACACAAGAGGTATGTGCAAGCCGGAAAGTGGGATGTGGCATTGGGAGCTACAGATTCACGTGCTAAAGAAATATTGTTTTTCTTTTCATTGTAAACCGATACATGTAATTATCGTCAATAGAAATTGGTATGCAAAGAATCCTGATATGTAGTTGTTGATATGCCAACAATTACAGCCAATGTTTCTTTTCAACATATTTCTGACTCAACCATAAATTCAGACAATTCATTCTATAACATTAGGCTATGGTTTCAGAACCATAACCTAATGCTTCATATTCTTTCTTATGCGAATCTTATTAGTAAACAAGTTCTACTACCATCGTGGTGGAGACTGTATTTATACTCTGAATCTCGAAAAGCTGTTAAGAGCCAGAGGGCATTCTGTAGCTGTATATGCGATGAACTATCCGGAGAATGAAACATCGGAGTGGAGCCGCTACTGGCCAAAGAATATGTCCAAGCTGGACGCATTCACTCGCCCCTTCGGTGCACAACAGGTGAAAAAAGGTTTTACCAAACTGCTCAATGATTTCCGTCCGGATGTGGTACATCTGAACAATATCCATACACAGTTGTCACCTGTCATAGCACAAATTGCACACGAAAAAGGAATACGTGTGGTGTGGACATTGCACGATTCCAAACTGGTGTGCCCTTGTTATACATGTATGCGTGAGGGGAAGTGGTGTACAGAATGCTTTACGGACAAGAAAGCTGTCATCAAACACCGATGTATGCCCGGAGGAATACCCGGAGCAGTGATTGGATATCTTGAAGCAAAGAAATGGAACAAAGACAAACTGCAGGAATATATAGACTTGTTTCTGCCACCATCGCAATTTATGGCAGACACCTGCATTACTGGAGGTTATGAGAGGAAAAAGTTCCGTGTGCTGTGTAATTTCATAGATGTATCCAAAGTACAGAATCCGTCATTTGACAAAGGGGATTATTATGTGTTCCTTGGTCGCCTCACGGCTGTCAAGGGGATTCAGACCCTGTGCAAAGCTGCCAGCCAATTGGAGAAGAAACTGATAGTCATCGGTGGTGGAGAGCTTGAAGATGAACTCCGCAGGGAGTATGCCAGCAATGGAAATATCGAGTTTAAGGGACAGATGCAATGGAATGACTTCCGTCCGATACTCGAAGGTGCTCGTTTCATGGTACTTCCGGCAGAATGGAGCGAAAACAATCCGTTGACTGTAATAGAAGCACAAAGCCTTGGTACACCGGTTCTCGGTGCACACATCGGCGGTATTCCCGAACTGATAGAGGAAGATGTGAACGGCATGACATTCAGAAATGGCGATGTGGAAGACCTCAAAGAGAAGATAGATAAAATGATGAACGCAAAGTTCGACTACAAGACGATTGCTGAGAAGGCTGTTAGCCGATATTCATCCGATGCGTATATCGAGAAACTTTTAGCATATTATAAAGGATAAGAAATAAAAACATACCATAATTATGACAGAAAAGAAACTTAACGGTACAGTCATTGTGACCTACCGCTGCAACGCGCGTTGCTCCATGTGCAACCGATATAAAGCACCGTCAAAACCGGAAGAAGAAATTTCAATTGAGACGATAAAGAAACTGCCGAAGATGTATTTCACCAACATCACCGGCGGTGAACCTTTCATCCGCACAGACCTGAAGGACGTGGTACGTGAACTTTACAAGAAGAGCGACCGCATTGTGATTTCAACAAACGGATTCTTCACCGACCGTATCATGGATCTCTGCAAGGAGTTTCCGCAAATCGGCATCCGTATCTCTATCGAAGGACTGGAAAAGACCAACAATGAGATACGCGGACTAAACGATGGCTACCAGCGTGGCTACACCACCTTAAAGAAGCTCCGTGAAATGGGCATGAAAGATGTAGGCTTCGGTATGACGGTGCAAGACAAGAATGCACCCGACCTTGTGCCTCTGTACAAGATTTCCGATGAAATGGGAATGGAGTTTGCCACAGCTTCGCTTCATAATTCGTTCTATTTCGTAGAGGCAAAGAATATCATCAAAGACCGTCCGATGGTGGCAAAGAACTTTGAGAACCTCGTGAATGAACTGTTGAAGTCAAATTCCCCAAAGAAATGGTTCCGTGCCTATTTCAATCATGGACTCATCAACTATATCTATGGTCAGAAGCGTCTGTTGCCATGCGACATGTCTTTCGACACATTCTTCATCGACCCGTATGGTGATGTAATGCCATGTAACGGAACCAAGGATAAGGAAGTGATGGGAAACCTGAACCGTCAGACATGGGACGAGCTATGGAACTCTCCTGAAGCAGAACAAGTCAGGAAGAAAGTTCGTTGCTGCGACCGTGACTGCTGGATGATTGGTAGTGTAAGTCCCGCCATGCACAAGTATATCTACCGTGTGATACCGTGGGTCATCAGCCACAAATTGAAATCCATGATGGGTATGAGATACTCCATGTTCGAGAACAAGATTTGCCGGGATTTGCGTGACGGAAAGGTGACAAAAGAGGAACTGGACAAATGCTCCACATGCGATTTATGTGCAACCATCAACAATGGTCTTTCGGCTGATTCCAAGGAAGCCCTGAAAGGCAAACGTGGCGAAGATATTGTGAATGCAGATGTGGCAGGTCAAGGTTATGAGGCGACAAAGGCAGAAACAAACAAGGAGATAGAAATTAATTGACAATCAATTTACAAATAGACATGAGTTCGACAGATTGATTTCATCGGACTCATGCCTATATCATTCCTGTTCCAATATTGCAATGATTTGTGCAGGTGTAACAACCTTGGGTGTTACAGGAAAATGCTTGATGTTGCCAGTAACGAAAAAGGAATCCTCCACACTTAATGAAACTTCGTAGAAAGGGCGATGATACAAGAACATTAGTATCAATTACTGCGTAAATCATATAGTAGTTTGTCTTGCCTCCCTTACGGCATTGATCTCTGCATTAATATCCTCTAAACTCATCTCTGGTTCGGTTTGAGCTTCAGCTTCTCCTCTTATTTTTTGGAATACTTGTATAGTCTTAGCTCTTAAATCGTCTTCCTTTTCGGGAGCTGCAATCACAAAAGGTATGCGGCGGCAGCGGATTACCTGACGCACAAAGATATTGATTGCAGTGTTGGCACTCATGCCAAACTGTTCGCAAAGCTGATCAAACATTACTTTTTGCTGGTTGTCCAAACGGACTGTCATTGCTGTCTGTGCCATAATAGTATAAATGCAAATTAATTGTTTATTGATGTTATTCGATTGCAAATATACATCATAATGACGTAAATAATAAATATAAAGGCGAAATATCATTCATCTTTACAGATATTTAACCAAATCAAAGCAGACAAAAAATTATTATAACCATCAACCTACATCAAATAAAACAACAAAGGCTTTATTCGGAGTAAAATAACAACAACCATCAGAAGACTAAGAATGAAAGAAATAGAAATATCAAAATCAATTGACCTCCTTTCCTCTGGAAATATGTTAAAGAAAATAAAAATGGGGGGGGGTAAAAAGCAGCATCAGAATGACGCGGTAAAGAAAGAGCGGTACAATTCATTAGACGTACTGCGCACATTGGCTTGTATAGGTATAGTGCTTATGCACATAAGGAGTAATATTGCTGTCAAACCCACAGGAAGTTTCCTAACGGAAAACATCATCGCTTTTACCGGAAATTTCGTATTGTTATTTATGATGATAAGTGTATTCTCCATGTGTTGCGGATATTATCAGCGTTTCCGTGAAGGCACAATCACACCACATCAATTTTATTCCAAGAGATATGTGAGAGTTTGGCCGTTTTTTGCTTTATTGGTATTGATTGATATTATCATGACATTTTTGGGTGAACGCTCATTGACAGAGAATATGATACAAGAACTGGCAGACGGATTTGCCGATTTGACATTGGTCTTCGGACTGCTTCCCAATGCCGACATAAAAGTTATAGGTGTAGGATGGTTCTTGGGACTAATATTTGTGTTCTACATGCTATTTCCATTCTTTGTATATCTACTTGACACAAAACGCAGAGCATGGATGATATTACTCATATCAATCGTCCTATTCTTCTTGTCCGATAAATATCTTGGCGGGATAAACTCAAAGAACATTATATTCTGTGCTCCCTACTTCATTTCCGGAGGTATCGTTTATCTATACAGACGTTCAATAGTGAAAGTTATGCAAAACCGTTTGGCATATTACGGGTACATTGCAATAGTATCACTCTACACTATATTGTTTTTCTCTTTTGTGGATTTACGTTTTCCATTAGTGTCTAACCTATTGCTATATATACTATGGCTGATATTGGCTATAGGAACAGACAACCATAACTCCTTTTTTCAGAAAGTCGTATCTTTCTTCAGCGGCATTTCTATGGAGATATATTTATGTCACATGGTGATTTTTCGTGCGATAGAAAAGCTTCATTTGGAAAATAAGATTTCCAATAATGACTTGAATTATTGGCTCACATGCCTTCTTGTCTTGTCCGGTGCCGTATGCTTCGCATCCGTATGGAAACGATATGAGAAAAAGATAACTACCGTTGTCTTTTCCCGCAGATAATCATCCACAAAGCAGCAAACAGTGACAACAGCAGGATTCCGACATATTGGAATGCCTCTTTGATTATGATATAATATTTCTTCATATTCATGTTTCCCATACAAAGGAAATGCTTTTTTTGAATATACAGGGCATATTTCTCCAAAAATCGCATTGAGAAGCAGCGGTTATTCACACACTACTCACAAGGCATATTCAAAGCCCCATAAAAAAATTTTTGAATTCGTTTTTTGGAGGGGTGTTTCATTTTGACAAAATAACACAATATTACAACAAAAGCAATCATGTTTTATCGATTTTCATTATTATGCTGTCTTTTTGATTTTGTCAAATGTTAAAATCCTAAGCCCTGTAGCACGCGCCAAAATGAAGCGCACTAAACATTCATCAGAAATCGAGGATTCTACGCACATTTTCTAAAAGCTTCGAAATTGTAAAATAGTGTTTCGTTTTAGAGCGATTCTTTTACATTTTTTTATCCCCGGCGAAGAGTTTTTCAGAAAAAAGCACTAAGTTTTGAAATTTTCAGCGCACTGTTTTTTTCTTCACAGCGCACTGCAATTTTATTTTCAGCGCGCTGAAAATTTAAAAACAGTGCGCTGAAAATAAAAAAACACTGGGAAACGAAGAAAAAGACGGTTTGTTTCGGTCGGAATGTTAAGAAGTGTATAATTCGCAGTTTGGAAAGTGTGTCTGAGCAAAAATTAGAAAGTGGATGGATTTTGAGTGGCATTTTGAGACAGAAACGGCAAATTTGTCTATAATACACTCATAATCAACATATTACTAAAATTCAAAAAACATTCGAAAAATTGCGTCCAGCACGT
>X363_Desmarests_Spiny_Pocket_Mouse__coassemble_605_pt1 | contig 19935 bp, 20 predicted proteins | sample X363_Desmarests_Spiny_Pocket_Mouse__metabat2_low_PE_006 | metagenome-assembled genome bin X363_Desmarests_Spiny_Pocket_Mouse
CATGAACATTCTCCTACGGCATACAAACGTCTGATGCTTGACTGTGCGTCAAGATCCACCTTTATTCCTCCACACATATAATGCGCACAAGGAGCTACAGGGATGTAATCTTTTGTAATGTCAATACCTATGCTCAAACATTTCGCATATATATTCGGAAAATGATGCTTCGTCTCTTCCGGGTCTTTGTGAGTTACATCAAGACAAACATGATCTAACGCATGAATCTTCATTTCATTATCTATGGCACGCGCCACTATATCTCTCGGAGCAAGGCTCAGACGTTCATCATACTTCTGCATGAACTCCTCTCCATTAGGCAGACGCAGAATGCCACCATATCCGCGCATTGCCTCCGTAATAAGATATGCCGGATGCGTCTCTCCCGGATGGAACAATGCTGTCGGATGGAACTGGACGAACTCCATATCCTTTATCTTGCCCTTCGCACGATGCACCATTGCAATACCGTCTCCGGTTGCAATATTCGGATTCGTCGTAGTGGCATACACAGCCCCCGTTCCTCCCGTAGCCATCAAAGTTATTTTGGAAAGATAAGTATCAATTTTTCCTGTTTCCGGATTAAGGACATACGCTCCATAGCACTCAATGTCAGGAGTGCGGCGCGTCACTCTCACACCAAGATGATGCTGTGTGATTATCTCTACAGCAAAATGATTTTCAAGAATCTCTATATCGGGATTGTTGCGAACAGCCTCCATCAATCCTCGCTGAATCTCCGCACCGGTATCATCCGCGTGATGTAATATGCGGAACTCGCAGTGTCCTCCTTCACGATGCAGATCGAAATTCCCGTCTTCCTTTTTGTCGAAATTCACACCCCAGTTGACAAGTTCCCGTATCTGTTCCGGTGCATTGCGTACAACCTGCTCAACAGCATCACGGTCACTAATCCAGTCACCTGCCACCATTGTATCTTCAATATGTTTATCGAAATTATCGACAAGCATGTTGGTGACCGAGGCTATTCCGCCTTGTGCCTTGGCAGTATTTGCTTCTTCAAGAGTCGTTTTACAAATAATTGCAATTTTCCCTTTTTTCGCCCTTGCAACCTTAAGAGCATAACTCATACCGGCAACACCTGAACCGATAATGAGAAAATCAAATTTCCGTGTCATATTTCTGTCGTGAATGCACCTTGTTACTTTATATTTCACAAACAATGTGCACATAATATATATCAGTTATTACATGCGACACATTGCTGATGATGCATTATTCAAATGCAAAACTAATAAAAAACTTTGCTTACAAATAATTTATTATGATTAAAAAAGAAAAAAATCGTAACTTGCGCCCAAATTAATCAGTATGAACAGAGTTTTTCAGGCAAAAATAAATATCGGAAACTATATTCTTCTCATTCTTCTGCTCCTCGTGGCAATCCATTCCATGTGGTGTGTCAATGGCATACTGCTGTGTCTTTCACTGCTTCTGCTTGTCGTCATTATCGAAAGAATGATACATACGACATACACTATCACCACTGACGGAATGCTTATCATCAACAACGGACGTTTCTCAAGACGCAAAGAAGTTCCTCTAAGCGATATCAACAGCATTGAGCGCATAAGAGGTATGCGGATTGGTGGAAAAACTATCTCAACAAGTCTGCTCATCACATGCAAAAACGGCAAGATTTTCCAAGTCTCTCCCAGAAATGAAGACGATTTTGTAAAATGTGTACAGAAGAGAAGAATACAAACCCAAGATTAAAGATTTGTACCAGCTTATGAAGATTATCCTAATATTATTCCTGTTTTTTTTATCCCTACCATTTGCCCTGCCCTATAACACTCTCGACAACGAAGATGATTACGAAGAAACCGGCGACACCATTGAATCCGACTTTGAAGACTGTGTGACCGACAGTATTTTCCCAGAAGATACAGAACTTCCGTGGGAAGCACGCATCCGGGAACGTCTCAGCATACTTGCAGCAGAAGCGGACGAAGCTTATTACACTACAGGAATATGCGTATATGACCTTACCGGCGATTCGCTTCTTTTTGAATACAACCAACACAAAGTCATGCGTCCTGCCTCCACACAGAAACTGCTTACAGCCATTGCCGCCCTGTCCGTACTCGGAGCCGACCATCAGTATAGGACAAGAGCCTACTATACAGGGAATGTATCTCCCGACAGCACACTACACGGCGACATTTACATTGTCGGAGACTTTGACCCTGCATTCTCGTACTCCGACATGCTCGAACTGGCAAGCAGCATAGAAAATCTTGGAGTCCGCCGCATCGAAGGAAAAGTATATGGCGACATCAGCATGAAAGACAGTCTGTATTTCGGGAACGGATGGTGCTGGGACGATGCACCCTCTGAAGTGGAAGCCTATCTCTCACCTCTCACTTTCAACCGTGGATGCGCCACTGTCGAAATTGTTGAAGGAAAGCCCGATTTCTCCATTCCCACAAGCTACCTGAAGCTGGAAGACAGAACCGGCAGAAGCGGACGTTTCAGCGTAACACGCAATTGGATACATGGAGGAAACACATTTGTAGCATCCGGTAAACCGTCGCGCAACAGCCACAAAACGCTCAGTGTCTATCGCCCTGAACTGTATTTTCTCTGCACACTGACCGACATTCTGCACAAAAGAGGTGTTGAATTTATACACTACGAAGGAGATTCTTCAGAGTACGCGCTTCAGATACTACCCTCCTCCTCTACTCCGTTCTACACCTGCCACCGCACAATAGAACAGATATTGCAAAGAATGATGAAGAAGAGCGATAATCTCTATGCCGAATCTATGTTCTACCAGTTGGCATCCATCAACTCCGGACGTTGGGCTTCATGGAAAGACGGAGCGCGACAAGTGGAAAGTGTCATACACAAAGCCGGCGAATCGTCTGCATATACGGAGGTAGCTGACGGGAGCGGTGTTTCCCTGTATAATTATGTCAGTCCACAGACAGAAGTCGCCATGCTGCGTTATGCCTTCCGCACTCCCTCCATCTATGATGCCTTGTTTCCGTCGCTCCCTGTGGCAGGCATGGACGGAACCTTGTCTGAGCGCATGACAAGAGGGACTGCATACGGCAATGTACATGCAAAGACAGGAACCGTAAGTGGGGTGTCATGTCTTGCAGGCTATTGCACAGCCTCCAATGGGAACATCCTTGCTTTTTCCATCATGAACAACGGGCTCATGAAGACTTCCACAGGCAGACATTTTCAAGACCGTGTATGCCAGGAACTAACCAAATAAACAATTATTGACAGACTCATCCACTAAAAACAAAATGAGTCTGCCAATAACTATCACTAAAACTTCAAATCAAGAAAACCGCAACGCAAACACAAACAGACGCTTCAGTTCTTCTTACTGTATGTCCAGCCTTTCACAGAAGTAATGCGTACCATCACCTTCTCACCCTTTTTCACAGCTTCCTCGATAAGCAAGTAGAGTTTCATGAAAATCTTCCGGGAATTAAACAACTTGCCCACATCCGTATTGTCACCTACAAGGATACATCCGGCTGTATGTTTCGGATAGTTTCCCCAATGGAACATCACTCCCTGAAATTCCGGTATGCCGACAAGATACGGCATAAAGCGATGAAACTTCATCGACAAAGCAAGAGCGATGCCGTATGTTCCCTCCGGAATGGCTGTACGTCCGGGTATTTTCGTTTCCACAGCCCAATTTATCGAATGAGGTTCAAGTGTGTCACAGAACAGTTTATGGTCTATATAAAGATGCCCCACAGTATATGTCTGCCTGAATGCCACGCGCTTAATGACAATCTCCATACTCCCCTCCTTTCTGTCTTGACGCATAACATTCCGCATTTTCCACATACTCAAAGTCCGGCGACTCCTCAATTACCAGCGTAAACCTGCGATCACCGTATGCGTATGCCTCTTTAATTGTATCGACAAGGCGCGCGAATATCGTCCTGCCGCCCACAAGCTGATGGTTGTCGCCTGTGCAAATCTCACCGACAAGAATGTTGCCGTGCGCTTCCCAGCAATTCTCACCGGGACGAATGCCTATATCCTTGAATCTCTCTGCCTTCACCAGTTTGGGACTGAACGATGAAAATTCATTGACAACCATCACCAGCTTATACTCCCCGGGAGCAATACACCGATTGAAGACACTACCATGTTTAGGCGACTCCATCGTTTCACAGAACGGGATGCCATGAACATAAAAAGTTCCGTTAGTAGAGGAAGCATCACCATAAGTTCTGACTACTTTCATTTTCATAATCTTTCCTTTTTTAATAGTTATACATGCGTCAGATTTAAGTTCTGACGCTGCAAAACTATGGAGGAAAGAAATGGAAAGGAAAAATTGATTTGGAGAGCAATCTTAATCACCTTTCTATCTGATTATCAGCAAGTAGAAAGATAAAGGAAAGCATATCCAAGCTGTCGTATCCTAAGTTTCCAAAGTTTCTGCACAGAAAAATATTTAAGTATCCGGTTAGTTTCCATTTGTGTATAGGTGTGCGATTGTGCTTGAGTGGATGTTTCTTCTGATTTCGTAGGTGTATTCACATACTCCTCATGTGCCAGAAGGTATATTTGTGGGTGTATTCAACAGACTCCTCCGTCGCTACGCGCCACATGAGAGTCTGTCAAAGACAACCACTTAACCACCAAATACACCCATTCACAACATAGAATACACCCACTTAGAGCAAGAAAGTTCTGTGAAAATCAAAATCAGCTCTGCTTTCCATTTTCCTCTGTCTGAGGGAAAAATTCAGCGAGAATCTGCTCTATGACCTTCTGACACTCTTTATAGTGTTCCACGCTCTTATCGCCCTGTTTAGCAACACAACCTTTCAGACTCCTTGTATTTCCCGTGATATAATTCTTGATAGCATGCTTCATATTGCCGCCTTCAAGCAAACGGATAAAGTCTGTACCCTTGCCTTGATAGTAGCCTTTCTCCCACATAAAACTAATCACACAACACACAAACTTCTTACTGAACTTTCCGGCATTGGCTTTCTCACGTGGTCTCGGCTTAAATTCCTTGCTCAACAGTTCAGTGCTGACCATAACTTCCCATACCCGGTGCATACTAACGGCATCATATCCGGGTGCAACCAGCTCTGACAACCGGTCCACATAGTGCAGCATCTGCTCCACCATCTCTCCGTTAGGTATTCCGTTCCCACTGGTTATCTGCCCGGGAGAGGCTATATCCTTTTCAATGTACTTTATCATGAAATGGTAGCCGAAGAAGCAGTATATCTGTTCATCTGTCAGCTTGGCGCGATTGAAGAATATATACTTGCTCACGGCATCCTTGTTCAACTCTCCATTCGGTTCGAGAAATCTCTTATATGCCAGTTCATTCATGTTGGCATCACCTCCGACACGGGGGTCATAGACCGTTTTTACCTTCTCGTCCATAAATCCCGAATTTTCCAATCTTGCCCAACACTCCTGTTTCTCCTTGTTGGCGAAGGCATGAAGCTCACACACAGGAATCGCCGCTTTCCTGTCCTGATATAGGTCTATGTCCTTCTGATACCAGTTCTTCATATACATGTCCTCAGCCGTACCAAAGAATGCCAGAATCTGGTCGGAAGAAGGTCTTCTAAGCATAGCGGCAATCTTGTCTATGTAGTCAGGTATTATCTTGAGATACTTCAGTATAAGATGCCGGTAATCACGTGTTTCAATTTTATTTATGGTAGTATTCACATTACGAACCTTATCCAGCACATCGATTTTAAATCTGTTCGGAACCTTCATATCCAGCTCATCGAAATTTTCAGATTCACCAAATACACAATTGTCCGACAAAATTAGCGACAAGATTCGAGTGTACATTTTTCTAAAATCGGAAGCCCATTTCGCCCAATCAATCATACAACGCTGACCGCTGTAAGGCAGTTTGCTATTCCAATTCTGATACAAGGCGACTACACATCTATATGTCTGCGCCGCATAAAACAATATGGAATTGAGAATATTGCTGCACACTATACCCGCGGCTGCGTTATTCTCCAATATTTGGTTATACAACTTCATAGTTTCAAACATAGACAACGTTTGCGACATCTGTTCCATAAGCCAATCCTCCTCTAAATTTTACTACATAATCTTTTACAGAGTTAATGTGTTTGTGAATAAAAAAATTTAAGTGTTTTCCCGTTTCGTTAATACCCCACGGACTGCAAAGGTAACTGTTTTATACACATTTGCAAACTTTTTCTATATATTTTACAAAATAGTTGAAGTTATATTTCAAAACTCTTTCATGCACTTGTCAAACAGGCAATTACATAATCTGAATGCAACACCTCTACAAACAAGAAACAAGCCCCATAAAAAATTTTTTGACATCGTTTTTTAGAGGCATGTTCAGTTTTGACAAAGCAATAGCAATTTTCGCGTTTAGCTTACATCCTGCACACTTTTACATTTATCTGCTTTCTTTTTGATTTTGCCAAATGTTAAAATCCCAAGCCCTCTGGCACGCGTCAAAATGAAGAGAACCGGACTTTTCCCGAAGAACGAGGCTTTTACGCGCATTTCGTGAAGGCTCCGAGAATTGTGAAATAGTGTTTCATTTTGGAATGGTTCTTTTACATTTATTTATCTATAGCGAAGAGTTCTTGAAAAAAACTACTAAGTTTTCAAATTTTCAGTGCACTGTTTTTTTCTTCGCAGCGCACTGCAATTTTATTTTCAGTGCGCTGGAATTTTTGCCACTGTGCGCTGAAAAAACAAAAACAGCGCGCTGAAAATAAAAAAACAGTGGGGAGCGGAGAAAAAGACAGTTTGTTTCGGCCCAAATGTTAAGAAGTGTATAATTTATTGCTTTGGCAATGTGTTTGAACAGGAACTTAAAAGTGGGTGGATTTTTAAGGGTGTTTGAGAGTAAAAATACCGCATTTGAATGTAACATATTAGTAATCAATATGTTATCAAAACAAAGAAAATCTTCAAAAAATTGCCTCCGGTGCACTTTTTTGAAGATTCTGAAAAATTTTGTATTTACTTGATTTACAACAGTTTATATTCAAGCTAAAAATTTCGCTTTTTTGTCTCCGGCGAAAAATCGCGTCAAATGTTAAATTTTCATTTTGGGCGAAAATATCATTTTGTCAAATTGGGAATCACCATAAAGGCATATCAATCAAAACCGCAACCCATAAAAACGTCGCTGCAATAAATTTTCGGTAAAATAACAAAATTTATGGTGTAGTATCAGATTGTCAATGAAATAAAGCGTAACTTTGTGCGGTTATTCCGTTATACTACTGAAAATCGGTGGTGAGCCTGCAAACCTCATGCGTGTATGGCTGCCGCCTTTATTCTTGGGATACATTGAAACTAATCATGTTAATGAACTGAAAATATTATTTATGGACAAACTTAGTTATGCTCTTGGCCTTGGAATCGGCCAGCAGCTTAAGCAAATGGGGCTGAGAGGCACATTGAAGATAGAGGACTTTGCACAATCTATCACAGACGTACTTGAAGACAACGAATTGAAAGTTCCGCATACAGAGGCGCAGAAAATCGTGAACCTGTTCTTTCAAGAGCAGGAGGAAAAGATGAACCGCGAGAAAGCTGAAAAAGGAAAGGTGGCAAAGGAAGCCGGAAAAGCTTTCCTTGAAGAGAACGGCAAGAAGCCGGGTGTGATTACGACGAAGAGCGGTCTTCAGTATGAGGTGCTTGCCGAAGGAAACGACAAACATCCAAAGGCTACGGACAAGGTACGCTGCCACTACGAAGGCAGACTGATTGACGGTACAGTGTTCGACAGCTCATACAAGCGCAATGCTCCTGCCGACTTCGGGCTGAATCAGGTGATAGCCGGATGGACTGAGGGTGTCCAGCTTATGGGAGAAGGTGCAAAATACCGTTTCTATATCCCTTATCTCCTCGGATACGGAGAAGGTGGAGCCGGCGATATGATTCCGCCTTATTCAACGCTCATCTTTGATGTCGAACTCATCAAGGTTCTCTGATAAGAAGCACAAACACAGTCCGCATGGAACCGGGCTTTCTCGGAAAAGCCTTCCGGCGGATGATTTCATAGACATAAACAAAAAGAAATAACAAATAACAAGAAATGAAAAAATTAGGTTTTTTGGCAGTTGCAGCAATCACTGCCGTATCTTTCACTGCTTGTCAGAACGAACTGAAAGCAGACCTCAAAGGAGAAGTTGACTCAATCGCGTATGACCTCGGTGTAGCTCAGGCACAGGGACTCAAGCAGTACATGACTATGCAGCTTGGTGTGGATTCTGCATATATCGACGATTTCATCAAAGGTATGCAGGAAGGTTCTGTCAACGAGGTTGACAAGAAGAAGCAGGCTTACATGAAGGGTCTTGAAGTTGGTGCACAGGTACAGAACATGTCTAAGGGTCTTACTAAGGACATCTATGCCGACGACTCTACACAGAGCGTGAACGTGAAGAATCTGCTTGCCGGTCTTATCGACGGTTTGAAGGGCAAGGCTGAAAAGACTTCTGAGGAGGCTTACACAGAGTTCAACACAAAGCTCAAGGCTATACACGACAAGAACAACGAGGCAAAGTATGGCGAGAACAAGAAGAAGGGCGAGGAATTTCTTGCAGCCAATAAGAAGAAGGAAGGTGTGACAACTACAGCAAGCGGCTTGCAGTATAAGGTTATCACAGAAGGCAAAGGTGCTCTCCCTACCGACTCTTCAGTTGTATCTGTAAAATACGAAGGAAAGCTCATCGACGGTACTGTTTTCGATTCAACAGAGAAGAACGGCGGCAAACCGTTTGAGGTAAACATGAAGTATCCGCGCGTAATTCAGGGTTGGGTTGAGGCTCTTAAGCTGATGCCTGCCGGCTCAAAGTGGGAGGTTTACATCCCTTACAACCTTGCATACGACACTCAGGATATGGGAGAAATCAAGCCTTTCTCTACTCTTATCTTCACAATTGAAGTAGTTGAAGTAAAATAAGGACTTTCATAATTTAAATTTAATAAACACGTTGACAAGTAAACAGGTTGTTTGCCGGTAGGCGGAGTATTTGCAGTCATAACCTGACAGACATCGAAAACTCTTCTGCGGACAGACAATTTGTTTGCTTGTCAATTTTTTTTAATGTAAAGACAATGAAAAAGATTCTGTTATCAATATCTATGCTGCTCATGCTCGGTGCTGTCGTAGCTCCGTCATACGCATCAGCAGAGCACAAGGATAAAAAAGAAAAGGCCGAGAAGGCACCGAAGAAGGACAAGAAGAAAAAAAGCAAGAAGGGCAAGGACGCGGGTACAGAAGCGGTTGAGATTGTGAAACCGGAACTGCTCAATGGCGGTGATTCCATTGCCTACATTTTCGGCACATGGCAGTCAAACGGTTTGCAGGCATACATGGAGCACCAACTCGGCATAGACTCGGCTCATGTGAACGACTTCATACTTGGCATCATGGACAAGGTGAGCATCGACCCTTCCGACAAGAAAAAATCGGCATACTTTGCCGGACAGCAAATCGGCGGGCAGATTGAGCAGATGGCACAAGGGCTTGAAAAGGATTACTATGCTGCCAGTCCCGACAAGAAGATTGACAAGACGATTATCGCCAAAGCCATAATCGCATCGCTCATGGGCAAGAACGAACTCACCACCGACAGTGCACAGACCATGTTCAGAACTAAAATGGAGGCGCGCCACGAGGAGAACAAGGAAGCTATGTACGGCGGCAACAGAAAAGCGGGAGAAGCCTTCCTTGCAGAAAACAAGAAGAAGGAGGGTGTCATCACGCTTCCAAGCGGACTGCAATATAAGATTATCACCGAAGGCAAAGGAGAAAAGCCGAAGGCAACGGACAAGGTGAAGGTTGACTATGAAGGACGTCTGATAGACGGCACCGTGTTCGACAGCTCATACAAGCGCGGCAGTGCAACCTCGTTCCAGTGCAATCAGGTAATCAAAGGATGGACTGAAGCTTTGCAGAAGATGCCGGTAGGCTCTAAATGGGAGCTTTACATACCTTACCAGCTTGCCTACGGCGACAGGGAGACTGGACAGCACATCAAGCCTTACTCAGCTTTGATTTTTACGGTTGAACTCCACGGCATAGAGAACAAGCCTACAGAAGAAACGAAAGCTGTCACACCGGTTGCAAAGAAAAAAGCAAAGAAATAACCCGGCTTGCTAAAAAGGTTAAAAAAGGGTATCAAACTATCTTTTTGATACCTTTTTTGCATTTTTAGGATATGAAATAGTACATAACATAAAAGAAATGCCTAAATTTGCTTACAAAATGTATAACCCATAAATTTACAAACAGTAGTGATGGAAAAAATAGACGAATTGGACAAGCGCATCATGGAGATAATCTCTGTCAATGCACGTATTCCTTTCAAAGATGTGGCAGTAGAATGTGGTGTGTCACGTGCAGCGATACACCAGCGCGTACAACGACTTATAGACACAAATGTGATTACAGGTTCCGGATACCATGTAAATCCTAAGTGTTTGGGCTATGCCACATGTACATACGTGGGAATTAAACTTGAGAAAGGTTCATACTACAAGCAAGTGGTTGAGGAACTGCGCAAAATTCAGGAAATCGTTGAATGCCATTATACCACAGGTCCTTACTCAATGCTTATCAAACTTTACGCAAGTGATAATGACCGTCTGATGGACTTGCTCAATAACGAAATACAGGGTATTCACGGAGTTGACTCAACAGAGACGCTGATTTCGCTCGACCAGAGTATAGAGAGAGAAGTTCCTATACGCATAAGGAAGACAAACACTGACAGTGTGAAGAATCCAGAATAACGCAAGGAAAACAGAATCGTGCATTACGAAGGACTATTAATCGGAATATGTACATTTGCCATTATAGGCATATTTCATCCGATTGTTGTAAAATGCGAATATTATACGGGCACCCGCCTATGGTGGGTGTTCCTTGTACTTGGACTTATAGGTTTAGTTGCCGCCCTCTTCATCAGCCACACATTCTGGTCTTCTCTTCTCGGAGTTTTTGCTTTTTCTTCTTTCTGGACTATAAAAGAATTGTTTGAACAGAAGGAAAGAGTGAAGAAAGGGTGGTTTCCCAAGAACCCCAAAAGGAAATATGATTTTTGACTGACCGGCAGACGTGCCTGCCGATTGTTTGCATACAGCCCGCTATTGTGATGGATTATGCGTTGTCTGCCGGCAAACAATCAATGGGCGGAATCTGCTTGTCAGTTTTTTTTATTTATATATTCAGTCTTTTTATTTATATACTAAGAAACATGCCTATTCTTGACTGGAAACAAAGTTACCTGCAAATGTGCGGCGGTTCGGCTGTACAGCGTCGTCGTCCTGTGATTGGCATAACAGGAAACTATGACAACGCAACTTGTACGCTTGCTGAGGGATACTACCAATCTGTGTTGCAGGCGGGCGGGATACCTTTTATTATCCCTCCTTTTGAACAGACGGACAACTTGAAGGATGTGCTTGACAGAATCGACGGACTGATATTCAGCGGAGGCGGTGACATCAATCCTCTCCTGCTCAATGAACAGCCTGTGAAAGAGCTGCATTCTGTGTGCCATGTGCGGGATGTACAGGAACTTCTTCTTGCACGTCTTGCCGCAGACAGACAAATTCCGATGCTTGGTATATGCAAGGGAATACAGATTATAAGTGCCGCGCTTGGCGGTGAGCTGTATCAGGACATTTACACACAAATGCAAGAAGGTACGCGAATAAAACACAGTCAAGAGCTTGACCGCAAGTATCCTTCCCACACTGTGAATATCGTTGCCGGCAGCATCCTGCACACTTTGTTCCGTGACGAAACCATTGCAGTGAACTCATTCCATCATCAGGCAGTGAAGACTCCTCCTCCCGGATTCAGGGTTTCTGCCATGAGTGAAGACGGAGTGGTTGAAGCCATAGAGTCGTCGGAATACAAGTCTGTCATAGGAGTACAGTGGCATCCGGAATGTCTTGAGGAATCGCCAGCAAACAACGGCGACAGGTCAACCCCGCTTTTCCGTTGGCTGATAGGCGAAGCCGCTTCTTTCCGGGAGGCAAAGCGCATACACCGTCGCGTGATTTCGCTCGACAGTCATTGCGACACCCCGATGTTCTTTCATAAGAACATAGATTTTGCCTCGCGCGATCCGCAGATTCTTGTCGATTTGCACAAAATGACGGAAGGCAAGCTCGATGCCACAATCATGGTGGCTTATCTCGAACAGAAAGAGCGTGACGAAGAAGCTTTGCTTGCTGCCACGGCAAAAGCGAACCGTATTCTTACACAAATCGAAGAGATGGCAGCAAGGAACTGCACTCTTTTGGACATTGCATACACTCCGGCTGACATTGTCCGACTGAAGAGGGATGGCAAGAAAGCCATTATGCTCGGCATAGAGAACGGATATGCCATTGGCAAAGACATTGCCAATGTGGAACATTTTCGTCGCCGTGGTGTCGTTTATATGACACTGTGCCACAACGGTGACAATGACTTGTGTGATTCCGCTAAGGGAAACGGCGAACACGGCGGTGTGAGTTCCTTCGGTGCCGAAGTGATAAAGGAAATGAACCGTACAGGAATGATGGTCGATTTGTCACACGCGGCGGAAAGCAGTTTTTATGACGCGCTTGAAATAAGCCGTACTCCTATCGTCTGTTCTCATTCCTCGGCACGGGCATTATGCAACCATCCGCGCAATCTTACGGATGACCAACTGAAGGCACTCGCAAGAAAAGGCGGAGTGGCGCAGGTAACTCTCTACCACGGTTTCCTGCGTACCGAAGGTACAGCTACCGTGATGGATGCCGTTGAACACCTGAACCATTTTGTGAACGTCATGGGAATAGACCATGTAGGTATCGGCACTGATTTTGACGGTGACGGAGGTGTGCCAGGCTGCGCTTCAGCGTCTGAATTAATTAATTTTACCCGACATTTGCTCCGTGAACGCTATAGTGAGTCCGACATACAGAAAATCTGGGGCGGAAACTTCATGAGAGTGATGGAGATGGTGCAAAACGTATAGTTCACGTATAGATATAAGAAGAGAATTCAAGTTTATATCTTATAGCTACAGGGGCATATTTGACAGTTTATATGGATGGTTGTCAAATATGCCCCTGTAATATAATAATTCTAAAAAAACGCTTTCAACAATTCTTCTGCATTACTTTTCCACATTCTTGGCTTTGAATGCCACAGCATACAACTTCATCTGTTTGAGCATAGCTAAAAGTCCGTTGCTGCGCGTAGGAGACAGATGCTCTTTCAAACCTATGTCTTCAATGAAATGCAGGTCTGCATCGAGAATCTCGTCAGGAGTATGCCCGCTGAGAACACGTATGAGTAGCGTAACTATGCCTTTTACAATCAAAGCATCGCTCTCAGCTTCAAAGACGATGCGCCCTTCGTCCGTAAGTTCGGCATGAAGCCATACACGGCTCTGGCAACCCTCTATCAGATTGCTTTCCACTTTATACTCCTCTTTCAACGGCTGCTGCTCGCCCCCGAGGTCTATGAGCAGCTGGTACTTGTCCATCCAGTCGTCATAGTCGCTGAACTCTTCGACAATCTCCTGCTGTATTTCTTCTATCGACATCATTTTTACCTCTTTTTATTCTTAAAAGTTCCTTTTATTTTTCGTTATAGATTACTTCCATCATCGTTTGCCCCACAGCCTTCAATGTCTGACGACTGATGTGATCGATATTGTCGTCCATCGTATGCCAAGTGCTGCAAAATCCTCCGTCCTCAGCATCGCTTGCAATGACATCTACACAAGGGATACCCGAGCGGTTGACCGGCAAATGGTCGTCCGTAATGTAGCCGCCGGTTTCATTGACAAAGTAGTTGCTGTAGCCTATGCGACGCGCTGCCGCCCATATCTTATCGACGATTCCCGGCGCAAAGTGCATAGAGAATCCTTCTTTGCGGAACTGCGAATTGTTTCCGCCCACCATGTCGAGCAGTATGCCGTAGCGCGCCATGTAGCCTTCCTTGTGACGGAAAGCAGCCCAATGTTGCGAACCGAGACACCACGTACTCTCGTGGTCGTTTCCGTCGTCTGCCCATTGCGGCATTCCGCAGTCTTCAGCATCAAAACAGATGAAATCGACACCCACTTCCGGTGCAGCCTGCTGTATCTGCCGTGCAAGTTCAAGAATGACACCGACTCCGCTTGCACCATCATTGGCTCCGTCTATCGGCAGACGATGGTTCGCCTCGTTTTCGTCATGGTCAGCCCACGGACGGGAGTCCCAATGGGCACAGACAAGTAGTCTGACCGGCATGTCCGGATTGTACGACGCAATGATGTTGCGAAGCTTGATTGGTGTACCATCATACAACTTTGTGTCGGCATATTGTTCCGTCACCTCAGCACCAAAGTTTCTGAACTTGCTTGCAATATAATTGCCGCAGGAGTCATGAGCCACAGAGTTGACAGTTCTCGGGCCGAAGCTGCATTGTGCCGCCACATAGCTGTAGGCACTGTCTTCACAGAATGCAGGTACATTAGTCGCACATTCCTGCTCTTCCACTTTGTTACCTCCGCCGTTGTTACATGAGGCTACAGTTGCCAATAGCGATATGGCAAATATTAACTTTCTCATATTCTGCAATCTTAAAGTTTTTTTACCCGGACAAAGGTACGAATAATATTGAAACAGGTTATTTTACTGTGGCTGTTTTCTGTGTGAAGTAGTTGGATTTGACGATTTTTCAGCCTGTTAATACACCTACTAATATCAGTCAAGAAGATTCACACAAATACAACAGATTCTTCTAAACGTATGATTTTTTGAGAATTTTCATACACGAAATCAGCACGAAAAAAGTTTTTATTGACTTTTAAAGAAGAAAAGTTTTGCTTTTCATGAATTAAAGACCTACCTTTGCCCCGAGGTTAGACATTTGAAGGGTTCTGCAGCAGTAATGGTGTAGGATTCTTTTTTAGTATTGTCAGCTTTGTTGCCACAGAATGCGGAGACTTGTATTCTGCATGACCAGAGGCAATGATTTATTTTTTTGAGATACCTTATAGTGTGTATTGTGGAAAACGAGTATGCCCGGAATCTTTCTGTGCAAGGTAAATTATTGTACCAGCTCTGAACAAAATCCGCAATATCTGCATTTATTAACAGACAAAATAACTAAAAAGGAGGAAAGACGATGGCATACATGTCACAAGAAGGCTATGATAAGATTAAGGCCGATTTGAAGCAACTGGAAGAAGTTGAGCGTCCGGAAGTAATACGTCAGATTGCTGAAGCACGAGAGAAAGGCGACCTTTCCGAGAACGCAGAATACGATGCAGCCAAAGAGGCGCAGGGAAAGCTTGAAGCAAGAATTGCGCAGATGAAGGCTGTACTTGCCGATGCAAAGATTCTTGATCCTACCAAAGTACAGACTGATGTCGTACAGATTATGTCGAAGGTAGAGATGAGAAATGTAAAGAACGGCATGACAATGACATACACGCTGGTAAGCGAGAGCGAAGCCAATCTTCGCGAGAACAAGATTTCGGTGAAGACACCTATCGCTCAGGGATTGCTGGGCAAGAAAGCCGGCGATGTGGTACAGATTCGCATCCCACAGGGACTGATTGAACTCGAAATTGTAAGCATATCAGTGGGATAAGCACCCAACAAGACAACAAAGCAGATAAGGTTTTAAGGCTGACCGCACAGAAATGGTCAGCCTTGAAACCTTGTCATTTTATAATCCTATATAACTTCATACCGTATGGATATATTTTCTAAAATCGCAGCCGGTGAAATTCCGAGCTACAAATGCGCAGAGGATGAAGAGTTCTATGCTTTTCTGGACATCAACCCGCTGGTGAAGGGACATACGCTTTGTATCCCTCGCAGAGAGGTGGACTACATCTTTGACATGGAAGATGATGAGATTGCACGCTTTGAGGTATTTGCAAAGAAAGTGGCAATTGCCATAAAGGCTGCATTCCCTTGTATAAAAGTAGGACAGGCTGTGCTCGGACTGGAGGTGCCTCACGCACATATCCATCTTGTGCCGATGCAGAGCGAAAAGGATATGATATTCAGCAATCCGAAGAAGAGTTTTAGTACGGAAGAAATGAAAGAAACCGCAGATGCCATCTACGAGCAGTTCAAGAAATTGGCATGAAGGAAGTCTGGACGGATTCTGAACTTGGTTCAATAAGAATTGTGCTGAACTCAAGAGCAAAGCACATCATTATGCGTGCGGAGGCTGACGGGATAAAAGTGACCGTGCCTCCGCATGCCTCGTTTGCGGATGTGGCAGCCATGATAGACAAGCACCGCCGCGACCTTAAATCCATGAGGGAGAGGACCGAAGAACATTACAGGCGCATCGATTTGGACTATTCAATAGAGACGGACGTGATGCAGCTTCACCTGACAGAAGGCGAGCGCAGCGGATTCTATGTGAACAGGAAACAAGGGGAATGCACGATAATATGCCCGCGCAACACAGACTTCGATTCCATTCAGGATTGGCTGAGGAATGTGGTGGTGGAACAATTACGGATACAGGCAAAGGTATATCTCCACAACCGCACAATAGAGATTGCAAAGCAATACGGATTTAAGTTGTCAGACATAAAGATTCAATCCTCCCGAACTCGTTGGGGAAGTTGTTCGGGGCGCAACAGCATCAACTTGTCGCTCTTTCTTATGACAGTGCCTTCTCACCTCATCGACTATGTGATAAAACACGAGCTTTGCCATACTGTGCATCATGACCACAGCACTGCTTTCTGGGAACTGATGGACAAAGTGACGGACAACAAAGCTCATCAACTACGCAAAGAGCTGGCAGAATATAGAATGATATAGCGTGTATTCTTGCTATTTTACAATATATCAGAACAAGCACAGGGTATTGAAAGTCTTGTTCACTATAGAATTGAAGCCCCATAAAAAAATTTTTGACATCGTTTTTTAGAGGCATGATTCATTTTGACAAAATGAAAGCGTATCACACAAAACAAAATCATTTTTCACTAATTTACACACAAACACTATCTTTCTGATTTTGTCAAATGTTAAAATTTCAAGCCCTCTGGCACGCGTCAAAATGAAGCACGACGAACTTTTGTCAAAGAACGGGGATTCTACGCGCATTTCGTGAGGCTTCTGCGAATTGTGAAATAGTGTTTCATTTCAGAGCGGTTCTTTTACATTTATTTATTTCTTACGAAGAGTTTTTGAAAAAGCACTACTAAGTTTTCAAATTTACAGCGCGCTATCGCCAAATTTTCAGCGCACTGTAATTTTATTTGCAGTGCGCTACAATTTTACGCGCTTAGTAGATTGGAGAAATTTTCAGCGTAGATTTTTTGAAAAGGCACTGGGAAACGGAGAAAAAAACAGCGGACTCTTGTCAAAATGTTAAGAAGTGTATAACTCGCTATCTTGGAAGAGTGTCCAAACAAAAACTTAAAAACAAGTGGATTTTGGGCGATGTTTGAAGGTGAAGACGGAGTGTTTAGATATAACGTATTAATAATCAGCAGATTACTAAAATATCCAGAAATTTCAAAAAATTGCGTCCAGTGCATTTTTTTGAGTATTTTGAAGAATTTTGCATCCTACTGATTATCAAGTAATTATCCTTAAGATAGTTTTTTTGTCTCTTCGCCGTTGACAAAAAATCGCTCCAAGTGTTAAATTTACATTTTGACCGAAAATATCATTTTGTCAAATCGGGAAATGCTGTTTTAGCGTGTTTTTTTGCTGTCTTAAGCGGATGTATTCAAATTCTGTTTAGGCAGGGAGTCAGTGAAAACTCCTGCATAATCTAAGAAATAAGATTTAGCTGAAATGCAACCATGATAAAAAATTTATCTAAAAACAGCTACTGGATCAGTCCTCCAAATATCCATCCTTTTCTTCTTCAGCAGCCACCAGCCTCTCTTCCTCCGCAAAATCAAAATCATAAATTTTTATTTTCTTGTTTTGCAAATAAATTGTGTTGAGAGTATGCAGCAGACTTCTCAGGTTGTCGCTGCGCACCTTGCTCATGAGCTGGCATTCCCACACGACAATGACATGCCAACCCAAATCGCGCAGCTGCAACCGTTCTTTGTGGTCGCGATTCCGGTTGCGCTCAATCTTCTTATGCCAGAAATCAACATTACTCTTGGGCAAAACAAAATTGGGACATCCCTCATGACCATGCCAGAAGCAACCGTTCACAAGGATGACAGTGTGCAGACTCGGAATCACAATGTCCGGAGTACCGGGCAATGATTTTACATGAATCCTATACCTATAGCCATTTGCAAAAAGGTATCGGCGCACAATCATTTCCGGACGTGTATTCTTGCTTCGTATGCGAGCCATACACTTATGCCGCTGTTCGGGAGTGAGTTTGTCCAAGATGCAGAGTTTTTAAGGCTGTATAGTAACGGAATTGCAAGGTCACAACAACATCTTCATCAACTTATTTGTTTTCCTCGGCAAGTGCCTTCATGTAGCATTCCCTGCATAACGGCTCATATTCCTTGGTTTCACCGAGCATAACCTGATGGTCGTTATCCACTTTACGGTGCGACACGTATGCCAACGCACCGCATCTGACACAAATGGCATGTACCTTTGTCACCTCATCGGCAATAGCACAAAGGGAGGGCATCGGCCCGAAAGGCACTCCTTTATAGTCAAGGTCAAGACCGGCAACGATGACACGAATACCGCGGTTGGCAAGCTCATTGCAGACACTCACAATCTGACTGTCGAAAAACTGTGCCTCGTCTATGCCAATCACATCTGTATCATTTCCCAGCAACAATATGCTTGCAGAACAGTCAACCGGTGTGGAAGGAATGGCATTACCCTCGTGTGATACGACTTCCACCTCAGAATACCTGACGTCAATGCTCGGTTTGAAGATTTCCACTCTCTGCCGTGCAAACTGCGCCCTCTTCATGCGCCGAATCAGTTCTTCGGTCTTCCCTGAAAACATTGAGCCGCAAATTACTTCCACGCGCCCTCTGCGCATCATCTCTCCATTTCTATCAGATAGGTTTGTCATGTTATTGGTACGTATTTTTCTCCTTGTTATCTTCCAAGGTATCTTTGTCAATATAAAAACGATACAAATCTATTCAATTTTTACGTACTTCGGAAATGTTCGGATAAATTTATGGTAGAACCGCTGCACTTCTATCCTACCCGCAGCCTCAACCTCTGCTCAGAACTTTATTTTTTTCAGAAAAAAAATAAAATGCCTGTGAACCTTTTCAGACAAGACTTGTTATGTATATGTAAGTTGACTGAAAAGAACAGTACAACGAACAAAAAGCGATATGAAAGAAAGTTAGTTTTATTTGTATATACTCTCTCTAATATTCTATTTTCATTTTGAACAGCCTGAAATTTTGGAAAGATTTCTGCGTGAGCAGGGATCTTTCTTTTTGTTTTCCTGTACTCTTCTCAAAACATCATCCGGACAATTTATTACATACGTTTTGGTGGTTGTCTTAATACAAACCAACTTCTCTGTCGAGGTTGTGTACATGACATAAGTTCCTAACTTCTCATTCTTAAAATAACCGATATTTCCCAAGAACCCTCCACTGCCAAACACTCTAACGGAGTTTTGAAGTATATTCGGAGTTATTGAATTTATTGAAAGGATTGAGTCAAGAGGTATTTCTATTTTTCCTTTTATTCTTCGAATATAAATGCTCTTGTTATTATATCCCACTTTGTATGGCATATAGAGAAAAGCACCAAAAACAACTAAAAAGACAGGAAATAATACCCAATAAGAGATTTCTGGTTGGTATTGAACAACCAGAAGAATACTTGCAATAATTGAAATAGACACAAGTATAGTAATACAAGTGATATTAGCATCCCATTTTACATTATATTCCATATTATTACTGTCCGCTAAACTTTAGGAGGCAATAGAAAGAAAGGGCCGATTCC
>X363_Desmarests_Spiny_Pocket_Mouse__coassemble_612_pt1 | contig 19760 bp, 14 predicted proteins | sample X363_Desmarests_Spiny_Pocket_Mouse__metabat2_low_PE_006 | metagenome-assembled genome bin X363_Desmarests_Spiny_Pocket_Mouse
TTTTGAATAATACCTAATGCCGAACTTTGGGAAGATATATGGCATAATCCAGCCTTTTGCCCATCTGCCATTCGACTGATATCTATCTTAACAGTAACACAGTTTGTTGGTGTACAGAATGAACGTTGAGTCAGTGTGTTACCTGCACTCAGCAGTCGATTGTGTTCTATCGGATGAAAAGCTTTTAGTCTAAGCCATCCCGGACGTTCCGTAAGCGAGAATTTATCAGCACGTGGTTGATAGTTCCATTGCCATTGTGCAGATAATTGTGATTGGTCAAAATCATCACTTCGTTGTATCTGTAGTTTCTCTTCTTCCATTGCTGGCATTGGGGATTGCCATTTCATAGTGCCAATCTTTTCAGGAAGCACTTCTCCTATAATAGGCCAGTCTTCAATCCAATTCACAGGCAGTAAACTGACAATTCTTCCGCTCCAGTCGCCTTTGCCGTGATGCGTCAGAAAATACCAATTTCCATCTTTTCCTTGTATAATGCCTCCCTGATTCGGTTCGTTGGCTTCGTAGCTGGCTAAAGCTAATTGCCTTTCTTCTTTATAGGTTCCCATCATCTTTTTGGAGCGTTTTGCCATTACATAGCGTCCGATATTGTTTTGGTGCTCACTGAATACCAAATACCACCAATCACCAACCTTTATCAATTTGTTTGCCTCACGGTGATTACCTTGGTTGATGAGTTTTGCAGAACGGCGGTCTATACTTTTTCCGTCAGATGACATTTTGAAAAGATAAGTTTTGTAGCCGTCTGCAAAATGAGTGCCTACAAAACAGGCATTTCCTTTTTCATCCCATGCAGCCGTACAGTCATCCCATCCGGGTTCATTCAACAGACAGGTCAAAGGTTCCCAAGGACCTTCTGCTTTAGGAGCAGAGGTCATGAAATAGCCTTCGTCAGGAGTGCCGAAAAAGAGATAGAAACGGTCATTATGATAACGGAGAGTTCCAGCCCATACACCTCGCCCACGGCGGTTCATACGTTGCCAACCTAATTCTGGGCTGATTTGAGTTAAATCTGCGATAATGTTGGTACAGATTTCCCAATTAACCAAATCTCTGGAATGCAATAAGGTCATACCCGGAGAAAACTGCATGGTGGATGAAATGGCATAATAGTCATCACCTACTCGAATGCAATCCAAATCACTGTAATCCGACGGAATAATCGGATTATAGTAAGTACCATCCGGCTGTTCTCCCCAAGAAGTCCATTCTCCCCACTGACGGGTTTCTTGAGCATGGAGAGGAAAACTTAAACCAACTGCTATAGCTATAGACATAGCAAAATGAAAATTCCGTGTAAACATATTCTTTGTAAATATCTTGAATGAAACTTATTATTATTTCTTGATGATACATCCTCTGACAATGCTACCATTCTTGAAATCTGAGCCAAAATAGAATCCCGGTTCTGGTGGCTGATTATATCCTACGTTTTCCGTGGCTACACTGATACGATAGGGTATATCTTCCATGAATGTATGGAAACGATATGGAGTAGATAGGGTAGTGGTGTATATCCTAAGTTCCTCACTGTCGGTTGTGCGTATGATGACCTCTTCCCGCCAGTCTCCCAAGATGTCAGCTGAGAGACATGGATTATTCTTTGTTCCGTTATTGAATGTACATTCCTCCCTGAAACTTTTAAGTGTATATGTTCGTTTCTCTTTCCAGTCATATTTGCTCACCGTACCCTTGTCGAGTAGCTCCCTCAATAAATCCCCGTCCCACCAGACCGCAGAATTCATAGATATTCGTGATGGTACGGCTATTATTTTTCCTTCTATATTGCGTATTCCGCCTGAAGCGGCAGACCACATTTCCAGTCCATAACTCTCCGGATCTATGTCTGCTGCCATTCCGCGCCCTACATCTGATTTGTCCGGAAGCTGAAATATAATTTCTCCTGTAGAAGCATCACGGAAATCCGAACCGTCACGTTTATTCTCGTGTACATCCCATATTTGCAGTTTGTCACTGTCCGGATAGAAAGCATATTGGTGTATAGCATCCCCGTGCCCCATTCCTGTATTGTACAGCCCCTGTCCGTCATGGTCTATCGCCATTGAGCCGTATGTTATTTCGTCACATCCGTCACCATCTACATCCCCCACACGTAGATTATGATTTCCTTGTCCCGCATAATCGTGCCATGCTGCATCATTGGTGTCAAACTTCCAGCGCAAAGACAGGTTCTTTCCGTTCCAGTCATACGCTGCAAGTACAGTTCTTGTATAGTATCCTCTGCACATCACCACACTCGGGTGTATGCCGTCGAGATAGGCGATACAAGCAAGAAAACGGTCGCAGCGGTTGCCGTAAGAATCTCCCCAGTCCTCTGGATTTCCACGTTCCGGAACATAATCCACCGTTTGCATGGCTGCACCGGTTTTGCCATTGAATACAGTCAGATATTCGGGACCAGTCAGTATTCTTCCCTCCACTCTGACCTGTTTCGACTTCATTTTGCCCTGTATGTGCTTGTCTATTATGCCGGAAAATCGGTGGTCGGCAGCCGAATCACCGATACAGTGTCCGGTTCCATCTACAGTGCCGTCACCTGTTTTCATCACAACCTCCGCACATCCGTCACCGTCAAGGTCATACACCATGAATTGAGTGTAATGCGCCCCTGCGCGTATGTTATGTCCGAGGTCAATGCGCCACAATTTCTCACCGGATATTTTGTAACAGTCTATATACACATTGCCCGTATAGCCTTCGTGTGAATTGTCATGCGCATTCGACGGTTCCCATTTCAATATGATTTCGTATTCGCCGTCTCCATCTACATCACCTACACTTGCATCGTTGGCACTATACGAGTAGGGTTGCCCATTAGGAGTAACACCGTCCGAAGGCTTGTCAAGTCGGATAGAGAGATAGTCGTCCGGAGCATCAGATTTCAGACAGAATTTTCCATCCTTGCGATGCGACTCTTTTCCGTTGTCTATAGTCCTGACTTCATAGCATACATCTTTGCGACTGCCTTTGTGCTTGAAAAAGGTCACATCCTTTATAGGTTTATGATTCAGACGCTTGCCATTGCAATATACATTAAAAGATGTATTTATAGGGTCTGAAGACAAGTATCTCCACGAGAGAAAAACACTGTCGCCGTGAGCATATTTTACAGCTGTCAGCGATCTGCCCAAGTCTTCACGCTGTATTTTTGAATAGTCGTATCTGGGCTGTGACGAAATACGGCTGCATATTATTGCCAGTATGATAAAGGCTGTCAATTTCTTCATGAGATACTTAGATATAAAAAAGGTGTGCCAAATCACATATATTCCATCCGTCGGAAGTTTCCCATGTCCGTATATATGGTCAGAATAAGTCATATTTCTACCGATATACGGACGGAGTGTTTCAATGGATTGTGGATGGAATGTGTGATTTGGCACACCTTTGTTTGTTTTCAGACAAATTTATTATTTTAATTGCTTGGTATATTTCTTGAGAGGAAGTGTATAGCTCAAAGAATAAAGCTTTAAATCGACAATGAAGCTATTTACAGGAATAGCATCGGCATTAGGATATTTTGTAGCAACAGACTCCCAGTTTTTTTCGTAGATTGTAGCCTTTACCTTGTCCAGTGTGATGCCTTCCACTTTTTTATCGTATGTCTTGATTGCTTGTTCATTACATTTAGCCTGTGCAACAACCGGTATGCTGACTGAAACCTCTGCCTTCTCCATAAACACTGATTTGCCGCCAGTATATCCTAACTCGTCTAAACTTTTACGAACAAGAGAATCGTACATTATAGAGTCTTCTTTGCTTGTATAAGCCGGAGAAAATACAATTGTATCACTTGAGCAGTAATAAGACATTTCTGCCGATGCTTTTGTGTCATCATCATCCATACACGAAGTGATGCACATGAATGTGAGTAATAATGTGGCTGTTCCTAACCAAACTTTCTTCATAACCTTTTTATTTTATATGTTTCGGCTGCAAATATAGGTAATAAAAGGATTGTCGGATATAAATTAACTGTTTTTTTCGTTAAATACAAGTTATGAATTACAAAAAAGCTTTAGAACGAAACAGAGTGATACCAAAAAGAAAGAGATTGCTGGATTTTTGGTGCAAAAATTGAGAGACTATTTGCTCCAATGCGAATGGTCGTTTTTTATTTGATTACCTTATAAATTAAATTAAATTTTTTACTGATTCATACATTAGTCGTTACCAGTATTTAAGCTCCCATAAAAAAATTTTTGACATCGTTTTTGGGAGGAATGTTCCGTTTTGACAAAATGAGAGCTTTTCGGACTATTTTGAATCTTGTTTGTTAGTTTCGTGCTTGTTTTATGTCTTTTTGATTTCTTCAAATGTTAAAATTTTAAGCCCTCTGGAACGCTCCAAAATGAGGCTCGTCGAACTTTTCTCGAAGATCGGGGATTCTACGCGCATTTCGTGAAGGCTCTGTGAATTGTGAAAAAGTGTTTCGTTTTGGAGCAGTTCTTTTACATTTATTTATCTCCTGCGAAGAGTCCTTGGAAAAAAACTACTAAGTCTTCAAATTTCCAGCGCACAGTTTTTTTCTTCACAGCGCACTGCAATTTTATTTGCAGCGCAGTAGAAATTCTCCCACTGTGCGCTGAAAATTTGACAGCAGCGCGCTGAAAATAAAAAAACAGAGGGAAGCAGAAAAGAAGGCAGTTTGCTTAGGAGAAAAATGTTAAGAAGTGTATAAATCGGGCATTAGAAAAGTGTCTGAACAGAAAGTTAAAAGTGAGTGGCATTTTGAGGATTTTTGAGAGCGAAAATGACGACTCTGAATGTAAAATATTAATAATCAATATATTATCAGAATGCTCAAAACATCCAAAAATTTGCGTCTGGCGCGTTTTTTTGAATGTTTTTTGTAAAACTGTATTTTATTGATTATCAATCGTTTATCTTGATGATGAATTTTTTGTCTCTTTGCCCTCGTCCAAAAATCGCTTAAAATGTTAAATTTTTATTTTGGGCGAAAATATCATTTTGTCATTTTAGAAATTGAGATTTTGGTGTGTTTTTCACTGTTGAACGTACCCGCTTAAAGCAATGAGGATTCCAAGGTCTCTCAGACCATGGGCATACAGGCAAGTCCTCAGTCTATAATGTCAAATGTATATATGTTTTGAATGGCAAGTTATATGGTTACATAAAGTAAATGAACACCCCAATAAAAAAGGAATGGCTATAAAAAAGTCAATCCCCACCAGTAGGTCAGGAACATCAAGGTTACGAAAAATATACTTTTAATTGAGACATATCGGATTTTATTTAAAGAGGACATGCAAGTTACATAAAAGTATTTGCGTGCCCTCATTGTTTGTTCTAATAAAAAAATCATTCTTTCGTCTAATTTACAACACTGCTTACTTGGCTGTTCGTTCAACGGAGATTCCTTCAGACAATCTTGTTGAAATCGACCATACTTAGATTTTTAATGGGATGATAAAATGTTTTGTCCGTCCGTTCATATTGGTATTTATGTTCGTATAATTCTGCCGGTCCCCATGACAACTGGAACTGATAGCCGTAGTTTTCAAATTGCCTGATTAAGAAATCTCCATTATATGCCATTGTCGGAAGAAGAAATTCATAATAAAAAGAATTGTTAGTCTGTATAAAATCACTGGCGACATCCAAATACCGTTTACTGATATAAAATATCTGGCACCAAGAGAAATGCAATACTGTAAAAGGATTATTTCTTATGTATTTAATAGGCCAATGTGCTTTATGACCACCTAATATATCAGTGGCTATATGAATATAGTCAATCTCTGTTTCTGCATTAATCCTCTGTGCAAATTCTGAAAAGCAACCATTAAGAACTATATCATTTTCCATCAGTAAATAGTGCGAATATTCATGATATTCTGCAAATTTCATCAATGCTAACAGCGGATTTTGAAGAGAAAAGTCCCCTTGGTGAAAAAAATTATCTATAGTATGAAAAGCATACTTGAAGATTTTTAAGTTTGAATATTTGTTTGTGTCTATATCCTGTAGCGAACAGTCATACAATACCCAAATATCAAGGATGCCATCAACTTTATTCTTCAAGTATGTTAAGTACCTCAATATGTCATCATTCATTTTCTGCGTCAAGAATGCAAGACAATTAGTATATTTATTTTCTATCATGATAAAAATGTTATAATATCCAATATTTGTATTGTGTTTTTGATATATTTATCTATTGATATTACTTTATGGGATGATAGATCATGTTATGGTAACGCATAGCACTTATATTATAAGGAGGGGAATAACGATGCGTGCATTTATCCGTTTCAGTGTCTGTTTCGTCATATATGTAGAACAAGTTGGGGTAATCCTTGTAAGTATAACGACCAGTACCGCCAAAATCAGCAATCTTCAATTTGAAATGCCTGAACAACGTAGGCATCAACAGTTCATTGTGCCCTCTGTCTCCCAACAGGCAACGTGAATGAAGCAACGCGAGTGCTCTGTTGGAAAAACGGCAGATTGGATTGAATGACTTGAGAAGCGTGATATGGTTCAACGGAATATTTTTCAGTTTAATCTCATGCCAGCGCATCCAGTTGGGATTATCTTCTTTTATCTCTACATGTGCAGTCCAGAAATCCTCATCCTTGTCATGAAAGAACGAGAAAAAATCATTCCAGTTGCCGTTGAAACGCACATCATATTCGATAAGCCAATAATAATCGTATTCGGGATGCGTCCTGTAGAAATCCAACAGGACAAAGTGGAAGTTACCGTCCATTATGGTGCATCCCCAGGGTGTGTAGCCCAGTTTGTTGAGTATGTCTATTGTAAATACATGCTGCTTTACGTCTTCCGGCAAATCTAACTTCACTTTGTCAGCCTGATAGACAACATACACTGATGCAAAATCTTCGGCTTCCGCACGTAGTTTATTGATTTGGTGTTCTATCTCCTCACTATATACATGTGTGACGAATAATATGGCTGTTTTGGTCAACATGGTTATTTATTGTTATGATTATCGTTATAGTTACATTTCGGGTTATAGTATAGCATCTCTGCCAACATCAGAGCATCAGTGAGGCTTATGAGCTGCGGGACAAGGTTTTTAAGTCCCTCCCTGACACGGACATGCAGATACTCATCATGCGTTATCGCATAGAGCCGGAACAGACAATACACCTGTTCTAACCGCGACAGCTCGATTTGGTTTATCTGCCGCTCCATGAAACGCGCAAGCTCAGAAACATCTGCGTCGCACTCATCCAATATCTCCAGTGCATCAAGGGAGACTCTCATGTCATGGAAAGATTGTGACGGCAGATTCAGCTTTTTCATGATGGCTTGTCCCATAGACTTCAATGCTTCTTTATTGGCGGCATCAGGTCTGTTGTGGAACTTGGCGAGGTAGTATCGCCCTATGCCTGTCAGTTCCGCAAAGGTCAGGCTGCACGCATGGTCTTCCGCATACTGCCGGATATATGCGTCAACATCCTCCAACAGCTCCTGCGGGTCTTCCTGCAGCAACTTCTCCCCGGCAAGATACTCTATCAGCCAGCAGCATCCCGTTATGCCATGCGAAAAGGACATGTCATCCTTAACCGCCCCCAATCCCTCTTGTACCTTTTCGAGCAGCTCCAAGGCGACATCCGCATACTTCTGTGACTGGGTGATGCCTGCAAACAGAAACAAAAAGTGGACATAGCCGAAATATCCGTCCTCTCCAATGTGCATGGATGAGGTTCTCTCACTGCCAATCCAGTGCATGAGCATGTAACAGACGGACGTAAATGTTGGCTTGTCACAGCAATACATGCCCTCATCCCGCGAAGGTATCATATCATAGGAGTTCACTCGTGTTTTCAGCTTGAACTTATGCAGATAGGCGGCAAGCTCCCTGTTGTGTATCTCCTGTCCCGACTGTATCGGACGTGTGTGAACTACGTTCACCTCATCAATTACAGCCATGTCACGCGGTGTCGCGTCTATCAGCAGAGACCAGTGGGTTTCCGTGCCCCATCCCGTCTCGTTTTCATTGAACGTGAACAGAACCTTTTGTAAAGCCTCATGGGAGAAGCATGGCACCATCATTTCTACAAAGTTCGTGTAGCGCAATTTGCTGTATCTGTCGTACAGCGTGTGCTGCCATGTGAAATACGACATGCGCAGGGCCGGCTGGGCTATCTTCAGCTCGTAGCGACGCATGGCATCAAACACTGCGTTTATTGTGGCTGCATCCATCCGTATGTCATCATCCGGAAAGAAATAGTAGTCGTATTTGTCCTTAAACTGCGGATTCGCTTCAAGATACTTGTATATGACCTTTAGCTTAAACCCTTTAATGTGGCTGACGTATTCCGCGTCATCGCGGAATCGTTCCAGTGAATCATCATAGACAATCAGATGAAGGTCAAAGTCTCTATTACCTTCTGTCCACATTTTATGTAGGCTGTTCCTGCCTACGGCTGATATGACACAGTTTCTTGCATTCATAATCTTTCTGTTTATATTTTATTTTTTATCTGCTCTATTGAATGCTTTATCATCTCTTTCATCAACCATTGTGAAGTTTCTTCCAACAAAAGAGAAAATACAACAATAACAAGAATTATAAGTGTAACAATTGTTATGCCACACCTTGTCACCAACGGCATCTTGCCATCCATCAGGTTCTCTACCTCAGGACAATGACGGTGTATATTATTCTTTTCCATATTTGTCAATTATTCAATCATGTTAATCTGGTGCTTCACAAGCTCGTAATATTTACCATGTGTTTTCACCAATGTCTCATGGTTGCCTTGCTCCACAATCTTGCCGTCATCCATCACAATAATCTGGTCTGCATCGCAAACGGTACTCAACCGATGTGCACTTACCACCACAGTCCGCCCCTTATAGAACTGTCGCAGATTGTCCATAATCCTTGCCTCGTTTGTGGCATCAAGCGAATTGGTCGCCTCGTCAAGGAAAATGTATTCCGGATTCTTGTAAATGGCTCTGGCTATGAGGATACGTTGTCGCTGCCCTTGGCTGACACCCTTGCCCTCCATGCCAATGATGGTGTCATAGCCCAGAGGCAATGACTCGACAAAATCATCAATACGTGCCATGTGTGCGGCATTCATCATCTGCTCCTTGTCTGTCTCGTCCGAATTGACAGCTATGTTGTTTGCAATAGTGTCGGAGAAAATGAAGCTGTCTTGCATTACGGAACCTGTAGCAGCTCTCCATACATGCGGATTGATTTCAGACAGGTTAATGCCACCAACCCTTATGCAGCCATGCGTAGGCTCATAGAAACCCTGAAGCAGTTTTATCAGCGTGGTCTTTCCGCATCCGCTTTCGCCCACAATTGCCGTAACTTTATGAGAAGGAATTGAGAGCGACACATCCTTCAATGCCAGTTCATTTTCAGAACCGTTATAGCTGAAGGACAGATCCTTAATCTCTATGCCACGTTCAGCGGGCAGTGTAGTCAGCTTCTTGTCAATGTTGGTTTCCTCGTCATTTTGCGAGTGTATCTCGTTCAGACGTTCGAGACTTATCTTCGCATCTTGGAATGACTGTGCAAAACCGATAAACTCGCCGATAGGTGCAGATACCTGACCAATGATGTAGGTAAGCGACATCATCATTCCAAGAGTCATCGCTCCCTCCACAACCGACTTTGCTGCTATATAATAAATAAGTATATGGGTTGTCTGTGTGAAAAACACTGAGCCTGATTGCTGTATCTGACCTATACGGAGTCCTTTCAGCCCTATTTGGAACAGCTTGACCTGTATTCGTTCCCATTCCCAGCGTTTCTGTCGCTCACAGTTGTTCAGCTTGATGTCTTGCATGCCCTGCACTAACTGTATCATCTTGCTCTGTTCTTGTGCCGACTGGTTGAAACGCTTGATGTCCAGTTCCCTGCGGTAGCGCATGAAGAAGGAAATCCAGACCACATACAGCGCATTGCCTATAATGAATATCGTCATCACCAGTACATTGTAATATGCAAGGATGGCAAGGAAAACCACAAAGTTGATGAGTGAAAAAACGATGCGCATACTGTTGGACAGCAAAAAGTTTTTGATGCGTCCGTGGTCACCGATACGTTGCAGAATGTCCCCTGTCATACGAGAGTCAAAAAACTGTAGCGGCATGGCAGTAAGTTTTATAAGAAAATCAGCTATGAGTTGGATATCGATGCGCGAGTTCATGTGGAGCATTATCCATGAACGGATATAATCAATGCTTAATGTAGCAATGAAGAACCCCAATTGTGCAAGAAGTATCAACGTGATGATATTCAGATTTTGCCCGTTGATGCCTTGGTCAACCATAGCCTGAGAAAGGAACGGCAACACCATCTGTATCAGGCTGCCGACAAGCATGGCAAGCAACAACTGACCAATCATGCTGCGGTAAGGTGTGAAATAGTGGGCAAATGACAACATACTACGGCTATTCTTCCTGTATTCATCCTCCACCTTGCCGAAATCATCGCCCGGTTCGAGCATCAGTGCCACACCATTACTGTTATTGTCTGCGTTAGGACCTATCCAGCACCGCTCAAACTCTTTTCGGGTATATGTCAGACGGTGTGAGGCTGGATCAGAAATGTGAATCTTGTATTTATCATTTTTACCCTTCTCTATGCCATAACATACCACAAAGTGATTTTGATTCCAATACAAGATACAAGGAAAAACACCTTCTTCAACCAACTGTCCAAAAGTTATTTTCACACCAACTGTATCAAAACCAATATATTGTGCCCCCTCATTTATCCCCTGCATATTAACACCACGGCGAGAAATGTAACAGTGTCTTCGCAGCATCTCTGCAGAGTAATTTAAACCATAGAATTTGGCTATCATACGTAATGATGTCGGACCACAATCAGAAACATTGTGCTGTCTGTAATGAGGGAAACGTTTTAGCTTATTCATGTTTTCTATTACTTTTTCTTGGATTCTTATTGAAATGATAAATGATGTGCGCCATGACATAATGCGGCAGTGAGCGGCACCACGTTTCGGTACGTCCTTGGGCATTCACTTCATATTGTGTTGATGAAAGCTGGTGGAGGATATCGAAAGCTTCGATGCGTGCGATGAGTTTGCTCTTGAACAGCGGCTGACTGATGGAGACGTTCAGCACAAAGTCGTCAGTGTTCAGTTCACTGCTGCCATATCCTCGGCGTGAGTACATGTTTCCATCGGCGGAAACAGTTGTGTTCAGTACTGGGATAGTGTAGCGGACAAAAAGTCCGTACTGGAAATCGGTAGCATTCAACGTCTCGAAGTTGTACATCTTTCCCTCACTGTGCCGCCAACGGATGTCTCCTGTGACACGTACATTAAGTCCACCCTTATTATATTGTATATATGCACCATCATGCAAAGTCAGGGTGTTGACCGCATTCAGATTGCTATTGGTCTCTCCTTCAAGCATAATGTGGTCTAACCAATGAGTGAAATTGCCGTCAAAGTTATTTTCCACAGTCCAAAGTCTGCCGGCATCAAGAGTGTAAAAGATACCAGCTCTCGCCTTGACATCGTATGTTCCGTGTATATTTTCCGGACGATATGTATAGACACCTGTTGACGGATTGAAGCTGACAGACTGTGAGACGTTGTTATGAACGTAGCTATATCTCGCAGACAGGGTATAATTGTGCCTGGGAGCGCGAGTATCTTTGTATTCCGTAGAGATAGAGGTCTCGGCAAACCAAGGTTTCAAGTTCGGGTTTCCGATACGTACAACCAAAGGGGTGGCATTGTCACGGAAATCAATCTGATTCATCAGTGCTGAATTGGATTCGTATTACAGTTGATAAATTTGTTATGCATAACTTGAGTGAATGCAATTTGTATGTTGCCACTGCCTAATCCTTTGCTTAGACAACACCTTTATTCTTTTATTTGTTGAATTTATAAATGAGAGGCTAAGAGCACAGTATTATGTGTTAATGCTACTTTAGGTCTTCACAGTGTACCAATATTACATAAAATTTGATACAGCAATCAAGGCTTCAATGTGTCTATTTCTTTTTAGGATTATAATTGAAATGCCATTGCACTCGCAGCATAGCATAACTTGGCATGGAGCGTTGCCATGTGATGACACGACCTTGCGCATTGACAGCATATTGTGTACTGCGACGATTGCGGAGAATGTCTATTGCACCAGCATATACCACCAGCCTTCCCTTCATGAATGAACGTGACAAGGTTGCATTCCATATCAAGTCGTCAGTGTTGAATTCGCTTCCTCCATAGCCACGACGACTATACATCGTGATGTCGGTCTCCGCCGTGAGTTTGAGTACGGGAACGGTGTAACGAGCGTTCATGCCATAGTTAAAGTCGATGGCATTGATTGACTCAAACATATCGAAAACAGATATTGTGTGACGGAGTGCCAGACTGCCGAAAGCCTCTATACGAAGTTCTCGGTTGCTGAAAGCAAATGATGTCCTGTCATCCACCATCGTGGTGTTCACCTTGCTCTGCATGGCTTGTGTAGAACCCTCCACAGAGGCTATGTCAACTGAATGGAGAAAGCATGCGCTCACTCTGTTCTCAAATTTGAAGCATTGCTCTTTTCCAAACGATATGCTATAGTTGGCATCACCTTTCATATCCCAGTTGCCATTCACATTTTCAGGCTTGTAGGTGTAAATACCCGTGTTTGGATTGAATGTGAAGCCGTTGGCTATCTGATTCCCATAGATGTTTGATGACATGCCAAACGACAGCATCTGGCAGGATGATTGAAGATGCATGGCGAGCGATGCCTCTATACTATAAATCCATGACTGTTTCAAGTTGGGATTGCTCTCCTGAACCATCAGCGGGTTGCGGTCGTCACGGAATGGCATAAGTTGTAAAAATTGGACCGCAGAGGTAAGCCACGAGGTCGATGCACGGAATGTGTGCATTCCGTCTTTCCATGTACTCTCATACCTAAGTTTCGGATTGAGAACAGTGTAGTTGCGCAGACCAACTGTGTCAATCCGCCCACGTGTGTATTCCATCCGCTCATGGGTAAAAGTCAATGGAAAAGTAAACTCCATATTGCGTTTCGTCCCTTTTTCTGTTGACTTATGCTGATTGATGTTCAGTGTCAAGACATGATTTGTCGCGACGTCTTTATAATTATATGTATTGTCAAGGTCAATGCACGAAGACATCATGTCCGCCATTGACGGAAGAAGACACAAAGGTCGATTGGCAGAGATTGACCAGTCCTCCAAAAGGTCGAGGCGGAAGATGTTGTCGCTGTCAGCCAGTCGCCTGTGTGTCGGATTGTATGTGAACGACACGGCAGGTCCTTTCAGGAAAGGCACCGTGTATTTCGCTTTCAGGCTGTAATAGTCCTCTTTCTGCTCTGCTTTTTCATATTCGTGGCGGTAGTCAATGTGTGGGGGCTGCTGCTTTAGTGATGTCACGTTCTTGCCATACAGTTCATGCTCGGCAGAAGAATGCTTATATCTTGCCTCAAATGTCACCTCGTCGCCCCACGCAAGTTTGCGAATGGCATCAGTTCTCACTGCCACTTCATTGTTATGTCCCTCTCTATACTGTTGTGATGAACGGCTTGACAGCGTATCAGACAGCATGATGTCGGTGATTGATGACACATAGTCGGACGATGTGTTGCCATGCCTACTGTTGTGGTCAAACGAAACATCTCCGGAAACCCACCACTTTTTCGTAATCTGCCAGTAGTCGAATATACTCACCTTTGTTCCTTTCGTGTCAGAAATGCTTTGTGAACGTGAAAAACTTGTGCCGCTATCAGCGAGAAACGATTGTGACGTGGTGCGGGTTTCCGTTTCCATTCTCGTATCCTCAACCAAAGTCTTGAGACCATTGCTGAACGTTCTGTCAGGACATTCCCAAAAGTATTCGCATCCTATCATGTTCTGTTTCTTCTCACCATTCACGTCCAATGCATTTCCCCATTGTCCATCATTGACAGGGCGGCTGGTGTCGTTGGTGTTGTTCGCACCGCCATACAGCGTGAGTCGTGAGTTGTCGGTGAACCGGAGGGCGAAGGCGCGCCCCATATAACGGTCGTGAGTGCCATAGCCTACCTCTGCATTGCCAAGGTAGCCTTGTCTGTACAACTTTTTCAACTGCACATCCATCACATATTCTTTGTTCTCCACTTCTCTGCCGAGGAATGCAGACAAATCAGTTGTGCGGTTATATACCTTAATATCTTTCACTGTGTAATAAGGCAGGTTACGCAGCATCACCTGATTGTTCCCACGGAAAAACTCACGGCTGTTGAGCATCAGGTATTCCACCTTTTTGCCATTGACAAAGATTTCTCCATTCGATTTCAATTCTGCACCGGGCAGTTCGCGCACAAGGTCGTCGAGCATGGAACCTTGTGGCAGGTTGAATGCCGTGGCATCATAGACTATGGTGTCGCCCCGCTGCACCATCTTTATCTTTGTCGGACGAATAACGACCTCATCCAGCGTGACCTCCTTCATCACTTTTCTTTCCATCAGGATAACAGGCAAGTCTATCTGTCTGTTGCGACCGAAATGCTTCAAATGATATGGTAAGTAGGCGGTCTCAAACTCCGGGTGTGTCACCCTTACAATCAGCTTTTGCGGTACACGGGGCATGTCGCGCTTTACCCAAATGGTATAACCGTCCAGCATCATTGCCATCAATGAATCTTGGATAACGGTGCTGTCCGCACGCATCAGGGTCACTGTCACATCCGGTATCGCTTGGTGAGTGAAAGCGTTCCTAATCTGACCTGTCAGGGTGACACCTTGGCTCCAAGACTGAATAGCACCTGTCATCATCAAGGCAAAAAGAACAGCTTTTGAACATTTATATAACATCAATACAATTAATTGTTTATTATGTATTTCATATTTTTAGAGTAGGTCTATCTATTGGTTGAATGAACTCTCTAAGTATTTATAAATGAAAAAGTTGCGCAATTCGCAGATTATTAGTATTCAAACTACTAAGAACTATTATCCTGCTTATGCACAACTTTTTAGCAAATCTCGTCAGAATTCTCGGAATCTGCAAGGATTTCGCCGGAAATCGCGTATATGAACTTGGAAATATGCCAAGATGTGGTGCTGTCCCGAAGTTTTCCGAACTTGAAGTCGCTGCTCTCGGTATAACTGCCGAGGCCCTCGGGTTTGACGGTGAAAATTTCCTGTTTCATCGTCCGCGCAATGAATGCAAAGACGACCTGCCAAACCTTATCAGCCGCAGACAGTTCAATGCCCGCCGTAAACTGACGGCACGACTCGCCGAAGAAATCCGCAAGGATGTCGCAGTTGCCATAGACGGCTGTGAGGATGTGTTGTATATGGTTGTTATATGAAAGATAGGTCAAAGTTCCTATATGCCAGTGTTACTGTCCTTTCTTTTTTTTGGCAGCCTTTTTTTTGGCAGCTTGTTCAGACGGTACTGTACATGGAAGAGGGCATATTGCGGAAGCACATTCCTGCGAACCTCGGTGCGCCCCTGCCCGTTGAGGGAGTAGGTGATATTTGACAGGTTGCCGAGAATGTCGAATCCGTCAAGCATGAGGATAAGGTTGCCGTGCATCATCGTGTAGGATAGGCGTGCATTCCACACGAGGTCGTCTGTGTTGAGCGAGGCCTCATGGTAGCCCCTCCGCGAGAACATTGTCAGGTCTGTAGCCAGCTGGAAGTGATGGGGCAGCTGGAAGGTGGCGGTGACGCCATAGTCATAGCTCCAGATGTTGAGGTCGGTGAAGTCCTCCCGGCGGCTGTTGACATATCTCCACTTTCCGTTGAACTTGGCGCTGATGTACTGTTTCCCGATGCGGCAGTCGAGCTTCAGCTCCTGATTGACACCCTCGGTCCTGACGGTGCTTTTCGCCATATCCCCCGTGTTTACACCGACAAGGTCAACGCTCTGGCGGTGGAGGGCGCCGGTGGTGGAAATGAAGCGGAAGCGCCTCTTCCTGTCAACCGGGGTGTTGATATAGTAGGACACTTCCGTGTTCCAGTTGCCGTCCACATTGTACGTCTTGTAGGTGCGTACACCTGTCTCGGTGTTGTACCTGTACCCCACGGCGATGGCGTCGTCCGTGAAGCCGTAGTCCAGCAGCAGTCTCTGGTATGCCTTCTTGTTTATTGTGCAGACGGCGCGCCATGAATGGGCATAGCTGTTGCGCAGCCCGGAGTTGCCCTCCTTTATGTTGAGGGGGTCCCTGTCATCACGGACGTTGACCATGTGCTGGAGACCGGGTGTTTTCGAATTGACCGTGTACCAGAGTCCAAAGCGCATGGTCTTGCGGTCTTTGCTCTCCCATGTGAAGTACGTGTCGTAAACTCCCGCCAGCACGGAGTTTCTGGTCAGCGTCGTGTCGGTGACACCGCGCATGTAGTCGAGCCGCTCGTGCTTCAGCGTCAGCGGAATGTTGAGGTTGCATAGCCAGTTTCCTTTCTCGGTCTTGTATCTGAATAGCAGATTCGGGGCTATCGTATGGGACGTCTCGTCCGTACGGCTTTCGTAGCTGTTGCCCCGGTCGATAATCTGGTCGTACTCAATGACTGAGGGCAGTACTCCCAGGTCCCCCTGCTCGTAGTCCGCCAGCTGGTCCAGACGGTAGAGGCGGGAGTCCTGTTCCGCCTCCGAGTGCCTTATCCCGTAGTTGAGGCTGAGATAGAAGAGCCTGTCTATCTTCCAGTTGTAGGTGCTGGACACCTCCGCGAAATAGCTGCGGTCGGGACGGTTCCTGTAGTACTGGTCGGCATACTGTGTGGGGGAGTCGGCGCTGCCGTGATAGAGGCTGTACCGGTTGAAGGTGTCGTCCCTCCTGCTTCTGTAGCCGGCTTTCGCGCCCACCTCTAAGTTATCGACAGTGTTGTACTTGAATTTGATGAGCGAGTTCGCCGACAGTCCCATGTTCCAGTCGTGCCCCCTCGTCATACCGTTTGTGAGATAGCGGTTTATGAGTGTGTCGCGGTATGCCTCGCTCTGCACTGCCCCCGTCCGGTCGAACTTGTGATAGCTCAGGGTCGGCTTTATGTTGAGCATGAACCTTGTGGAGGTGCATGTGAGCTTGTGCCCGGTTGAGAGTGTGAGGTTCTTGTTACGGTCGGTGCTCCTGATGCGCTCATAGGTGTCCCCCGTCGTAAGGAAGTTGGTCCTGTCAGTGTTCTGTTCGTCGTCAAGGACGGAATGGGAGAAATCGACGTCGCCGTCTAACTTCCACTTCTTGTTCCGGGAGTCTATGGTGTAGTCTATGCCCGCCATGTGTTGGGTCAGCGTGCCGGAAGACATGCCTTCCGGAGTCCATCCGTCCTCCTGCCCCGGCTTCCTCCTGTCGCTCAGGTTGTTGACGTTAGCATAGAATGCCAGCTGGGAGTGGTCCGTGAAGCGCATGGCGAACAGACGCGCCAGATAGGGGCTGTCGCCTCTGTAGTCCGCCTCGGCAATTCCCGCGCCCGCCTCGGCGTTCCCTATCCATCCGATGCTGTACTCCTTCTTCAGCTTCACGTCCATCACATACTCCTTGTCGCCGGGAAGCTCAGTGCCGACAAACTGGCTTCTGTCCCCCAGTTTGTCATAGACCTCCACCTGCTTCACCATGTAGGTGGGCAGGTTGTCGAGCATGACCCTCTTATTTCCACGGAAGAAGTCCCTGCCGTTCAGCATCAGGTTCTGCACCAGCCTCCCGTTGTGGTATATGTCGCCGTTCTCCCTTATCTCCACACCGGGCAGCTGGCGCACGAGCGCATCCAGCATGGAGCCTTCGGCCAGCACAAATGCGTCGGCATTATACACTATGGTGTCGCCGCGGTAGTAGAACTGCACCTTCGTGGCAGACACACCCACCTCCTTCAGCATCTTCACGTCCTCGTGCATCAGCACAGGCGGCAGGTCGCGTATGAATTCACGCTTCCTCAGGCTGTCCAGCACGACTGTCACGTAGGTGGTCTTGAACCCCACGAAGCTGCACTTCAATATATAGGTTGCCTTCTGCTTGGGGACATTGAACGAGAATTTGGACCTCTCCCCCCCTGCGTTCACCCTCCTGCCAGTATGATATGGCCGTCTCTGTACTGATGACGGAGCTGTCGGCGCTCATCAGCTGTACGGTGGCTCCCGGAAGTTCTTTCCGTGTCTTGAAGTCGCAGACTCTGCCTCTGATAAGAAATTCCTGGGCGTTCAGGACCATAAAATTCAGCAGAAGGAGGCTTGTCAGAAATGTTTTCATATGTTTACTTTGATTTTGTTTCATAATGAAGAGTTAACAATGTTTTTAAGTATTTTTTCTGTAAGGGACATGTATCTTGATTAGTAGCCTTATTTTGGAATAGAAGCCGATGATGCCAGTTCCAGCAGGTTCATGGAGCCGATGACATTTGTACGGAATGTCTGTATCGGATTCTTCTGATACTGTACGGGAGAAGCCGGACAGGCAAGATTGTATATTTCATCGACTGCACCCGGCATGTCCGTCAACGATGTGATGTCCTGCTCCATGAATCTGAACTGCGTGTTTTCCATCAGTGAAGATATGTTGTTCATACAGCCGGTGGACAGGTCGTCAATGCATGTCACGGCATAGCCGTCGCGGAGCAGCCGCCGACACAGGTGAGAGCCTACAAAACCGGCACCTCCTGCCACTATTGCGCTTTTATATATCATAAATATTTGTTTTTATATATTATGCATGTGTGATAATGTGGAATACAAATGTTGATGCGATGTACACTCATATAATCAGACTCCATGTGTCAGCCACGTTCACATTTTCATACGGAGAACTCCCCATAGAAGCATTCTTCTCCCACTATGACTTCAATGACATAATCACCGGAAGATGGACATTCAATTTCTGCCCCACAGACGAAATTGTAGAAGTGGCGGAGCACCACATTGCCGTCTGCGTCCTTTATGACAATCTCCATAGCATCCACATATATGGGGAGACTGACACTGATGTCCGGACCATCATGGAACACTTCGGGAACAAGAGACAGTGAACGTCCGTATGGAAAATCCGGAATATCCGGTTCACCCGGATGTACAGGCACTTTTTCTCTTTGCGCAGACACAGCCACAGTCAGCATGGAGAGGGCAATGGACAACATAGTCTTTTTCATGGATAAAATGTTTTTTAGTGATACAATTTTTTAAGGTTACACAAACCATGATGCAAAGATACAGGCACAGATTGGATAAATACAAGCTTTTTAATTCGCAAAAAGTTCGCAATTTCAAACCGTCAGGATAGAAAGTTCGCAAAAGGTTCGCAAAGAAAGTTCCAATACGTTCATAATGAGCGTATAACCTCGTCCCATTCTTTCGAAGTACCTTTCCTGCCAAAAGCTTTCAAAAACAGTCGGCTCCTGACGGAGCTGATGGAATTTCCCTGATGAGCAAGGGCTACGGCCATACTCTTGTTGGGCATATTGAGCTTGACAAGCAGACAGACCCTCAGCTCCACGTCCGTCATCTGGCTGCACAGCCTCTTTACGCTTTTCATGAAATGAGGGAAAAAGATGTCCATTTTCCTGTACAGCTCTTCCCACTCTTTTTCCGTGAGAGGATTCCCTTCGTCTATGCCGGAAGAAAGCTTCTTATAGAAGGAGGAACTGAAAAACTCATTGTCAGTCCGTTTCTCGTAGTCATGTTTTGCCTCCGCTATCTTCAGCTGATATTCCAGACGCGACTTCTGCACTTTCAAATCTTCATAAAGTGCGGAATTTGTTTCTTGAACTTCAGCCAGTTCATGCTCCAACT
>X363_Desmarests_Spiny_Pocket_Mouse__coassemble_613_pt1 | contig 19735 bp, 14 predicted proteins | sample X363_Desmarests_Spiny_Pocket_Mouse__metabat2_low_PE_006 | metagenome-assembled genome bin X363_Desmarests_Spiny_Pocket_Mouse
GCGTAGTCTTGCCGAAATGTTAAGAAGTGTATAAATCACTATCTTGGAAGTATGTCTGAACAGGGATTTAGAAATGAGTGGATTTCGGAGGTTTTTGGGGAGTAAAAACGTATGATTTAGATATAATGCACTAATAATCAATAGATTACTCAATTATTCAAAATATTCAGAAAATTGCGTCCGGCGCGTTTTTTTTGAGTATTTTAAGTGTTTTATATTATGCTGATTGTCAATGAGTTATCTTTGGATTAAAATTTTATCTCTTTACCGTCGGCAAAAAAACGGTTCAAGTGTTAAATTTTCATTTTGGGCGAAAATATCATTTTGTCATTTTGAGAAATGGTATTTTAGCGTGTTTTTTTACTGTCAAATGCACCTACGGTAAGAAACAAGAGGAGTCTATGGATGTACATATAAAAAGCGATGCATGAATCTTAATTTGCATTATTCATATCCAGTTGTGCGGCCCTACAAGTATCTCATGGACAATTGACTCGGATAGGTAAGTAGTTACATTATGAATCATGCAGGTTAATACAATTTCTGAGTACATGCCACTTAAAAGATTGTAATTCTTAAATGACAAGGAACTTTTTTAAACTTTTGTTTTGATGCGGTTCCCTATTTTTTACAGATAGTTGTTTTAAAACGGAATATTTTTTCGTATCTTTGTGTGCGAATTCTCATGATCAAAATTACAGTTGTCATAACAAACCTTTATGATACAAATTAAATTGTTCATGTCGTATGAGTATAATCAAGTTCCATAAAATAGTATATAAAATGGAAAAGATAATTAGAAACTATTTATCAAAGGGTAAAAACAGTAAATTTGTAATACATAATTACAATCTCTGCAATAAGAAATGCGGACATCCGTATGTAAATAATATTTTATCCAAAGTCATACTGTTACTTATTTGCTTATTTTTCTCGTCCACAACAATTAAAGCAAAATCACACATAACAGAGACGAAGTATGATATAGAAGGAATCGAAACAGGACGACAAGGAACATATCTCGTTAAAGTGTATGTATATTCGGGAAAAAAATCTATATCCATAGAAGAGTTTAAGTATGCAGCTGTCCACGGTGTCATTTTCCGAGGTTTCTCTGGCAAAAGTTTTGTGTCTCAGAAGCCTCTTGTGAAATCTGAAGCACAAATTCGAAATGCGGACTACTTCAATGATTTTTTTAACAATGGAGATTATGCAACTTATGCAGAAGTGATAAATCCGGCAACAGACCGTGTTAAAATAGGAAAAGAATACAAGATTGCAGCAATTGTTTTAGTTTCTAAAGACAATCTTAGGAAGGCTTTGGAAAATGCGAATGTGATACGTAGTCTAAATTCAGACTTCTAATTTTGAAAGATATAAAAATTTTTGAATCAGAGGGGAGCTTACATGAAGAGCAGAACAAAATAATAAAGATTATTCCAATATGTTCTTTATGTGCAGAGATAAAAACCTTAAATATATTTAGATGAAGGACAAGAATATAAAGATTTAGAAAACATTATACATCCATAAAAATGAAAAAGCTATACATATTTGCCGCATTTTTGCTTATAGCCATGCTTTCATTCGGGCAGGTAAAGAAGCCTACACTGATGGTAGTGCCAGCAGACAACTGGTGTGTCACCAACAAATACACAGATAAATCTGGAGACCAAAGTTCTGCTGTTGAGGTTCCAAACTACAAACGTGCTCTACAAAACAGTGCAGAATGTTACAATGTGATAACTAAAATCAACACTTTAATGAGCGACAGAAATTTTCCTTTAAAGGACTTGTCTGCCACCATCAAAGATTTAGAGACAAATACAGTCATTGATGCCGTAACAACAAGCAAGTCTGGAGCAGAGTTGGCGGAATCGCCATTGGACGTGATAAAAAAGAACTCCAATGTGGACATCGTCATAGAACTGAACTGGCAAGTGAATACAATCGGTCCCAAAAAGAGTATAACATATTCACTTGCTGCAAAAGACTCATACACAGACAAACAGATTGCCGGAGTCCAAGGAACAGGAAGCCCTTCTTTTTCGGCAGAACTGCCGATTTTGCTTGAAGAAGCGGTCATTGCTAATATGGATAATTTCTGTGCACAGCTTCAAGCACATTTTGACGATATGATGGAGAACGGTAGAGAAGTCATTATGGAAGTGAAAGTTATAGACAATGATGACGATATTGACCTTTCAAAAGAATATGATGGTGAGGAACTTATTGACATAATTGACAATTGGGTAGCAGACAATTCAGTCAACCATCGTTATAATTTGTCAGCCGGTTCAGATAATTTCTTGAAATTTGAACAGATTCGTATTCCGCTATACCAAGCAAACGGACGTCCTAATGATACAAGACGTTGGACAAAAGCACTTTCCAAAGAGCTTTCTTCCAAATATCAGATTCCGTGCAAAGTTGATATTAGAGGACTGGGAAAAGCCGTACTTTTGATTGGAGAAGAATAACAAGTAGAAAGTATTTAACTTTTTATGGCGAAATAAACGATTCAAGAAATAAATGCAGAAAATATTCAGAAGTTGGTTTAGATTTAAATACAGAACAAAATTATCAGGCAAATGAAAAAAGCATTTATTATATTAGCTATGTGTATGCTAACAATATTCGGAATGGCACAAGAGAAAAATTTTGAAGGTGAAATACTTTTTGAGACATTCGAAAACTATTCTGATTACATACAGAAGATGCCATTTTCAATCTACTTTAATGGTGTACATAAAATGCGTTTGATTGTAAAAGGAGATAAAATGCATCTAATTGATGAAACCACAAAATGTCATGTAATAGCGGATAATTCAGTTCCATCCTACGTGCATTTCTGCGATCTCACAAAAACAGGTATGGACTATGATAAAGACATCGTAGTTGCAATGCGAGCACTGACAAGTGATAAAGAAATTAATTTTGTAGGCATACCTGCTCTTTTGACCAATTATACTTTCGCAAAGACAGATACGGAGAAAAGCATTCTTGGTAGAAAATGTTTTTTGTATGCAGGAAATATAAATCGCAAAATGGCAGGAACGGAAGTAAAGTATGAAATAAAGTCATACATCTCAGATATCCCTGCACCTAATGGTTATAAAATGTATTTAAACGGATTGGAGACTCCGGGCATAGCCTTAAAGTATTCGTATAAATATGATGGCGGTCATCTCAGTTTAATGAATGTAGGAGAACTAAGTAGTTATGTTGAAGCTGATATTACTGAAATTATTCCTCGCGAAGTCAATGACAACGAGTTTGACATTCCGGCAGACTATAAAATATTAAAAAAAGATGTAGCTTTAATAAAATACATAAACAGCGTAAGAAAACAGCTTGTCAAACTTGGGGTCAAGGGAGAGGACAACGACAAAAAAACCACGGGTGTTCATTATAAGACAAACGACGAATGGGATTTCTAAGACTAAAAATAATCTTAACGCTTTCAATGGTAGCATCTTCACTCTTCTGTCATGCACAGAAGGGTGAAGAACGTGAGTATGAAAGAAGTTCTATGCACTCTATGATGATTAAACACTTGAATGAAAAATTTGCAGAGCAAGTTGAGCAAGTATTTCTACAAACTCCTTTCCCTGAGCGATTCAACAATCATAATCTTGGAGTTAAAAGTATCTCATTTGCAGAATCGAGCAAAAAACAACTGGCAAACATTGAAGATTTTATAAAGCAAGTGAATCTCGGGCAGAAAATGGTTGCTAAATGGTTTGACAGGAATAAAAAAACAGGAGCTTTTGATATGGAATTGATAAAGCAAAGAGGATTCTATAATGCTTCTATTGGAAAATGGAAAGAAGCTCGTGCAAGCATACGAGGAAAAGCTCTTCTGGAAGATGCTGGCGAAAACCTTATCAAAAATACATATTTACTTGTCAATGACATAAGCTACCAAAGTAAAGGAAGTGGTAATTGGTTTCTTAAATTCATGGCTAATATCTATAATCAGGAAAAAGCACAAAAAGCAATGCAAGGAATTGGAGGATTTGAAGTGACAATCAAAAGTTATCTCTTTCGACTAAAATGGGATGATGAGACTGCAATGAATTTTTATACCAAATACTATACAGAGAATGGTGATGAAGACAAAGTAAAGCTTTTTGAATCAGACAAAGGGTCTTATGTGATGAATTTTGTTGGTGAGACAATGTGTGTAGTAAAAGATAAAAAGTTCACATCGCTGAAAAGCCCTGAAGAATTTCTCATAAAAGTAACAAAGCAGGCAATAGACCAGAACATTGCCCAACTACAACATCAGTATCCAGATTTTCGCATCAAAACTCCTTTGTTGTCAACATCACCATTGAAGGCTGATGTGGGTGTTAAAGAAGGTATTGACGAGAACACAAAATTCGAAGTACTTGAACGTATAATTACAGAAGAAGGAAAAGTAAAATATGAACGTGTTGGAGTTATACGTCCTATAAAAGGGAAAATAAAAGACAACCGATATATGGTTACAGAAGAAGAGTCAGAAAATGCATCATTGGATGCAACTGAATTTGAAGTCATTTCGGGCAGGGACTTTGTCATTGGAATGCTTATAAGAGAAATATAGATACATACTCATCAGAATTACCACTTACTAATAGTCCAACTTTCAATGCAAATTGGAACATTCAAACGCATCACAATATTGGAATAACAAAATTCAAAAAAGATTGTAATCCATCCTCTTCTGACAAAATAAACACAAAATTTGTTACATACAGGAAAAAAGTCTATCTTTGCACCGCTTTTTTTAAGCTGACACAACGTTCACAGAACAAGGTGTGATGGCGAATTAAGCAGAATAACTTAATTTATAGTAACACAAAAATCAAAAAACAATGCAGGAAATTACAATCAACGGTAAACTTCGCACCAATCTTGGCAAGAAGGCAAGCCGTGAACTTCGTCGTGCTGATGAAGTTCCATGTGTGGTTTATGGAGTAGAAAAGGCTGAAAACGGTCAGCCTGTAGCAAAGTCTTTCTCTGTTACTCAGAAAGAACTTGCGAAGCTTATCTACACTCCGAATGTATATATCGTAAACTTGAACATCGACGGTGAGGAAGTTAAGGCTATCCTTCAGGACCTTCAGTGCGATTTCGTAAGTGACCGTCCTGTTCACGTTGACTTCTATCAGATTACAGAAGAAAAGCCTATCGCTATCGAAATACCGGTTAAGCTTAACGGACTTGCAGAAGGTGTTAAAGCCGGTGGTAAGCTCGCTCTTAATGTACGCAAGCTCAAGGTGAAGGCTCCTTATAAGTCTCTTCCGGACATTCTTAACATTGACGTTACAAATCTTGGTCTTGGAAAGTCTATGAAGGTTGCAGCTCTCAGCTATGAAGGTCTTGAGATTCTTACTTCTAAGGAAGTGGTTGTATGTGCAGTTCGTATGACACGTGCTGCTCGTGCTGCTGCCGCAGAGTCTAAATAATCTTCGGACGATAGACTACAAAGAAAAAGGATAATCCGGAATCCGAGCAAAACATTGTTTTACTTGGATTCCGGATTTTATTGAATATTCAGCCGGTATATTTTCTTGTGTCTGAGATTGAGCCGGTGTATGGACTTGTTATCATGGTGAGTGTATCTTCACTCTGAATCTTCGGATTCAAGTTTTAAAAACGTATTAAAAACCAAAATGAAATATCTTATTGTAGGATTAGGCAATATCGGTGCAGAATATGACGGTACACGCCATAATATCGGTTTTCGGGTGGTTGATGCCTTTGCGAGCAAGCATAATGCCACATTTGAAGATAAAAGATATGGTTTCGTGGCTCATCTACGAGTAAAGAATGCGGAGCTTACATTGCTGAAACCCTCCACATACATGAATCTGAGCGGCAATGCTGTTCGGTATTGGATGAATCAAGAAAAGATTGAGGCGGACAATCTGCTTGTTGTGGTGGATGATTTGTCTCTGCCTTTCGGTAAGTTGAGAATGCGTCCGGGAGGAAGTGACGGAGGACATAATGGCTTGAAACATATTGCCTCTGTACTCGGCTCTCAACAATATGCCCGATTGAAGTTTGGCATAGGGAATGATTTTCCGAGAGGCGGACAGATTGATTTTGTGCTTGGTCAGTTCACAGACGAAGACATGAAGACAATGGATGAAAGAGTGGATATTGCGTGTGAAGCCATTCAGTCGTTCTGTCTTGCAGGAATAAGTATCACAATGAATCAGTTTAATAAGAAATAATACTGTCACAATGGAAGCAAGACTGGACAAATGGCTTTGGGCGGCACGTATATTCAAGACAAGAACCATTGCTGCCGATGCGTGTAAGAACGGACGCGTCATGCAGAAAGGTGTGAAGCTGAAACCATCGAGAATGATAAAGGAAGGTGACGTTATTGAAGTGAGGAAGCCGCCTGTCACTTATTCTTTTAAGGTGCTGAAAGCTATCCAGAACCGTGTCGGTGCTAAACTCGTACCGGAAGTTCTGGAGAATGTAACTTCTCCTGACCAATATGAACTTCTTGAGATGAACCGTATCAGCGGTTTTGTCAATCGTGCACGCGGAACCGGACGACCGACCAAGAAAGAGCGTCGCGATCTTGACGAGTTCACACAACCGGTATTCTTCGGCGATTTCAGTTTCCTTGACGATGACGAGGATGAAGACGAAGATGAAGAACTTTATAATGAAGACTTTTGATATAAGGAGATAGAGTAAATCAAAACGGGATATGCCTCAGCAGAAAAGGCATATCCCGTTTTTGATTCAGTTTTGTCTGCTCATGAATGAATAGTATTTTCTCATGCTGTTCCCAACTTTTCCGCAGTCAGACGACAGATGTTAACCACTACATTCATGGCTTTCTCTAAGGATTGTACCGGACAGAACTCATGAGGACCGTGGAAGTTCAGTCCACCGGCAAAGATATTCGGGCAAGGCAATCCTTTGAATGAAAGCTGTGCACCGTCCGTACCTCCACGTATGGCACGTACAACCGGTGATACACCTGCTTCCTCTACAGCCTGTTTTGCTATATCTATTATATACATGACAGGTTCCACTTTCTCTCTCATGTTGTAGTATTGGTCTGCAAGTTCAAGTTTTGCCACATTCTTCCCGTATTTCTCGTTTATCCGTCCTACAACTTCGTGCATCTTCAGTTTGCGGGTCTCAAAGAACTGGCGGTCATGGTCGCGAATGATGAACGAGAGTGTTGCCTTTTCGCAACAGCCCGACATTCCTGTAAGATGATAAAATCCCTGATATCCCTCTGTCGTTTCCGGGGTTTCGTTATACGGCAACATCTGTACAAGTTCTGTGGCTATACGTCCTGCATTCAGCATCTTTCCTTTGGCATATCCGGGATGTACGCTGCATCCTGTTATCGTAATCTTTGCAGATGCCGCATTGAAGTTCTCAAATTCAATTTCTCCGACTTCGCTTCCGTCCATTGTATATCCAAATGCACATCCGAATTTCTCTACATCGAATTTATGTGCTCCAAGTCCGATTTCTTCGTCTGGATTAAATCCTACACGTATCTTTCCGTGTTTTATTTCAGGATGTTCCATGAGATAAACCATTGCCTGAACAATTTCTGCAATACCGGCTTTGTCATCGGCTCCGAGCAGAGTGTGTCCGTCTGTGACGATAAGGTCTTCGCCTTTGTGAGAAAGAAGTTCCGGAAATGTCTGTGGGGAGGTAATGACACCTTCTGAAAGTACAATATCCCCTCCGTCATAGTTCTCTACAATACGCGGTTTGACATCTTTTCCGGAACAATCGGGACTGGTATCAAGATGGGCAATGAATCCCACGACAGGTACTTCGGCGTTTGTATTTGCCGGGAGTGTTGCATATAGATAACCGTTGTCGTCAAGTTCAACTTCTTCAAGTCCAATCTCAACAAGTTCATCGCGCAGATATTCGGCAAATGCCATTTGCTTTGGTGTACTCGGTGTGGTGGAAGCGTCCTCACTCGACTGAGTGTCAAAACTTACATATTTGAGAAATCTCTCTACTATAGACATATTAGTGTTTTTGTTTTAATATCATGTGTTGTATAATCATTCTTCACTGGTGAACATAGGGTCCCAGCAAGGCAACTTGACTGGCTTCTGTTCATTTGCCTTAAGTATCTTGTCAGATAAATATTTCTTTTTTACCACAAGGCGGAACATGTACTCATCGAACCACTCATCAGTCATAATCAGATGTCCGTTGAATCCGGAAGAAGCTCCCCAGCTATTCTCTACTTCCCATTTCACAGGTTTTCCGTCTGCATCTAAATCTACAGCTTTCAGTGTCATGGCATGAGAAGAACCGCTGTCGAATGTCTGTATTCTTTGCTTCTTGTCCATGTTGAATGAAACTCCTAATATAGAAGAATAGTCATAGTTGTTCATATCCAGAAGTCCGCGACTGCTGTCAAGTTCTTTGCCTACATCACACGAAAAATACATCATTGTCGAATCCTTGATACTTGCAATTGCTGCCTCTTTTATTTCCTCCATAGGCAGATTCAAGTATAACCAGTTGTGGCCGTCGTATGTATGGCGGTCATACTCAATCTCGTATGTCTTCCAGTATTCTCTTGTTGGGTCATTCATCAACATCACATAGTCATCGTGCAGGTTCTCCCCAATCATTTCTTGGTAAAAGGATTTCGGAGTATATTTCTTTGGTGCATACTTATAACTTCCGTCTGCATTCTTCGGTGCCCATGTAAATTCTGTTACAGGTTCTCCGAATCCCAGTACAAGAATATGGTATATCTCTCCCAGCATCTTCTCTTTCATGTTCTGCAAGTCAGCATCTTTGACTTTGCTGTTGCGCAGAGCCAAAGCGTCTTCACGCAATTTGCGCTTTATAAGCGATGTGAAACGGCTTGTATTGTTGCTTGCGTATGTTTCCTGCATCACACCTTTGGGAACAACACCATATTTGGATACAAGGTCTGCCACACCGGTGAAAGTACCTCCGTCGCTCAACGGGTTTCTGAACAGCCACTCTACAGTCTTGTCGTCCATTGGCTTCTTCCGGGTGTCAATCACAGCCTGTAAGAAAAGATTTGACTTTTCAAGCTGATCGAAGAAGAACAGATAATTCTGCGAAAACTCCATGCCGTCAAGTCCTTGGTCGAGTATCATCCGGCTGCGCATGACATTCAGTCCGGTGAAAAGCCAGCAACGTCCGGAAGATTTCTGGTCGGTGATGCCTTTTGAAGGAACACTGTTGCTGAAGTAAGTGCTCTTTTCAGCCATATTGTCCTGATTTAATGCGAGTGAGCGGATGTCGTTGACAGCAAGCGCATTACGCAATGCTTTATCTGCAGCAGTCATTTTATGCTGCGATTTCATTCTGCCCAGCATTTCTTCTGATATTCCGCCTTGAGCCATAGCGCACAGACCCAATGCGAAGAGAGATAATGTTACAAATGTTTTTTTCATATCATTTAATTTTACAGATTATTTTCAATAGAAAAACTTTCAAGTGTTTTTACAGATAGAGCCTTCAGGCTTCCGGTTTTGTTCTTTTTATCTTCCAGCCGATAGCCGCCACAATGATGCTCATGAGCGGACTGATGTAATTGAAAAAGCAGTAGGGAAGATACGACATTGTAGGTACTCCAAGCACTGTGGCCTGTGTCATTCCGCAGGTGTTCCACGGAATCAATACAGAAGTTACCGTTACGGCATCTTCTGTGGTACGCGACAGCAGACGCGACTCATAGCCTCTCTTACGATATTCGTCTTTATACATGTTTGCCGTAAGAATGACTGATATATACTGGTCGCCAGTCGTTATATTCATGATAAGTCCTGTACTTACGGTAGAAGCTATAAGTCCGACAGTTCCGCGAACAAGATGCAGAGAAAAATTGGTCAAAGTCTGAAGCATCCGGCTTGCCACCATTGTTCCACCGAAACACATGGCGCATAAAATAAGCCATACCGTATTCATCATACCCGCCATGCCTCCTGTAGATACGAGGTCATTGAGTGCTGCGTTTCCCATATCCACAGACGTACTCGTAAAATAAGTGGTCATGATTCCCTTTATCAAACCCATCACTGAGCATGTTTCTTCTCCCGCCACTTCAATCAGTACGTCTTCCTGTAGCACCACCGCCATGATTCCTGCCACCAGAGCCGAAACAAACAGTGTGATGAGTGAAGGTACTTTCTTCGCTATCAACACGGCTGTAATCAACGGCACCAACAAAGTCCAGCATGAAATATTGAATTTAGAACTAAGTCCGTCCGTATATTCAGCAATGTGTACCTCATCGCCGGAGCTATACCAGAATCCTGCAAACAAAAATATCAGCAATGTAATTATAATCGACGGAGTGGTTGTATAAAACATGTATCTTATATGAGTGAACAAATCCGTCTCGGAAGAGGAAGATGCAAGGATTGTTGTGTCGCTTAGAGGCGACATCTTATCGCCAAAATAAGCACCCGAGATGATGGCTCCGGCAGTCCAGCTCGACGGCACATTCAGTGCTTCTCCTATGCCCAACAGTGCCACTCCTATTGTCGCAATTGTTGTCCATGAGCTTCCGGTCATGACAGATACAATGCCGCATATCGCACATGCACTGACAAGAAAGAACTGCGGAGACATAATCTGCACACCATAATAAATCATTGTAGGCACCACTCCACTTATCATCCACGCACCGGAAAGCATACCGATGATAATCAATATGATGATAGAGACGGAAGCTCCGCCAATTGTTGTCTTTATGGCATTTTCAAATTTATGCCACGACACATTGTATATCCACATGGAGAGACATACACTCACTCCTGTGGCTATCAACAATGAAACCTGACTTGCTCCGGCAAGTGCATCGCTGCCGAAAATAGTAACAGACAGAGTAACCATAGCCACCAGCACGACTATAGGTATCAAAGACAACCATATATTCGGCATTATTTCAACATCCTCTGCCGAATCTTTCAAATTCTGCTCTTTCATAATTGGAGACAAAGGTAAGAATAAAAAATGAGAATGTAGGCTGACGAGAATAGGAAGGTGGTAAATAAATTCAACCTGTATGGTTGAAATCATTTCTGTGGCATTGGCTTAAATATCTTAAAGCACACACACTATCCATGTACAATGCCTTGTAAACATGGGTTATGTGCAGGGAAAATTTGAAAACAGTGCGCAAAATTCTCAAATCAGCACTGTTGATTGTAAAATCCACACTGTGGATTTTGTAAACCGCACAGTGGATTATAAAAACCACAGTGTGGATTTGAGTTTTTAGCGCACTGTTTTCAACTCTTCGGTGTGGTGGAAATGTCTTTCTAATGGACGGATTATAACATAAATCTTTTATGGGACTTCAATTCTATGCCGAACAAGGTTCTTTGCACCTGTGCTTATTCTGGAACCATTCCGACAGAGACAGGACAAAGAATATTGGCGAATGCAATATTTTAGCAAAATCATTTCTTTCAGTTATCTGCCACTGGAAAAGATAAAATATCGTTTTTTTTACTCTCTTATTGTGTATATTATGGTGTATGAAGTCATTCATTCAATGAAAATGGAGCTTAAATACTTGTTTTTATCCTCACACGACCGAAAAAGGTGTTTACATTTGCATCCGATTAAATAAATGTTTTAAAAATACTGTAAATATGAATAAGTTGAGATTAGTATTTGCCTTATGTTTTATCTGTCGGACAATATGGGCTGCAAATGCAGTAGTAAGTGAAACCTTAGATTTTAACACCCCCGGAATGGTATCTTGGGTGGATACTACGATGCAGACAGCGCAGAAATATACGCTTGTAGTTGATGGAGTACCGTTTTATATGACCAGTGTGCAGGTAAGACTCGACAAATTGAAGGCTTATTGTGCTTTTGGTATTGAGCAAAGAGAAAAAGCGATAGCCGTTTGTGCTGAACATAATTTCAATACAGTCTCTATACCATTGCATTGGAGAGAGGTGGAGCCGGAAAAGAATCGTTTTGAATGGAGTGTTCTTGATGAATATTTGTCTGTATGTACAAAATATGGGTTGAAACTTGAGATACTATGGTTTAGCTGGAGCAGTGGTGGTACTGTTCAGGCTCTTAACTCATCGCAGTTGCGCACACCAGATTATGTGTGTTCAAAATCAGGAACAAGCGAGTATAAAGTGATCAACAAAACCGATCCTTGGACGCTCGATTGGTATGATGACAACCTTATGGAGAGGGAGAAGGTTGTTGTGGACAGTATAATGAAACATATTGAGATATGGGATTCAGAGCATGATAGTCCTCATACGGTTATAGGCATACAATTGGGTAACGAGCCTCAAGGGTATGGACAGGAAGTCGGTGCCGACAGAATCATGGAGTACTATTCCTATGTAGGGAGGGCTGTAAAGGAGTCTGGATATAAAGTGTGGACTCGTTTGAACTGCGTGTCAGGAAAAACTATGTTGCATGTGAATGCCAACGAAAACCTTAAATTGTCTCCGGAAGGTTCTAACATAGATTTTGTGGGCATTGATGTATATGGGACTACATGTAGTAAGTTGCTTGGTGACTTAGGGGGACAGTTTAAGAAAGTGGGCACGAACTATATGATGATAATGGAATGTGGGGCAGAGGTTGCGGATGCTTCTCATTATATATGGGCGGCTTTGCGAGGAGGCAAGGCCTACAGTCATTATGATTTTGCTGGGACTGACAATCATGGGCTTTTCGATGTTGAAGGTGGCGAGCTTGTGAAACATGGAACCTATGTTGATGACATAGCCAACAGTAACAAGATTCTTAACATGGTGAACAGGGATGTGGCTGCTTTGGCACAAGGAAAAGGCATGTATGTATATAATTACGATGGTCAGACGACAGGGACAGAGAAGGGACTTGACGGCATAGTGTATGAACCGTATATGTATAATTCGCATGGTCTGGCTCTGAAGCACAGTGAAAAAGAATATATCCTTGCTACGTCGGCAAGAGCAACTTTCACTATTCCTGAGCTTATTTCTGTAGAAAGCGTTTCTGCCGGATATCTGGATTCAAATAACAATTGGGTGGAGGAGGAGTCGCTTACCCTTTCTGCCGGACGTAAAATAGCTGTCAAGGAGGCAAAAGCTATCATGATTCGCGTAAAAGAAAAAGAAGCAGTAATTCCTGAGGGACCTATTACGAAATTTGAGCCGGGGAGGGATTGGAAGGACATTAACGGAAAGGTGATTAATGCACATGGGGGATGTGTGGTGAAAGACGGTGAATATTATTATTGGATAGGCGACAAGAGGAGCAAGAATGACTGTGTAGGGGTGAGTTGCTATCGTTCACGTGACCTGCTGAACTGGAAAGACATGGGCTATGCCGTCGAACTGAAGGGTGAGCAGCGTGAAGATTGTCAGGATTTCGCCAAAGGTAGAGCTTTGTACCGCCCGAAGATAGCCTATTGTGAGAATACGGGCAAATGGGTGCTGTGTGTGGTTTGGGAGAATGACAACAAAGGTGATATTGGACTTGTGGCATTTGCCACAAGCGACAAGCCATACGGTCCATACGAATTAGAAGAGGTGAAATATACATATAAAAGCAGAACCCGAGACCAAGGGTTGTTCAAGGACGATGATGGTTCTCTCTATTATCAAGCTTGCATTGATGGAAATTCCAACATGTGGAACAGTCTGATGAGCAGCGACTATCTTTCCACCACAGAGACTGCAGCGGTAATCCTTCCGGGTGCGAAATATGAAGCCCCTGCATTGTTCCGTGTCGATGACACTTATTTCGGATTGTTCTCGGGCTGTACGGGATGGAATCCGAACAGGAGCAGGTTTGCTTACAGTCAGGACATTCTTGGAGAGTGGAAGTATCAGCGTGTCTTTACTGACAACACTGGCAGCGGAGTAGAATTCTGTGTTGACGACAGTCTCTCCAATACTTATAGCAGCCAAAGCGCATACGTGTATAAAGTAGATGGGGACAGTAAAAAGCTGATATATATTGGTGACAGATGGAACTCCAGCAATCTTGAAAGTTCGAAGACGGTATGGCTTCCCGTCAGCATGAGATCGGGGATACCTACCGTAAGATGGTACGATTCCTGGGATTTGTCTATATTTGATGACATGTATCGCTTTAAGCGTGCCGCAACTGTGAATGAAGGTGACGAAGTGATGATTTTGGAGCGAAATTCCAACAGATTCCTGTCGCGTCGTATCGTAGGGCTATGTATCGACAATGATGACGACAACGTTAATCTGCGTTTTTACATACACAAAACCGATGTGCCTTATACCTATACGCTGGAGGAGAAGAGCACAGGAAAATATCTTGAAGCAGTTTTTTCTTCCATCCGTTTCAAGGATGCTAACGGCAGCGATGCGCAGAAATGGTTCTTCAGACTACAGGAGGACGGTACATATATTATAGAGAATATAGCTACAGGACAGTGTCTTACTGTGTCCGGTGCGACAACCAGAGCAGGTTTGGGTGTTTATCTTGACGACTATTCTAATCGGCAGCTACAGTCGTTCAGTATCTGTTTTGACTCTCGTTTATATCCTGAAAAGGAAGAGGCTAAGATATTCACACGTGAATACACGAATTGGGTTGCAGAGGAAATGGAACGGCAGAAACAGGAAGTTGCCATCACGGAGACATTGAAGGATATGGACAATGGTGTCAAAGCTGTTTATAATCTGGCAGGCATGAAGATGGATACTTCTAATGTCTCTTCTTTGCCACGAGGTGTCTATATTATAGTGGACAATCATGGAAACAGCCGGAAAATCTCTGTTCGATGAGAATATACTGAGAATAAGGATGAGATTCTGAAATGAGGTGATTTACATCCTGAACATGTAAGAGAGCCATATCAAACTCTTTTTTTGAGTGATGATATGGCTCTCTTTTTGTTTGCTTAGTTCTTTCTCGTAAGAAACAACTGTAATTCAAATCTCCGCAATCGTCCTGCAATTTCAAGTAAGAGCGGAGCACAAATTTCTGCACTTTCGCTTAAACCGTTTTTATATTCTTTCGCAGAAGACTATTTTACGGATTTAAATCGCAGCAGTTCTCCAATCCAAAAGAGAAGAGACGTGGCAAGTATAATTGCAATCCAATCGGAGAGGTGCAGAGGAGTGACATTGAACATTTCGCCTCCCAATGTAACAATCGCTATCTGACCGATGAGTATCAATACGGAAATAAACATAAACTCCCGGCTCAAAGGCAATGCCAGTACCGTATGTCCGGAGGCAAAAGCCCTTGCGTTGAACATGTTCCAGAACTGCAACATGACAAATATCGTGAAAAACAAACTCAGCTCGTATGGGGTAAGCATCGGCTGACAGTCATGAAACGTATTCGCAGACCAATCCGTCAGACTTCTGACATCCATATATCTGAATGTGACAAGCAGCAGAAGCAACACACAAAACGATGCACATCCGACACCTATTATCTGAAATCGCATTCTCCGGTTTATGATGAAAGCGTTACGGTCGCGAGGCTTGTCTTTCATCACATCGGCAGACGGAGGCAGTGATGCAAGTGCCATAGCGGCAAAGGAGTCCATAATCAGATTCACCCACAACATCTGGGTGACAGTCAGAGGATTCTCCATTCCGAGAAAAGCACCGACAAGCACAACAAGACATGCCACTACATTGACCGTCATCTGGAAAAGAATGAAACGCTGTATGTTTCTGTAAAGAGAGCGTCCCCACATCACAGCCCTTGTGATACTGCTGAACGAATCGTCCATAATGGTAATGTCACTTGCTTCTTTCGCCACAGAGGTACCGCTTCCCATAGACAATCCGACATGAGCGGCAGTCAAAGCTGGTGCATCATTTGTTCCGTCACCGGTAACAGCTACCACCTGTCCTTTTCGTTCCAAAGCTTCCACCAGACGCTTCTTGTCAAGCGGGCGTGCCCGCGCAATGATTTTGAGACCTAGCACTTTTTCTGACAATTCTTCCTCAGACATTGCCTCAAACTCAGGTCCTGTTATGATGCCGCTGTCTTCGCTTTCGTCTTTCCACAAACCGATGCGTCTTCCAACTTCAAGTGCTGTGGCAGAAGTGTCGCCAGTTACAATCTTTACATCAATTCCGGCTTCCCGGCATTCCTTCATTGCAGGCGGAACTTCCGGACGTACCGGGTCTGAAATGGCTACCACACCCAGAAAATCAAGCTTGCCTGCCACAAGTGCTCCGTCGGCTATTCCTTCTTCCTCCTGTCCCAACACCTTATATGCAAAAGCCAAAGTGCGCATTGCCTTACGCTGCCAATTTAACAAACGTGTTCTGATGTCTTGTCCGTCTTCTGTGTCTGATTCCATTCCGCACAGACTGCACACAACCTCCGGCGCACCTTTCACATACAGAATATGTTTTTCTCCGGAACGTACCTTTGTTGCCATGAATTTCTTCTCTGTCGTAAAAGGAAGTTCCGAAACCACTTCAGCCTTTTTGCGCCATATACGATAGTCTTCTCCTTGTCCGTTCAACCACAAGAGCAGAGCACCTTCTGTAGGGTTGCCAATCACCTTACCTTCGTCGAGCGATGCCGTTGAATTTACCGCCATGCCTTCGACAATCAAGTTACGCAAGGCATCATCCGACGGAAAAAAGGTCTCAGCAACTCTCATCTGATTCTGTGTCAATGTTCCGGTTTTATCCGTACATATCACTGTGGCTGCTCCCATAGTTTCGCACGCATGCATACGGCGCACAAGATTATTCGTGTGCAACATTCTTCTCATGCTGTATGCCAGACTCAAAGTCACAGCCATTGGCAATCCTTCAGGCACAGCTACCACCACGAGTGTGACGGCTATCATCAAGGCATTCAAGGAATAAGTAAGGAAATGCAGCAGTCCGTTTCCGGTAAAAACTTCTTCCATTCCTCCCGGATGTGCGGCGAAATAGACCGCCAGTTTGCCAATGATGACCAGTCCGGCAAGCACATAGCTGGTCTTGACGATGAACTGTGCCAGATGTTCAAGCTGCTCATTCAGCGGAGTCTTCACGGAATTATCTACCAGAGTTTCCTTAAACACCTTTCCGTTCTCAGTCTGGTCTCCCACTGCATCGACCTTCATCACCGCATGTCCCTCCACAATGTGTGTGCCGCGCAAAAGGCGATTCGAGGGGAATGTGGCTTCTGCATCAAACATAGAGCTGTCTGTGGTTTTGCGGCACATCGGCTCTCCTGTAAGTGTGGATTCATTGACTCCGAGCGATACACTTTCAAGAAGCACTCCGTCTGCCGGAATCTCATCACCGGCAGACAATATCACCACATCGCCGACAACTACATCCTTGCGCGGAATCTCGTGTACACCGGCATTGCGAACCACTTTCACTGCTTCGTCGTCCTTCACTTGGTTGAGAAGTGTAAATTCTCTGTCTGCCTTCAGTTCAAAAACAAAAGCAAGTCCGGTAGATAGCAGTACTGCCACAAATATTCCTACCGGTTCAAAAAACGCACGTGAACTTCCTCCGACACCGTAATATTCGTAAAAGGAGATGCACAATGACAATATTCCTGCCACAAGCAATATCACAATCATCGGGTCATTGAATTTGCCCAAAAACTTTCCGATCAATGATTTCCCTTTTTTCGGAGTCAAGGTGTTGGCTCCGTATCTTTCACGACTCTCCCTGACTTGTTCATTAGTCAGTCCTTCCGTCATAAAATCATCAGTCTGTTTGTTCAAGTCTGTTTGCATGGCTGTCAATAATCGTTAATCCCGTCACTCTGTCATTCTCTCACTCCATATATAAACTCTACAGCTCCTGCCAACAGAGATTCACGCAAATCGCCGTATGGGTAAAGCTCTACATATTCAAATTCATTTATTCCCATATCGGGCTGCAAACCTGACGCATAATCATAATTTCCCTCCGAATCAGCAACGTATGCCACTGCAGGATAGAGCGTAAACCGATAGTCCGAAGGCACAGCATAAGTCATTACGTTCTGTCCTGCTGTCGGCTCACCTACCACAAGTACGTTGTCCTCTCCCAAGGTGGTACGAAGTGAATGTACAAACCATTCGGCTGCACCGGTGGTGTAATTGCTCGTAATGACAAAAATTCGGTGCATACCGAGTGTCTTGCCTGTCAACGACTTATCATACAATATTTCAGAATTGCGTTCCTCTTTGTGTTTGTTCCAGAAGGTACAAGCAAAAACATTGCCAAGATGCTCTGCCGACACCACGTATGAAGCCATGCGACATGCCATGTCCATTGTTCCGTCATTGCATAGACGCAGATCAATGACAAGTTCATCCGGCGACATAGATTTCATGGAGGAGAATATGCGTTCCATGTCGGAAAGATAATCTTCTGTGTTTGCTTCTTTTTCTGGTGCATGAGGCTGCATTCGCGTGCACATTATATATCCTATGCGAAGGTCTCCCATGTCATAAACTGTATCCAAGGGAAATGCGTAGTCTTCTACATAACGGGATGCGGGCAACTCCACTTCTGTAGTTGATGTCCATACAAGTCCTTCTGCCTCCTCGTCTGTCCCAATCCTACTTATTTCAAGCGTTCTCGACTTTCCGCTTTTCAATAAAGTTGAATTGTTCGAGGTCAGTTTTGCTCCGTCAATGCTACTTATGAAGTCATTGCGTCTCATTCCGCACTCAGCAGCGGGCGAACCGGGGAACACACTTGTTACACGGGCATAGCTGCGTGTTGTGCTTCCTGTGGGGTCGGTCATAACCGCAAAATCCATTCCGTAGGAGTTGATGTGGTTGAACTGTCCTCGTTCATGGTAGTCAACCAGTGTAGTGTCGATGGCGCAATAAGACCATTTGTCGTTCATCTTGCTCATGCCTGTCAACTTCTTGAAAAAGTCGGGTGGGGCAGCGAAGAAATCCTTCCACTCCGGTTCATAAATGGAATCACCCCAGAGATACCATTCCTTCATGGTGTCCATCATCCAATGGCTGCGTTCCGTCTTCTCCTCATATTCGTATGTACGGTCTTCGCCGCACGAACTGACCAATATTATTGAAGTCCACAGTAATACAATTGGTATATGTCTTTTCAGATTCATGTCTTTACATTATTAATGTTTCGATGCAAAGTTAGCGATTATATTTCTAAACAGCTTAATTTTTATTTTATTATAGCAGTAGAGGAGTGATGGATGGGATTTCGATGCTGCTTGGCAGACTCCTTTTTGCTGTTTTGGATGAATGTATTCGATAGAAATCTGTCTGTTGAAATATTCATATAAAAGTGCAAAAAAATAGGCTAAAATCGAGTTTTTTGATTTGACAAAATGATATTTTCGCCCAAAATGAAAATTTAACACTTGGAGCGATTTTTTGTCGATGGCGAAAAGACAAAATTTTTGACTTGAAGATAAATTATTGATAATCAGTGAAATATAGTTTTGCAAAAAACGCTCGAAAAAATGCACCGGACATAAATTTTTGAAAATTCTGAGTGCTTTAGTAAGATGTTGATTATTAATATATTACGATTGAATTCGCCGTTTACACCCTCAAATACCACTTCAAATCCACTTATTTTTATGTTTTTGTTCAGACGCTTTTCCCAAGCAGCAAATTATATACTTCTTAACATTTCAATCGAAGCATATTGACTTTTTCTCCGCTTCCTACTGTTTTCAAATTTTCAGCGCACTGTCGTCAAATTTTCAGCGCACAGCAAATAAAAAAGCAGCGCACATAAAATAAAATTGCAGTGCGCTGTGAAGAAAAAAACAGTGCGCT
>X363_Desmarests_Spiny_Pocket_Mouse__coassemble_618_pt1 | contig 19550 bp, 15 predicted proteins | sample X363_Desmarests_Spiny_Pocket_Mouse__metabat2_low_PE_006 | metagenome-assembled genome bin X363_Desmarests_Spiny_Pocket_Mouse
AACATAAAGATGCTTACTTTTTTGTTTTGCACAAAATTATACCGCGCAAAGTATAGCTAAACAGGGACAATCTGAAAAGAATAATCCTCACATTCAACCCGAACAAGATAATAAAAATAATATCAATAATGAAAATGATGTTTGTGAAGAGGTTATATCTGTAACTCAATCTGATACACTATCCGAAGCAAAAGTATTATATTATAATTATAGGAGTCTTTGGGAGGAAACTTGCGAACTCTGTAAAGCTAACGGCAATTTAAAAAATATAACAAACAAATTGCTAACATTAAAATCAAATTGTCGATTCTTAAAAGTCATCTTTCCACAAGAGAGGCTTATAAACCTTTTAATAAGAAATAAAACTCTCAATGAAAAAGAAGCCTGTTTGTTTGCTTTAGCTGTTTCGGATATTGGACAAGTTCCAAGTTATTATAATAATTATCACAAGGATGATGAAGAACTAAACAAACAGCCTCTTTGGATTCAACTGAAAGAGCGTGAGGAGACATTGAACGGTACAAATGAGCCGCTCAATGACTTAACTTTAGATTGTGGAATATATGAACAGATTCAACGTTACTTATTTCATCTTGATTTTTCGCAAGCAAAAAAACTTGTTGATAAATGGAATGCAAAAGGATATTGGATTCAAGCTAAGGCAATGAGAATGGCTGTTTATCCGGAACTACGAAATGATGCCCAGTCTTTATTGAATAACGCAATCAAAGAAGAAAAGAATCAATCTGAAAAACTATTTGATGTCATATTGGCTAACTATATTTCAATGCAATGGCCGAGACCTTATACTACAGATGAATTTTGGAAATATGGATTAGACGGACAAGGGGATTTATTAAACAGTATGATGGTTACTCTCCGAGAAAAAGACGAGAAACCCAAAAGACGAGGATGGATAGGTAGCACAACATACTTGGACAGTAATCATGGAAACTATGTAAAGAGTTTGCGCATTTTGCAATTCATTATTGATTCAGGAATATATCTTTCTCTCCCCGGGACTTATCTATTTGAGATTACATCGTGGTATAAAGTATTCTCAAATCTTTATGAGTATTTCCCATACCCATGTTTCTTCTATTCCATACAATATAATGATAAGGATGTGCAAAGACGTATAGGAGAAGATTTTACATATAATGAAAAATTAGGGGAATTCGTCCAAGACATCTTAATAAAATCGTTATCGGCAATCGACAATCCGGCAACTCCTCAATCTTTCAAGAATGGCATACTTAATATTACGGGTGTCATGTATGTGGCTGTTGATGAAGATAAATGGTTCGGATTGTTCAGACAAACTGTGTTCAAAGAATTGCTTGATAATCTAAAGAAAATTGAAGATTCTGATGCCTTAGTCTTTAATGCCAAATTAGCATTGGGAAGTCTCAAGAAACAAGAAAATATTTATTGGGCTTTTCAACGATTGATGAATAATTATGCGACAAACGAAAGCGTGGTATCTGAATTTATTATGTATAATTTGCGTCTCAATCGTATTTCTCCTGAAAATGCACTCAAAGACACATCTATGTTCCCTAATTTATTGAGTGAGGATGCATTAGGTGTGCTTGATGTACTTAATGATCGTAATCTTTTGTCTGATAAATGTAAAGAAGAAATTTGTGAAACGATTGCTAATACGTCTGAAGAAAATATACCTCATGACCGTATTGCTTTATTACGACTGGTTAATCTGACAAAACAGAATCAAACAGTCCTTGAAAAAATAAAGAAGTGTTTGCTGTCAATGGATATTTGGTTTTGTGGTATTCTTGATAATGAAGGTACTAGATGGACAGAGCCACAATATATCATGCTCCATTTGTTAAATGATAAGATTACATGGACTGATGCAGAATTTGATATTATAAAGGAAAACCTCATTAAGAATACGGCTTTATATGATAAAATACATGAGAAGCTTCATCAAAGCCCATTTATGAAAAGCAGTCAAACTCGATATCTGTCAAGTATGCTAAGGTTTATTGATAAGTTAGACGAGTCAAGACACCATCAACTATCAGATGCACGTACTATTATTGAACGGTTATTAAAAGACAGAAGTCAATACTCTGACAATATAGATCTTATGATGTCAGAGCAACCGGTGGATGTAGATTATGCTTTTAACAACATCTATGAAGGTATAACAAATCATGGCATAGAACAATACAAGAATGATATAGACTTTATGATTGCCAGAGCCATAATGAAAAATCCTGTTGCTTTGACTTGTAACCTTGAATATATCAATATACTCATGGATGAATACGGAAAGGATATGATTAATTTGGACTATACTGAGATAATAAAGAAACTTCTCTCTATATTTAAAGATTCTGAAGTATGGCAACTATTGGATTTGCGTTTTGCTTTCAACTATCTTTATCGTATTGCAAAAAAACTGAAGGAGTTTGACCATTCGAATGAAATTATTGATTTTTGGCTAAATAATGCGTTCGTAAAGAAGTTTGTTATAGAATAACTGTAACAGATAAATAGCAATATAAATGATAAGAAATAGATACATTTGTTATGAATATAGAAGACCTGCTTAATAAGTAAAAATGGAATCCAACCGTATGGAACTCAGGATAGGTAAAATCAAGTGACGATAAAAAGTGGGATATACATGTATTTGTTGGAAATGCAAGGATTGTGGAGAATGGGGAAATTCTTTCTTTCAAGATATCGCTCATTTAATGAATAAATAAATCCTGAAAGGAAAGCATTAAAAAAAGGAGCATAGCAACGAACTTATTTGCTATGCTCCTTAATTTTATACAGAAAATTCTTCTACGAAAGGAAGGATATTAGTACACCGGCTGCTACTGCAGAGCCTATCACACCTGATATGTTTGAGGACATGCAATAGTTGAGCACGTGATTTTTAGGGTCGTATTTAGTTGCGATCTCGTTGCATACGCGGCTTGCCATTGGGACAGCAGAGAGTCCTGTGGCACCGATAAGCGGATTTATCTTCTTCTTGGAAAATAGGTTGACCACCTTTACCATCATGATACCTGAAGTGATTGACAGGGCAAAAGCAAGGAATCCGCCTACCACGATTCCTATTGTAGTCCAGTTGAGGAATGCCTGAACAGTCATTGTTGCACCTACACAAAGTCCGAGAAATACAGTGGCTGTATTCATTATGCTATTACTTACTGTATCGAACAGGCGGCTGGTGTCAGAACCGATTTCCTTCAACAGGTTACCGAACATGAGCATACCTATCAGACTTACTGCGGAAGGAACAAAGATGGCAACCACAGTGGTGACAGCGATAGGGAATATAATCTTGATTACGCGCATGTTCTTGATTTCATTCTTGCTCGGATAGAGTTTGTCCTGCTCTTTCATGTTGATCATAAGCTCTTTCTTGGAGCAAGTGAGCTTGACAACTAGAGGAATGATGACAGGTACGAGTGCCATGTATGAATATGCGGCAATTGCGATTGGTCCGAGAAGGTGAGGGGCCAGTTTAATTGTTGTATAGATGGCTGTTGGACCGTCTGCACCTCCGATAATTCCAAGTGAGGCTGCTTCTTTCAGGGTGAATCCCATAAGGAATGAGCAAAGGAGCACGGCGAAGATTCCGAGCTGTGCGGCAGCACCGAAGATGGACAGGCGAAGGTTACGGAGCATCGGGCCAAAGTCTGTCAGCGCACCTACTCCCATAAAGATGATAGGAGGGAGGAATCCTGTTTTGATAAGCATGTAATAGAGAAAGTTCATCAAGCCTAAATCGTGTGCTATTGCAGGAAGTGACATTTCCCAAATGTTATACACTTTACCGTCCTTGATGATTTCTCCTGTTTCTGATGCTTGCAGTACTCCCATCTCACCTCCGGGGAAGTTGGCAATCAATACTCCGAATGCGATAGGGATTAACAGCAACGGTTCATAATGTTTTACTATACCGAGATACAGGAGTACAAACGCTATAGCATACATTATCAGATAAGACGGATCAGCAATTAAATTGCTTAATGCCGTCATTTCATATAGATTATTAAATATTTCGTTCATTGTAGTTTTTAAGTCTGTAAGTTTTAGTATTGAGTTCTGTTTTTTGTTCTCAGTTCCTAAGTTTGTCGATTTTCAATCTCTATATGCAATATGTTATGCAGCAAGAGTCTGAAATCCGACAAACTTATAAACTTAAAAACTTATGATTATCCGATTTTCATGATTACATCATCCTCTTCTACAGAGTCACCGGAGTTGACGAGAATTGCAGTAATCACACCGTCACGGTCTGCACGGATTGCATTGTAGGTCTTCATTGCTTCAATATAACCAACTACATCACCGTTCTTCACTGCATCGCCTACGTTCTTAGGTGTCTCACCGGAGTCTTTTACACGGTAGAACTTTCCTTCAAGAGGAGCGAGAAGGTCTGCGCCTTCACCTGCAGGAGCTACAGGTGCATTTGCCTGTGTAGCAGTTGTGGATGGCACTTCATTGCCGTATGCAATCTCCACCTTATAGTTCTGTCCGTTTACATTGACTGTTACGCTCTTAGGAAGCTCAGCTTCGCCTTTCGGTGCGTTCTTGGCTTCTTTGCGCTTGGCAAGGTCTGCCTCGAAATCAGCTTTCGCCTTTCCGCTTTTGTATGCTTCATACTGTGTCGGGTGCATTGAATACTCAAACAACTCTTCATCGTCAGCTCCAAGCTCCCAACCTTTTTCTTGCATCTTTTTGCGGTATTCGTCAAGGTCGTCCGGATAATTGGCTTGCGGGTCACTGTCCATGAATTGTCTTCCTTCTGCTTTTGCCATTTCAATAATTTCCGGAGCTACAGGACCAGGCAGACGACCGCTCTTTCCGAGAATCATATCCCAGATGTTGTCGGCAATCATAGACCAGCGTTCTTTACCTTTCTCCATCTGAATTACATTCATGAGAGCAAGGTTCTTGACATACTGGCTGAATGGAGTTACGAGGCATGGGTATCCAACTTTCGGCCATACGTAGGCAACTTCATCGAACAGCTTGACAAGAATCTCATCTGTGGTGAGTTCTTTCTGACCATGTTTAACTTTCCACTTATTAAGTGAAGTCAGATTTTCTTCAAGGTCAGTCATTAGTGAACCCATCATTCCTCCCGGAAGTCCCGGTTTGACGAGAAGAGAATTGTTGAGGCGGTTCAGTTCCGGACAATAATATCCAAGGAAGTCGTCCATCATCTCCTGAATTTGTGTACGCACTTCCATGTAAGCTTCCATATTAATATCTTTTACTTTGAAGCCTGCGTCTTTCAGCATTTCCTGTACAGCGATGATGTCTGCATGTCCTGTACCCCATGCCAATGGAGCTACGGCTGTATCCACATAGTCGCAACCGTTTTTGCATACTTCAAGGATTGATGCCATATTGAATCCCGGACCTGCATGAGAATGATATTGTATGATTATATCTTTCTTGTATGCCTTTATGCCGGCTGTGATTTTGCCGAGAGATTCCGGACGGCCTATACCAGCCATATCCTTGAGGCATATCTCGTCTGCACCAGCATCAATCAGCTGCTTTGCAAGGTCCACATAATATTCTACGGTGTGGATAGGGGAGTGAGTGATACACAAAGATGCCTGAGCTATCATACCTGCTGCTTTTGCATATTCGATAGAAGGTATGATATTTCTTGTATCATTAAGACCGCAGAAAATTCTTGTGATGTCTGTTCCCTGTGCTTTCTTTACTTTATAGAAAAGTTTTCTCAGATCTTTTGGACATGGACTCATACGCAGTGCATTGAGTGCGCGGTCGAGCATGTGTGTCTGTATTCCGGCTTCATGGAATGGGCGTGTCCACTCTCGAACTGCTTTGTTCGGGTTCTCACCAAAAAGAAGGTTTACTTGCTCAAAACCTCCTCCGTTAGTTTCTACACGGTCGAAGCATCCCATCTTGATGATTGCTGGTGCTACTTTTACCAATTGATCTACGCGCGGCTGGTATTTACCGGCACTCTGCCACATGTCGCGGAAAACCAGGCTAAACTTTACTTCTTTATTCATATTGTTTTATAAATAATTATTTTTATACTTAGATAAATTTGAGATAATTGGAATAATTTTTTTTGTAAGGTTTGCTTTTGGACAAAATGAATTATATTTTTGTGATATGGGTTACAGTGCCTTTTCCGTTTGTAAGTTTATCCACTGTAGCCTTTATTATTGCTTGTGTGTTTGCGTCAATGGAGTTTGTTGCCGCTGTTGGATTTTTCTTTGGACTGGTCTCCTCTGCAGGAGCAAACTTATTGACAAGTACGATTAGGGCTTTTCCGAGGTTTATCACAATCGTAAGAATGAGGAAGACTGTGATCATACCTACAACAAGGAGCTGTAATGCTCCGAATATTGATTCTTCCATGTTTGAGTGTTTTTATTTATTTACCTTATAATTAATATTTATACTTAACACTTATAATTAGCTATTCTTTGAATAGACATAAGAATGTATGGAACAATTATTTGTCAAATAGGATAAACCTGTAAATATTGCCGCTTTACATTCAAAAAGTGCACTTTTTATGATAGCTGCAAATTTACTTATTTTTATTTGAATTATAAGCAATAAGTCTTTTGGAATTACGGTTTGTTTACGAAAAAGAATATTTGTTATTTTTTCTTTCTTCCTTTTTGGGTGACGATTGTTATTAAAAGTGTCAATCAGAAAAAGTATTACTGGAAGAAACGATTGGTACTGTGTAGAACATGATTTCATACAGGAAAGTGTACTTTAAGTAATTAATTTATAAAAAACAAATGGATATCAGAGATATTAGTTATTTTTGTATTTGGAAGGGGACACCTCTTTCCATGGATATAAAAGAAGCATTATACTTGTTTTATATTGGATGTTCTGAGAAATTTTTTATAGTATATGAAAAATGGTTTTGTGCTCTTCTTATCATAGAGAGCTATAATTGTTATAGCATGAGGAATTTCTCTGAATCTTTGATATAAATGTGGTGTTACAGTTCCATGTTTCTAAAAATTTAATGCTCTTTTAAGGAACTGGAGGAGCATAAAAAATGGTGTGATATGATATTAAAAAGGATTAAAGGTGTATGTGGCTTTGTTGTCACAGTAGTACTGACCGCATGTGGCGGAACCAACATTGAGGGTAATTGGGTTGAGCCTGTTCCGGGAATGGAGGATCAAATGCAAGGTATAAGTTTAGAAGAAGGAGGTAAAGCTTCTTCTATAAATATGGCTACTTTGCAATATGAGAAATGGGAAAGAAAGGGTGATATGTTAATCCTTTCTGGTAAAAGTATTGGTAATCATACAACGGGTTCTTTTGTAGATACTCTTACTATTGAAAAATTGACTGACAGTGATTTAATTTTGAAGAAAGGTAGCTTGACCATAAACTATCAGAAGCAATAAATCTGGTGATTTATGTTTGAAATGTTGCCCAAGCTTTTGTATCGGGTGGTATTTCGGATGATTACAGGAAAGGTTATCGCTCAATAGATTGGGGCAAAACAATAAAAAGGATGTGTCGTTTTTCTTACGGCGCATCCCTTTTGTTTCATATTTAACGGGCTGTTGATAAAAAAGCTGTGCCAATTTTGTATTGACACAGCTTCATCAAGACTTATTAGGTTAGTTATTTCTCAATAATGATAGGCTTATATTTAGGAACGAGAGCCTTCATTACAATCCATCCTATGAGATAGGCTACAGCGCATACACAGAATATGATGAAATATCCGGCTGGCTTTCCTTCAAATCCCATGAACTGCATATTGGTGTCACCAGCATAAACAAACAGATTTCCTGCTGCTTTCTGAAGAATCATGGAACCTACACCTCCTGCCATACCACCTATACCAGTGATTGTAGCGATAGCTGTTTTAGGGAACATGTCACTTACGGTTGAGAATATGTTTGCTGACCATGACTGGTGAGCTGCACCTCCGATACCAATCATGATGATAGGGAACCATGGTGAAATCTGACCTAATGGTTGTGCTGTAAGTACGACAAGTGGGAAGAATGCAAAAATAAGCATTGCCTGCATACGTGCTGCGTATGGGTTTTTCCCTGTTTTGTTGATAATGATTGTCGGTAGTTTTCCTCCATAGATAGAGAGCATTGTTATCAGATACAGCATGAATATAAGGAGCATTCCTTGTGGGTCTGTTGCCTTGATACCAAATTGTGTGTTAAGATAAGAAGGTGTCCAGAAGAGGAAGAACCACCATACTCCGTCTGTCATGAATTTACCAAATGCAAAAGCCCATGTTTGTTTGTATTTGAAGCACTGACCAAATGAAAGCTTCGGCTCATTTTCTTCATCTTCTGCATCTTTGGTCACCTTTGTGAGGTCTTCTTTGTCCTGTTCTATATACAAAAGTTCTGCTTGATTCACATTCTTGTTCTTTGCCGGTGCTGAATACATGAAAATCCATAGTCCTGCCCAAATGAATCCAAGTGCTCCGATTACAATGAATGCCATTTCCCAACCGAAATGTTTTGCCAAAAGAGGAATAGATATTGGAGCTATAAGTGCGCCAATGGATGCTCCGGCATTAAATATTGAGGTTGCATACGCACGGTCGCGTTTCGGGAAATATTCAGCTGTAACCTTGATTGCAGCAGGGAAGTTTCCTGCTTCACCTAATGCCAATACGCAACGTGCAAAAAGGAAAGCATACATACTGACAGTTGCGATTGTTACCGCAACGTCTCCGGTAGCTTGCATAAGCTCTGCAGCGGTGTGCAAACCTACATGATGTTCTGTATATATTCCACATACTGCATGCAGACATGCACCGAGACTCCATACCCCAATAGACCAGATATATCCTTTCTTTGTTCCCATCCAGTCAATGAATCGTCCTGCAAACAGCATACAGACTGCATAGACGATTGAGAATACTGACGTGATAGTTCCGTAGTGGGACTCATCCCAATGAAACTCCGGTTTTATAAACTCATCCCATGTGAGTGAAAGGACTTGTCGGTCAAGATAATTGACCGTTGTTGCGAAGAACAACATAGAGCAAATAACCCAGCGGTAATTTGTCATTTTGTTTGTTTGTAAAGAACTCATAATTATTTTTAAGGTTTTTAATTTGTTTAGTTATAAGTTTCTGCAAAATTAGCAAATATAATCAAAAAACATTGTTTTGGGTGGAACATTTTTGTTTCTGCATAATTGAATGATGTAAAAAGTCTATTGAATCAGCATGTTCCTTCTTAATTTTTCCATTTCACTTCTGGAAATATTCATTTCAACCCCAGTTTTATCATTGTCTGCTCCTATTGGAGGATTTTCTTTGAATATGCAGAACTCTATGCTGTCTATTGAGGAGAACTCATCGAATAATTTTGTTACAATCCTTCCCGCTACATGTTCTAATAATTTCGAGGGTTGTGCCATCTCATTTTTTATTGTCCCATATATTTCAGCATAGTTAATAGTATGTTTTAATTCGTCTGTAAATGCCGCTTTAGTGAAATCTGTGGTTATTTTTACATTTATGATAAAATAAGCTCCGATTCTTCTTTCCTGTGGAAAGACGCCGTGGTAGGAATAGAATTTGAGGTCTTTCAGTATAATTGATTGCATGATTCTTATAATAAAAATTCAATGTAAGCCGCAGGAAAGCGACTTACATTGAATATATGAATATTTTATGACTTTATCGATTTTATCCGCATCGTGATGCGCCGCAATGTTTGCATATCAGACATCCCTCTTGATATACTAATGCTTCATGTCCGCATACAGGACATTTCTGTCCTTTTGCTTCTGTACCGTCTGTAACATATTTCTTTAATGCACGTTCAACACCGTTTTTCCATGTGTTGATGCTTTCATTTTCAAGCTGTAGTGAACTAACCAGCTTTATTGCATTTGTCAGCGGCATACGGTAACGTAGTACACCAGATATCAATTTGGCATAGTTCCAGTATTCTTTATTGAACTTCTCAGACAGTCCTTCAATTGTAGTCTTATATCCTCGTCTGTTCTCAAATTGGAAATCATAACGTTTGTTTCCTGATTCATCCAGATTCTTAATGATATGACCTTTAGTTACAGTCTTAGGAAGTGCTATGCCATCTTCGTCGTCTAATACTCCTGTGAATATTTCGTATGGATAGCCGTCAAGAAGTCCGACAAAAGCTACCCATTTTTCCTTGTTATTCTGGAATCTCACCACATCACATTCAAGGCTTTTCGGTCTTGTTTCTGTTACCGTTGGCGGTTTGCATCTGCATTCTTCTTCCTTCTTCTCTTTCTTCTTGGTGGAGATGAGGACTCCGGAACGTGAACCGTCACGGTAAACAGTACATCCTTTGCATCCTGATTTCCATGCTTCTATATACAGATTGTTTACCAGCTCCTCACTGACATCATTAGGAAGATTTATTGTCACGCTGATGGAATGGTCAACCCATTTCTGTATAGCTCCCTGCATTTTGACTTTTTCAAGCCAGTTGACATCATTTGCTGTGGCTTTATAATAAGGAGACTGTGTGACAATATTGTCTATTTCCTCTTGAGTGTATTTTTTTGTAGTGTCTATTCCGTTGACTTTCATCCATGTGAGGAATTTAGGATGATAGACGATGTATTCTTCAAAAGAGTCTCCTGTTTCATCCGTAAAGTCAACATGCACATTGGTGTCATTAGGATTGACTTTTCTTCTTCTTTTATATACAGGCATGAATACCGGTTCTATACCGGATGTAGTCTGAGTCATCAGACTTGTTGTTCCTGTAGGAGCTATTGTCAGACATGCGATGTTTCTGCGTCCGTATTGCTTCATCTCCTCATATAAGTCCGGATCTACGTTCTTTATGCGGTTGATGAACGGATTGTTTTTTTCGCGTTCAGCATCATACACATTGAAAGCACCTCGTTCTTTTGCCATTTGTACAGAAGAACGATAAGCTTCTATGGCTATAGTCTTATGTACTTCTGTAGAGAAATAAGTGGCTTCCGGAGTTCCGTAACAAAGTCCCATAGCTGCAATCATATCCCCTTCGGCCGTTATACCTACTCCGGTACGACGTCCCTTGCTGCTCTTTTCATATATCTTTTCCCAAAGATGCATTTCAGAATGCTTGACCTCCTCTGTTTCAGGGTCAGATTCTATTTTCTGCATGATGAGTTCTATCTTTTCAAGCTCAAGGTCTATAATGTCATCCATTATGCGTTGAGCCAAACGGACATGCTCACGGAACTTATCAAAATTGAACTTAGCTTCTTTCGTGAAAGGATTTTCTACGTATGAATACAAGTTAATGGCAAGAAGGCGACATGAGTCATACGGACACAATGGGATTTCTCCGCATGGGTTTGTAGAAATAGTTTTATATCCTAAGTCCGCATAACAGTCCGGAACTGACTCGCGTATGATGGTGTCCCAGAACAATACTCCCGGTTCTGCCGATTTCCATGCGTTATGTACAATCTTCTTCCACAGTTTGCTTGCGTCGATTTCTTTTGTAGTGGTCGGCGCATCACTGTCAACCGGGAATTGCTGTATATATGTCTTTCCTTCTGTCGCTGCACGCATAAAGTCATTGTCGAGACGTACAGATACATTGGCTCCCGTAACTTTCCCTTCTGTCATTTTGGCATCAATGAAAGCTTCCGAATCCGGATGCTTAATAGATACGGAAAGCATTAATGCTCCACGTCTGCCATCTTGGGCCACCTCGCGTGTTGAGTTGGAGTATCTTTCCATAAATGGTACCAGACCTGTTGAAGTGAGAGCCGAGTTTTTTACAGGAGTACCTTTTGGACGGATGTGTGAAAGGTCATGACCTACACCGCCTCTACGCTTCATGAGCTGCACCTGTTCCTCGTCTATCCTGATAATTGCACCGTAAGAGTCTGCTGAGCCGTCAAGTCCGATGACAAAACAGTTTGAAAGCGATGCTACTTGATAGTTGTTTCCTATTCCCGTCATAGGACTTCCTGCCGGCACTATATAACGGAAATGATCCATCAAATCAAACAACTGTTGTGCTGAGATTGGATTTGCATATTTTTGTTCGATACGAGATATTTCATTTGCCAGTCTCCAATGCATGTCTTTAGGTGATTTCTCGTAAATATTGCCGAAAGAATCTTTCATAGCATATTTGTTCACCCATACTCTGGCTGCAAGCTCATCGCCTTCGAAGTACTCAAGAGAAGCTTGATAGGCTTCATCATAAGTGTAAATTTGTTTGTCGTCCATAATAGATAGCTTTATCAGGAATTGTTAATGTTAAGGAGCAGTTGGCAGGTTAATGCCAACTGCCTTTTACAAGTTTTGTTGTCTGTCCAAATAACTGTTGTTGTTGGATGTAGAAATTTTGAATAGAATCTTCAGTAGTCGGACGAAAACGATTGCAAAACTACAAGAGTTTTATGAATTTGCAAAATTTTGCTTTGTAAACTTTCGCTATTGTTGATAAGTTTTCCGCTCTGTATAGTTAATTCATTGATTAATTGTATGTTAATAAATTGACATGCTTGTAGAGTTGTCGAAAAGATGAAACTTGTCGTAAACTTCTCCCTGTATAATTTGCTAAAAAACTGATACTTGCTTATCTTTGTCGATATAAAAAGTGGTATAATTATGACAAGTATTAAAGACAGAAGAACTATAAGGAAGTACAAGCAGGGAGAGGTCTCTTCCGATTTGCTAAATTCTTTGCTTGAAACTGCTGCAAGAGCCGCAACAATGGGAAATATGCAGCTGTATAGCGTGGTAAGCACACGTAGTGAAAAGATGAAAGAAGAGTTGTCTCCTTTGCATTTCAATCAGCCTATGGTGAAGAATGCACCTGTGGTTTTGACTTTTTGTGTCGATTTCAATCGTTTCACATGTTGGTGCAGACAGCGTGATGCTGAACCGGGATATGACAATTTCCTTTCTTTTATATGTGCCATGTCAGACACACTTCTTTTCACACAAAATTTCTGTACTTTGGCGGAAGAGGCAGGATTGGGTACATGTTATCTTGGCACAACAGTCTATAACCCGCAAGGCATAATAGATGTATTGAAACTGCCTAAGCTGACATTCCCGATAGCAACAATCACTGTGGGGTGGCCGGATGAGAATCCTGCCCAGCCTGATCGTTTGCCGATTAATTCTTTTATACATGAAGAAGTCTATAAGGATTATACTTCAGAGGATATTGACAAGATATATGCGCTTAAGGAATCTTTGGAAGAGAACAAGCATTTTGTTGAAATCAATGCCAAAAAAACTTTGGCACAGGTCTATACTGATTGTAGATATACGAAGAAAGACAACATGGCAATGTCTGCCACATTCTTGGATACTCTTAAAAAGCAGGGGTTCATGTAATCAATTAAGTGTTTCAGGGAGACCCTCTTTATACAGTGATGAGGTAATAAGATTTTGTACAATACATAAATATTGCTAATCTTATTACCTCATCATTTTTTTCCGTATTCTATAGACCTCTGTTTATCTTCTTATCTTGCTTTCAAGGTCGCTGATGTCTCTGCGCGTCTTCTCATCTACATCCATCAGGTTCTGGATGTGGTTGATGGAGTGGATGACAGTGGCATGATTCCTGCCGCCGATGCACCTTCCTATTTGAATTGTTGACTTCTCTGTATATTTGCTTGAAAGGAATATGGCAAGCTGGCGTATATAAACAATAGGCTGCTTACGGCTGCGAGAGCATAGTGCCTCTTCCGTCACATTGAAATGCTCGCACACTTTTGCCTTTATTCCCTCTATTGTCAGAGGAGTGTTATCTACTTCGACAAACCGTGGCAGAATCTTGTTGACAAGTTTCATGGTTATGTCGCAGTTATACACCACCGAATATGCCATGAGAGAGTTTACAATACCTTCCAAATCACGCACGCTCTCGTCTATCTGTTCCGATATGTATGTAATTACATTTTCCGGAATCCTCAGTCCTTCTTTGTGTATCTTGTCGCTGAGGATGGAATATCGCAAAGATGTGGTAGGCTTCTCTATCTCAGCTTGAAGTCCCCACTTGAAACGAGTCAGCAGACGGTCTTCCAGTCCGGTTATAGATACTGGAGGGCGGTCAGCACTAAGTATCAGTTGCTTGCCGTTCAAATGCAGATGGTTGAAGATATGGAAGAATGTGTTTTGAGTATCGGTCTTTCCTGACAATTCCTGTATATCATCAATGATGAGCACGTCAATAGTCTGGTAGAAGGCGATGAAATCATTGCGTACATTATGCCGTACAGCATCCGTCCATTGTACCATGAACAAATGTGCCGATACATAGAGTACTCTCAGTTCCGGATGCAATTCTTTGATTCTAAGTCCTATGGCATTGATAAGGTGCGTCTTGCCCACTCCTGACGGTCCGAACACAAAGAAAGGGTTGAATGTACGTGCCGGATTTTGGGCTATAGCTTCTCCTACGGAACGAGCGAGGCGATTGCTCTCTCCTTCCTTATAATTGTCAAAATTATAGTTCAGCTTCAATTGAGAATCAAGATCCTGTACGGCCGGCGCTGTAAGCAAATTCGGTGAAGTGTTTGCTTGTTCACGGGCAGGGCCATTAGGTATATTTTCTCCCTTAGTGGACTCAACTTTTGTGCGTATGTCATTTTGCTTGTCTTCAAGGATACTATAACTTAGACGTATATTTCCTCCGAAAACATGTGTCAGAGTCTTTCTCAGAAGATCCACAAAGTGTGCTTCTATGTATTCACATACAAAATGACTTGGAACACCCAATACGAGGCTGCCATCTGCATAAGACACCACGTCTATGCAGGTGAACCATGTTTCATATTGTTGCTCTGTCAGATTGTCCCGAATCATTTGCAGACATTTCCTCCAAAGCATTTGGGGATTGGTTTCCATTCTTTCTACTGTTTTTCTATTCTACTCTTTTTCCTACACTGCAAATTTCACCATATTTTTTTGATTTTCCAAACAACGCATTTTTTAAGCATTTCTTACCTCTTTTTAAATGCTTTTGTTTCAGTCTATTATATAAATAACTATTTTGTGCTGTTTGTTTTTGTTGATTTTATTAAATGTGCTGTGATTTAAGGCTTTATAAAGACTGTTGTTCCTTGGAACTGTTATCTCTCTGTATAAAAATAATTTCGGCTATCTTACTGTTTTTTTGATTATTATAAATCTCACTCAGTAGATAGCCGAATTTGTGTATTATTTTTACAAAGTCTAAATAGAACTTCTTATTTGTCTTTTTTCCCAAACAGAGAAAAATGTACGTATCGCTTCGGATGTTCTCTCAGGTCTTGCAAGAGCATAGACGCATTCATCATGGTTGAGTCGAGGTGATTATATACACTTGCATCGTTCAAAAACAGTCCGAGCGTGCTGTTCTCATTGTTCAATCGGTTGGTGAACAATTGCAGCCCTTCCATTGTCTTATTGGCATTTTGGGCTATTTCGTTGAGGTCAACTTCTTTCAAGTTGTTGGTCGTTGTTTCAAGATTGGCACATATCGTGTTTGTCTTTTTCATAAGCTGTGGCACATCTGAGGCAAGCAGTCCGTTCAGGCGGTCAGTCGTTGTCCTGAGATTGCTTGTGATATATTCCATGTTCTTCATCGAAGCTGCCAGTGATGGGTCGTTTGTGATATGATTGACAGAGATAAGAATTGAGTCCAATTTAGGCAGCAGAGCCTGTACCTGTGGAACCATGTCGGCTGCTGCGGTCATGATGTCGATGGTCTGTTTTCCGGGTATGGTATCACCCATAGCGATATTTCTGGTAAGATCCTTGCCGAGCTGGATGTTCAGCTTGGCTCCTCCCAGCATTTCCTTAGAAATGTAGGCATAGCTCCCTTCCGGTATTTTGAAATCCTGTTTGACGTCTATCCCCACAGTGATGTTCTGTTGGGACGCATCGTATTCGATACTTTTCACTGTGCCGATGTTCATACCGCTTGCGAGTACTTCGCTCGATATGGACAGTCCGCTGACATCTTTCATTTCTACATAATAGATATGGTCGCTTCCGAAGAGCTTCAGTCCTTTCAGGAATATAATCCCTACATAGATTATTGCTACAGCCAGTATAGCGGTGAGGGCTATTTTAATCTCTTTAGTCATTTTTCCAAATTTGTTTTGTTTGTGGTGTTCTTATATTCTTATAAACAAAATGCGGAGCCTTTTGTTCCTACTTTTTTGTCGTATTCTTCTTTGCCTTATATTCGGCTATGGCATTGTATGTCTCCATCCGCTCTCCATTCTTGAACGCAACGATAAATGCTTTCGGGAACTTTGTGGCGATGGATTTCTTCATCTGCAATATTTCATTGTAGTCGCTGGTGGAGCCGTATGTATATTTGTACATCTTCCCTTCGTGTATCTCTTCCGTTCTTAAGCCCTTGAATTCTCTGCTTCCTTCAATGACCTTTCTGGTTGATGCCAATATCTGTATCTTGAATACGGGAAGATCGTTTCCTCCATCCGTGATGTTATCTCTGTTTGTGTCGTCTTTTTCTTCAGGGATATCTTTATTCTCGTTTGGAGAGACAGCCTGTGCCATTTCGTTTTTTATTTCTGGCACTCCCTTTCCTTCCGGAGTTATTTTTTCGAGCGCCGACATTTGTCCTGTATATTGTGCCTTATATCGCGATATGGCATTGTAAATACATTTGGCAAGTGTGGTTTGCCCCGACTTGGACAACAGGAAGCGTTCTTCCGATGGAGTGGATATGTATCCCACTTCAAGCAAAACACTTGGCATATAGGTGAGTCTCAGCACGGCAAGATTAGCTTGAAGCACACCCATGTCCCTTCTGCCTCCGGTTCTTACCATTTCGTTCTGTGTTAGTTTGGCGAAGTTCACACTTTCTTTCATGTCGCGGTCTTGCATAAGCTCGAACATGATGTCGCTTTCGCTCGAATTGGGGTTGGCGAAACTGTATTTCTGCGCACCGTTCTCCTCAAATTGTATAACGGAGTTTTCCCGTTTTTCCACTTCAAGATTGGTTTCTGCCGTTTTTAATGTGAGCGTGTATGACTGTACTCCTGAAACCTGTCTTCTTCCTTTGGGGAGAGCGTTGGTATGGACGGAAACGAACAAGTCTGCCTTTGCTTTATTGGCGATGTTGGCGCGCTTGTCTAACTCTACAAACACATCAGTGGAGCGGGTATATATCACTTTCACATCATTGCAGTTGGCTTTCAATAGTCTTCCTATTTCAAGCACAACACCCAGATTAATATCTTTTTCCCTGTTTCTCTTGCTTGAGCCTATTGCTCCCGGGTCTTTACCTCCGTGTCCCGCGTCAAGTACAACGACAAATTCTTTTGTCTTTTGTGCCGAAACATTGACGTATGGGAGGGCAAAGACAAGAAGCGATACGATGAAATATGATATTCTTTGCATCTTCTTTTTATTTGTGCAAATATACTATCATTTTATGAATTAATGCTTATTTTAAAGAATTAATGAACAGGATGGACACATTTGTCGTGATATAGGACAATGTTGGATGTTTTGTTGTGTTTATTGGTAATATTATTTCACATTTAAGTGGTTTTCGACAGACCCCTATTTGCAGTCTAAGTGGTTGTACTCACAGACTCCTCCGTCGCTACCGCGCCACCTCCTCTAAGCACTAAGTTTGCGGAAGAAAGCGACGAAGTCGCATAAAATAAATAAAAAACAGAATAAAAAGAAAACAACTCAGGACTGTTTCCTACCTTTGTTGTTGTAAGGAAGAACCAGTCTGTCGGAAAGGTAAACCAACTCCTCTAAGAGTCCAAGAGACTATCCTGAGCTTCGGACCTCTCCGACATAGCTGCAAAGACCAGATAGAAAGCTGTCGGCTTGAAGCCCTGTTAGTGTTTTAGTCCATACAGCTATTGACCGGTTCCAATTAAATGCCACGAAGATATGAAAAAATTATTTGTCGGGATTGATTTCTCGAAAGAAAAAGTTGACGCTGCCGTGATTTGTGCGGAGGGACTCTCCGAAACGGCTGCAAGGGTTTACGGCGAGTTCAAGAACGGCGTGTCCGGCTACAGGCTGCTGCTCAAGTGGGTGGAGAAGAACTCGCAGGGCACGGACGCATCCCTGTGGCTCTTCTGCGGGGAGAACACGGGAGACTACAGCAGGGGGCTGTGCAACTGGCTCTACGGCAAAGGCTACGACATGTGGCTGGAGAACGCGAAGTGCATCAGGGACGCATCCGGGATCAGGAGGCTGAAGTCCGACAGGGCGGACGCGTCGATGACAGCCGAGTATGCCATGAGGAACCACGACAGGGCGGTCATGTACGAGCCGCTCAGCGAATCCCTCACGCAGTTGAGGGAGCTGTTCCTCTACAGGCAGATGGTGGTGAGGCACAGGTGCAGCTTCCAGGTGCGCAGGGACGAGAAGAGGCTCACAGTGGAGAAGTCGCCGGTCAAGACCATGATCTCGCAGAGCGGGAGGCACATCATCTCCGAGCTCAACAGGGAGATCGAGAAGATAGACAGGAGGATCGAGGAGCTGATAGACTCGGACGACGGGCTGAAGGGAGTATATGACATCGTGACATCGGTGCCGGGCATAGGGACGCAGAACGCGGTGGCCTTCATGGTATATACCAACAACTTCACGAAGTTTGACTACAACCCAAGGAAGATTGCCTGCTACTACGGAATAGCACCGTTCGGAAAGGACTCGGGAAGCAGTGTGCATACGAACCCCCATGTGCACTATATGGCGAACAGGCTGATAAAGGCGCTGCTGACGCAGGCCGCGCTCGCAGCCGTGAACTTCAACTCCGTCATGGCGCAGTACTATTCGAGGCTCATAGGCAGGGGGAAAAAGAAGCAGGTTGCGCTCAACAACGTCAAGAACAAGCTCATACGGCTGGTCACGGCGATGGTCAGGGACAGGCGGATGTACAACCCCGGATATGAAAATTTATGCTTGAACTACAAATAACCGGATTTTTGTTTGGATTATAACATAGAAAGCTTAGAGGAGGAGCCTATATACCATACCGGAAAAGACTATGATGTGGGTGTATAGCACTGAGAACCAACATGGTAACTTGGCTCCTCCCCTAAGTGTTAGGGGAGGTGGCGCGGTAGCGACGGAGGAGTCTGTGAATACAACCACTTAAAACATTGAGCACAACCACTAAATTTCCGAATAAATACTCCCATAACAAAATTTTTTATATGGATTTTTTAACGATTTTATTTTCTGACAAAATGAGTACGAATGTTAGTAATAATGAATCAATATGATTGTTATTTTGTATAAGTGCTTTCTTTTTGATTTTGCCAAATGTTAAAATTCCAAGCCCTCTGGCACGCGTCAAAATGAAGCGCGCCGAACTTTTCTCGGAGAACGGGGCTTCTACGCGCGTTTTCTGAAGCCTCCGTGAATTGTGAAATAGTGTTTCATTTTGACGCGGTTCTTTTACATTTGTTTATTCCCGGCGAAGAGTCTTTTTGAAAAAACTACTAAGTTTTCAAATTTCCAGCGCACTGTCGTCATATTTTCAGCGCACTGTAATTTTATTTTCAGTGCGCTACAGTTTTAAAAACTTAGT
>X363_Desmarests_Spiny_Pocket_Mouse__coassemble_620_pt1 | contig 19525 bp, 14 predicted proteins | sample X363_Desmarests_Spiny_Pocket_Mouse__metabat2_low_PE_006 | metagenome-assembled genome bin X363_Desmarests_Spiny_Pocket_Mouse
TACTTATACTTATTTGGTTCATTAAACCGATGGAGAAATTGGTGTGCGTGCTTATCAAACCGAAGGCGGGCGGCGAAGAAGACGAGTTCCGTCTGCGCTATATCGGCGGCGGACTTCTTTCTACAGCGGAACTTTCTATTCTTGAGGCTAAGAAAGAAATCAATGTTTTTGCTGAACGCTGTCAGAAAATGTATGGATTTGTACAGGAACTGCTTCATACGGAGAAGGGCGATGTGTTTAATAAGCTTTTCAGCCGCATTGAGAAGTATGAGAGCATTACGGATAATATGGAGATAGAGATTGCCGATTATCTCAACAAAGTGTCTGAGGGACGTCTTAGTGCAGAGAGTAAGACGGAGATACAGCACATGTTGCGTATAGTTTCCGAATTGGAGAGCATCGGTGACAGCTGTTATAATTTGGCGCGCACGATAAGCAGGAAGCGTCAGTATGCTCAGGAGAATTTTACGGAAAAACAGTTGGAGCATATTCACAACATGATGTCGCTTGCTGGCGATGCGCTTGCGCAAATGGTCACAGTAGTTGAGTTTGGAGAATACAGGTATGTTGACCTCAATAAATCTTACAATATGGAGCATGAGATTAACAACTATCGTACTCAGTTGAAGAATCAGAATATTGTTGACATAAACAATAAGCTCTACGACTATCAGATGGGTGTGTTCTATATGGATCTTATCAGCGAATGCGAGAAGCTGGGTGACTACGTAATGAATGTAATAGAGGCAACCGGCATAAAGGAAAAGAAAGCAAACGGTTTCTGATAATAATAGGATAATTGTGTCAGGGCACACATCTTTCTTGTATTTATTATAAATATGTCCTGACGAATTTCTACAGACAGTAAGCGACAGCTTCAAAGATAGAGGGATATGTCACTCGCATGAGAGCATATCCCTCCTTATTATATATATATTCGTTTTTCGCCTGTTACTTTTTTTTGTGTCTTGACAGATATGCATAATTGCATTTGAGCAGTAGTTTTGTTTAGTCGCATACCTGTAAACTTACGCATAGTGGACTTTTTAGAAAAAATAATTGGTCGGAATAAGAATCTCTGAATAATGTTTTTTGCTTAGTTTTGCAGAAAACAATTAAATATTTACTCGTTATGGAATACAGGATTTTGGGAAACTCTGGACTTCTGGTATCAGCTCTTACACTTGGTACTATGACTTTCGGAGGGAAAGGAAAGTTTGCAGAAGTGGGCACTATCGGTGTTAAAGAGGCTGAAACGATAATTAAACATGCCCTTGACAGTGGTATAAATTTGATTGATACAGCCAACATTTATTCCGATGGGCTTTCAGAGGAAATTATCGGCGAAGTGTTGAATGGGAAACGTCCCAATGATGTTCTCATTTCTACAAAAGCACGTATGCCGGTAAGTGAAGGAGTGAATAACGAAGGTTTCTCTCGTTTACATATTATAAGGGAATGTGAAAAAAGTTTGAGACGGCTTCGCACTGATTGCATTGACATTTACTATATCCATCAATGGGATGGCATAACTCCTGTTGAAGAGCTGATGGAAACGCTTGATACATTAATCCGGCAAGGTAAGATACGCTATGTGGGCTGTTCCAACTTTGCTGGATGGCAGATAATGAAGTGTCTTATGGCCTCAGACCGTCATAATTACCAGAGATTTGTAACTCAGCAAATTCATTACACCCTTGAAGCGCGTGAGGCTGAATATGAGTTGTTGCCGATAGGTGTTGACCAAGGTGTCGGAGCATTGATATGGAGTCCTCTTGCAGGAGGATTGTTGTCTGGTAAATATTCTCGTGAAAATGTCAGCAGTACAGAGGGACGCTTTGTAAATGGTTGGGATGAGCCGCCGGTATATGATTTTGAACGTCTTTGGAGAATCATAGATGTTCTTCAGGAGATTGCGGCAGAACGAAATGCATCTGTGGCGCAGATTGCTCTTGCATGGACTCTCTCCAGACCCGGTGTCACTTCACTGGTGGTTGGTACGCGTAACCTTTCGCAATTGCAAAGTAATCTGAAATGCGTAGAAATAAAATTGACTCAAGATGAGCTTGATAAACTGAATGCAGTGAGTCAACTGCCTCTTCTATATCCTTATTGGCATCAGTCTCGTTTCGTTAGAAGCCGGATGTGTGATGCAGATAAAGTTTTGATGGATTCTTATAAAAACAAAACAGGAAAATGAAAAAACAGAAAAATATATGCCGGATGATTTTCTTTATGGCTTTGACCTCTTTCTCTTTCTTTTCTCTTTCGGCGCAGACGCAAGGATTAGTCTTTGAACCTAATCGACCTGTCGGAGAAGCGCAAGGGATTTATCCCGGAAGAGTAGTCATGGCAAGAGATGCCCGGATTGCAAAATGGGATGGAACGACAGGGCGCTGGTGGGACGAAGGAAATATAGATCAGGTGGCACTTGATAGGCTCTACGACAAGTCAATCTGTGAATTGGCGGGAACAAAAGATTCAAAGTCCGCATGGAAGAGAATCTTTAAATACTACAATCGTAAGGCGGGGCATGGACAGCACGGATACAAAAAAGGAGAAACAATCGTTGTAAAGATTAATCTTAACAACACTTTCAGCGTTGATGATTCTGACAATGACATCGACCAGTCGCCACAGGCAACCATCGCCTTGCTCAAACAATTGACGGAAAAAGCTGGTGTACCGCAAAACTGTATTACTGTCTATGATGCCACAATCGGATGGAAAAAAAGAGCAATGCCAGACAGAATTTATAATCCTGTGCATGCCTTATTTCCGGAAGTTAAATGGATGAGTGCCGATGGTTCCAAAGGTGTAGAACCGGCAAACTGGGTCAAGGATGCAATAACATACACAGATTCTGAAGTGACACTCGGTACGAGTCTGCCTGAAGCTGTGGTGAAGGCAGACTATCTTATAAACGCGGCACTTCTGAAAGGGCATGAAATCACCGGTGTCACTCTCTGTGCGAAGAACCATTTCGGTTCGATACAGTTCCCGGCGAGAATGCACGGTTCGACAACGGTCAGTCAGATGAAAGGCAAGGAAGGGGATTACAGTGCATACGTTGATTTGATGGGTTCTCCCAATCTTGGCAAAAAGACATTGCTCTATATCGTTGACGGACTTTATGGAATGCAGACCAATGTGGGTGCGCCTAATCCGAAGCGTGACCGTTGGAAAATGTTCGGTGGGGAATGGAGTTCGTGCTATTTCATGTCGCTTGATCCTGTCGCCATAGAATGTGTCTGCCTCGATTATCTTTATGCAGAGTTCGGAAATGATCTTGGTTTCAGCGGTGCACCGCAATTTCAAAAAGGTGCAAGCAAGAATTGCGACAATTATCTTAAAGAGGCGGCAAAGGGACGCAACGACAAATTGGGGGATTATAGTCCCAATGGAGTAAAAACCGGAAGTTTGGGTGTATTTGAACACTGGAATAATCCTAAAGACAAACAATATAGCCGCAATCTTGGACGGTCTGAAGGCATTGAATTGATTACCATTCAATACTGATAGGTGCAAATAAAGAATACAAGTAATATGGCAAAAGCAGACAAGGAAGTGCATCAAAACTATCTTAATACCTTTTATCGATGCATCACGGAGAACCACATGATATGCCATGATATGGTGGAGGAACACAAGATTGTCTATATCATGTCCGGTAAACTTACATTGCGTGTAGGCAATAGAAAAGTGGAGGTACAAAGTGGACATGCTGTCTTTGTACGGAAAAATCATCTTGCGAAAGAATACAAACAACCGGGCAATAATGGTGAGCCTTTCAAAGGATTGTTTTTCCATCTTAATGCTTCTGTTCTTAGGAAGATAGCAACCGACATCGAGATTCCTTCTGTCAAAAAAAACGAAGACTTGAAGAAGGAACTGGCTGTGACGCTTGTGCCTCATCCCTTTCTCAAGGCTTTGTTCTTGTCATTGGATGAATACTTCACTTGTGATTTGCCGATGCCCGAACAGCTTATAAAATCAAAGGTTTATGAGACTGTCGTAATCCTTCTGCGGCTTATGCCTCAGCTTGCCCCTGTTATTTTTGATTTCTCAGAACAATGGAGAGTCGAACTTCAAGATTTTATGGAAAAGAATTTTTTGAGTAACATGAGCATAGAGCAGTTTGCTCATTTTTCGGGAAGAAGTCTTTCGTCATTCAAAAGAGAGTTCCGGGATTTGTTCCATACATCACCACATAGATGGTTGTTAAACAAAAGGTTAGAATATGCCTACAGTCTTATTTCCGGAAGGAAATGTGAAATTACAGAAGTGTATCTCAAATCAGGATTTAAGAACCAAGCCCATTTTATCACCGTATTCAGGAAAAAGTTCGGAATCACACCTGTCGCTTTGGCAAATCAGTAAGTGGTGAGGAGGTAAGCGTTCTGTGAGATATGGAGTTCTGTACCGATAGATTAATTTGATGCTGTTATCTTGCTTTTATAAGAAAATAGTTTTAACACTCCAAACTAATTTCTTATCTTTGCAGTGCAGTAGATATAAGTGAATGTCTGCGGATGCGCCTTCATAGTTCAATGGATAGAACAAATCTCTCCTAAAGATTAGATCTGAGTTCGATTCTCAGTGGAGGTACCGAAACGTCTTCCGAAAGTTTGACAATAAACTTTCAGAAGACGTTTTTTGTTTCAATTTCTTATTTTTCCTCCTCTCTCAGCAGTCCGGGATTCTGCTTGATAAATTCATATCCGAACCGGCAACGAAGACAGTTGTGCGGCTCACAATAATTATGGGTTAGCTGTATGAGAGCCTGTGAGTCGGCGGCAGATTCACATTTCACTCCGGCATCGAGCCACATACGCGTGATATAGTTGTTCTCTGCTTTTATCTCTTCCAGAATGCGGAGGGCGCGTTCACACAGTTTTTCTTCATTTTTGTAGCGTCCGTATGCAAAAAGCAGTGGCACGACGGTATTGATGGCAATGAGATTGAGCGAGGCTTCAGACAGACATTTGTCCGTTTCCGGCGATGTGGCAGAAGCAAAAGTGTAGTGAGTATGCCAGTATTTGCTCACATGCGTTTGCATCAGATCATATATTTCCATCCTGCTTTCGGCATTTAACAGGCGCGACAGGTTGATGCGCTGTTCATGGTACAGAGCCGCGAGCTGTGCAATTCTCACATGAGGGAAGTTTTGAGGGCGGAGTCTCATGAACCGCCAGATGCTTGAAGGTACAGGAGTAAGAGAGAATTTCTGTTTCATGTACCGGTATTCGTGGTTCAGACGAGTGAAATATTCATCGTCCGAAATAAGTGCGTGGTGTTTGTCGTGCGCGGCTTTGCTGTCAAGCAGTCCCGCCTGTCCGAAGAAGATAGCTTCAATCTGGAACAAATCGTCCCTGTGTTTGCCGCAGGCTGTGAGCGGAACGGACTTTGCCCACTGCTCAAAGGCATCCCCATTGATGCCGAACCCGAAGTTGCGTGCAAGAGTGACGAAGAACGTCGTTTCCCAGTCCTTTCCGAGCATTTCCCTTCTGGACATTATCTGTTGTGTACGCTGTTCCAGACGTTCCACTTGCAGGGAAGACATCCATGTATGTATCATGAAGCGCGACAGGTTGCAGACAACCTCCTTGCATCTCGGACGCTGCTCCGAGCGCACCAGCTCGTCATAGTTTGACTTGATGTATGCAGGAGGTTCCAGACGCAGCTGCGGCATCGGCGAACCGTCAGGGTAGGGTATGGCACAGTCTATGTCGGAGGCAATGTGCAGGATGGTGTTGGTATATGCCGCATCCTTGTCATGCCCGTGTCTGAACCAGTCGCTTGAGCGGACATGTATCTCCACATTGCCGACCCATAGCGTACCTCCAATCTTTACTTTCGCATTCAGGAAATCAGCTCCTGCATTGCTGTTGTGTATTCCCGGATTTATCACCTCGACTTCTTTCCCCTCTGTGGTGTATAGTGTGCGGAGTGGAAAAATCTTGTGCTTCCATACGTAGTGTAGCAGTTGCTCCATAGTGTGCTTCTCCCCTTTCTTTATTATATGAGGTGTTCCATAAATTAGTTTCTTTATCGACACCCTTTTGCTGCAAATTTACGGAACTTTTTGGGAAACAGACCTTTTTGCAGCTTTTTTTCAAAAAATGTGGTAATTTAGTCACAAAATTCTGTCCCTTGCGTCTATAATAATAGCGAGACAGTTCAAAACAAACATAATGACAGAGAAAGAATACAAGGATGAGGTGAGGCGGCTTCACGGCAGACTGATTGCCAAAGCCGTGAGCATCTTGGGCAATGAGGCTGACGCGGAAGACGTGGTGCAGGACGCATTGCTGAAGCTTTGGCAGATGCACGAGGACATGCGTCCGCCGTTGCAGGCTCTTGCTTTGGTCATTGTGCGCAACTTGAGCATTGACCGTTTGCGGCGCAGATGTCCGGATTGCAATATGGAGGGAACGGACATACGCGACACGGTGTATTCTACCGAGGAAGATGAACGAATCGAGCGAATGATGGCGGTGGTGAACACATTACCCGGATTGCAGCAGACCATACTCAGGCTCCGGCATGTAGAGGGAATGGAAATGGCGCAGATTGCCGAGCTTGTGGGCAGTACGGAAGTTGCAGTACGAAAAGCACTGAGCAGGGCGAGAATGAGAGTAAAAGACAGATATACGGATTTGAGAAAGGGAAAAAAGATATAGGAGACGGATGTATGGACAGTAGATATTCGGAATCAGAAATCAAGAAATTGATAGAGCGGTTTATGGAAGGTGATACTTCTCTCGAAGAGGAACACCGGCTCTACGACTTCTTCACTCGTGAGGATGTTCCCGATTCGCTTGTGGAATATAAGGATATGTTTGCCGACTTTGCGGCGATAGAGTGCGGCAATGATGTGAGTACGGTGGCTGAAACTTCTGTGCATGAAGATGGCGGTTTGCAATGTGTGCAGACGAACAGACCGCTACACCGTATAAGTATGGGCAGCTTCAGAAAATGGGCTGTCGCCGCCGCTGCTTCAATTGTGGTTGTACTGGGAGCTTCGCTCTTGTACGACCATTACGAAGAGGAGAGGCTGGAACGGATGTATGGCGGCAGTTACATGGTGGTGAACGGCACACGTATTGACAATCTGAGGGAGATGCAGCCGGAAATAGAAAATGTGCTTGCCCATGCCGACGAGATAGAAAACAGGCTGATGGCAAGCGAAAGAATCAGAATGGCAGAGCAGACTGTGCTGAACGGTATCGCCGATGAGGCCGAACGGGAGAGAATCAGACGGATATTGGATGAATGAGTGGAGAAGTTCCGTGTAGCTTCATGCAAAGTCGCCCGATGTTTTTGGAATGTAGGAATAAATAAAGATATAAAAAGAAACGGTATGAGACGATGGGTAATATTGACACTTGTGTTCTTTGGCATGGTCATAAATGGCAATGCACAGAACAAAATAGATGAGATTGTGGAAGATTTCTCTGCACCGGGTACTTCCACGTTCTCTTCTGTGGTAGAGCGGAATCCGAAGACGCGTAAAGTGGTGAAAGTGGTGAAGGTCTTGCAGTTGGCTAATATCTCCGGATTTCCAGCCATTAAAGATGCTTTTGACGAGGAGGGAAAGAACGGTAATCTGCTGACACAGACAGACCGTGAGACAACCACTGTCACCATTACACAGGAGAATAAAAGTGAGATACGCATCTACTCGTTCAGTTATGAAACGAGGACAAAGCGGAACGGTGTGGTGACAATTATCATCAAGTATAAAAAGAACAACTAAAAAAACAGACAAATATGAAAACAATTTTATCGTTGGTTTGCGCCGTGTTCATCGCCCTTTCGGCAAATGCGCGCAAGGTGGAGTGGATGTTCGATGCAACAGATTTTACCGCCATCAATGCGGCTACTCTCTATGTCAAATATACACAAGGTAACCGATACAGTGTCAAGGTGAGGGTAGAAGAAAAATATGCAGACCGTGTAGAACTGAGTGTGAGTGGCAAGACATTGCAGTTGAAGTTTCGAGACCACGGAGAAGGCGGATTCAGTTGGGAAGATTCGCTGAATGTGTGTGTGGAAGTGACGAGTCCTGTGCTCACGGAAGTGAAGTGTACCGGACTTGCGGTCTTTCGCTCAAACGATATAAATGTATCGGAGGATTTCAGTGTGGATATGAGTGGGGCTACTAAAATACTGCTTGGTAATGTGTCTTGTCGTACTTGCCATTTCTCTGTGTCAGGAGTATCGGTGATGGATGTGGGCAATGTGAAGACTAAAGGGGCTGTCGTGCTCTCTTCTACAGGTGCTTCTGCGATGAACATCAAGCATCTGGAATCTGTAGATAATGTGTCTTTCGACTGTTCCGGTGCATCAAAATCCGAGGTGAGCTTTAAAGTCTGCGACATTGATTCCAAGATAAGCGGAGCTGCAAAAGTAAAGATGAAAGCCGATGCAAGAGATATGGATATGAATGTGTCCGGTGCTGCAAAGTTGGAACTTGGTTTTACCGGTGAGAAGATGGTGGTAGGCAGTTCCGGTGCCTCCGTACTGAATCTGGATGTTGATTGCAAGATGATTCGTGCCACCAATAGCGGTGCCAATGTGTTTTCTATAGCCGGAACGACCGATGATATTAAGGTGGAGTGCAGTGGAGTTGCACGTATCAATACAACCAAGCTAAATCGGTTCTGAATAAGAATGGTGCTTAAGTGGTTGTTTTCGATGTTTAGATGGATATTCTTTTTATACGGGTGGTTTCGACAGACTCCTCCGTATGTGACTTGTATGTGTTAGTGGATGCCTTCAACAGACTTACTTAATATACGGAGGAGTCTGTTGGGAACAACCACGAATCAATTACATAAACAACAGAGAGGAGTTTGTCGAAGATACCTGCTAAAAGCATACAAAACCGAGTTTTTCAAAATGACAAAATGATATTTTCGCCCAAAATGAAGATTTAACACTTGAAGCGATTTTTTGCCGGCGGCAAAGAGACGAAAAATTTGTATCGAAGACAACATATTGATAATCAGTAAGATATAATTTTATGAAAAATACTCAAAAAAACGTGCTGGATGCAATTTTTCGATAAATTTGAATATTCTGATAATTCTTTGATTATTAACACATTATAATCAACCTCACCATTTTTACCCCCAAATACCACCTTGGAGTCATTCATTTTTAAATTCTTGTTTCGACACTCTTTCAAGGTGGCGAATTACATGTTTCTTAACATTTCAGCAGGACTCCGCTGTCTTTTTTTCCGCGACCTAATGCTTTTTCAAAAAATCTACGCTGAAAATTTCTCCAAACTACTAAGTTTTTAAAATTGTAGCGCCCTGCAAATAAAATTACAGTGCGCTGTGAAGAAAAAAACAGTGCGCTGAAAATTCGCGCACTTTGTAGATTTTTCAAAACAACTCTTCGCCGAAGATAAATAAATGTAAAAGAACCGTCAAAAACGAAACACTATTTCACAGTTCAAAGGGTCTTTGGAAAATGCGCGTAGAATCCCCGTTTTCCAACAAAAGTTCGGCGCGCTTCATTTTGACGCGTGCCAGAGAGCTTGGAATTTTAACATTTGGTAAAATCAAAAAGAAAGTATTTTTATAGTGAATATGTAGATATAAAACTAAAACGGTTAAAATATTGACATTTTGTCAAACCGAACACCCCTCCAAAAACCGATGTCAAAAATTTTTTTTATGGGGTATAAAACCGCCCTAATTTAGCCCTGCAAATTTGGGCGACGGCAATGCGCTGAAATCAGACATTTCTGCCTGATTGTGTCGGGTTCGCGTTCACAGAACCTCTTTGTCTGTGTTTTTCTGCACTCAAACCGTAAAAAGGGTTGTTTAATCCGTAATCGGTATTATTGGATATTTAATTATTAACCATATCTTTGTATCATCATAAATGTAGATATGATGAGTGTTTAACAACCCAATAAAAACGACAGATTTATATGAAGAAGAATTTCTTGTTTATTCTTACCCTGTTGATAGTGCCTATGACGGTGATTGCCGTGAACAGCGGATGTACCGGAAAAGAAAAGGCTGAGAAGCAGCAGGAAACAGAGGTTGAGGCTGCAAAGCCGAAAGTCTATTTCACTAAAAACATTTCTTCTGATGCTCTTATGCGCATATACAATGCCCTTGGTCGCAAGGCTGAAGGTAAGAAGGTGGCTGTGAAGATTAGTACCGGCGAACCGGGAGGTCACAATTTTCTTGACCCTGACCTGATAGAGCCGCTTGTGAAGGAAGTGAAAGGCACCATCGTGGAGTGCAACACGGCATACGGCGGCAAGCGTTCCAAGACAGAAGACCATGTGAAAGCGGCAGAGGCGCATGGGTTCACACGCATTGCCGATGTGGATATTATGGATGCGGACGGCGATGTGGCATTGCCTGTGGGCGCGGGATGGAAACATATCGAAAATGACTATGTGGGCAAGCACTTCCTCGACTACGACTTCACCGTGGTGCTGTCGCACTTCAAAGGACATGCAATGGGAGGTTTCGGAGGTGCGATAAAGAATATCTCGATAGGCATCGCCTCTTCCGAAGGTAAGGCATGGATTCACACTGCTGGCAAGACGCGTGATGTGAAGGCCATGTGGGGACAGCTTCCGGAGCAGGATGATTTTCTTGAGTCTATGGCTGAGGCGGCGAAGGCTGTCATCGGACATTGCGGAGAAAATATCATATATATCAGTGTGGCAAACAATTTATCGGTTGACTGTGACTGCGATGCTCATCCTCATGCTCCGCAGATGAAGGATATAGGTATTCTGGCTTCGCTCGACCCTGTGGCTCTTGACAAGGCATGTGTGGATTTTGTCTATTCTTCTGACGACGAGGGAAAAGTCCATCTGATTGAGCGCATGGAAAGCCGTCACGGCATTCATACGCTTGAACATGCAGAGGAACTGGGCATAGGTTCGCAGGAATATGAACTGATAGACATTGACAAATGAAGCGTGACTCCAATTTCTCGTGTAAGGCTATGAAGTTATTTCTTTCTTTTGCGCTCCTGTCTTCGGGGATGCTTCCCGTGTGTGCTTACGAGGCCGACACGTTGCGCAGTGTGGTGACTGACAATGTGGTGATTACGGGTACAAGAAACGAAACGGACATTCGCCATCTGCCTATGACCATCACGACCATTGGGCATGATGTGCTTGAAGAAAATTTCCGTCCGTCGGTGCTGCCGACTGTCACGGAGCGAGTGCCGGGACTCTTCATCACGAGTCGCGGGGTGATGGGCTACGGAGTATCTACCGGTGCGGCTGGAAGCATAAAGGTGCGTGGCATAGGCAGCGGAGCGGACTTCCTTGTGCTGGTTGACGGTCTGCCGCAATATGCGGGGTTGATGGGGCATCCGATACCGGATGTTTATCAGACCATGACAGCCGATAGGGTGGAGGTGCTGAGAGGTCCGGCATCTGTGCTTTACGGTTCGAATGCTATGGGAGGAGTGCTGAATCTTGTCACCCGGAAGATGCATACCGATGGTCTGCACACCTCTGTCAACGCTTCTGCTGGAAGCTACGGTACGGTGCAGGGGGAGATTCTGAGCCGTATGAAGAGCGGACGGTTCTCCGGCATGGTGGGACTGAGCTACGGCAGTACGGACGGACATCGTGAAAACTCCGAGTTTGAGCAGTTCATGGGTTTTGTCAAATTAGGCTACGAGTTGTCCGACAAGTGGGCACTGCAAGGAAATGCGAATGTGACTTACTTCGATGCTTCCAATCCCGGCGAAGTGTCGAATCCTTACATAGACAATGACTCCGAGATTACGCGTGGCATGGCTTCCGTAGCTTTGACCAATGACTATGGGAAAACCTCCGGTGCGCTGAGTGCGTTTTACAGCTGGGGGCATCATCATATCAATGACGGTTATCATCCGGGGGGCACTCCGCAGACGCGGCTTTATCTTCATGACGACCTTATGGCTGGAGTCAGCCTCTATCAGAGTGCGATGCTGTTTTCCGGCAACCGCACTACCGTCGGCTTCGATTGGCAGCATTTCGGTGGCGAGGCATGGAACCGTGTGATTGCCACTGGGGAGCACCTTGGTCTTGCGGACAAGGAGGAGGATGAGTTTGCCGGCTATGTGGATTTTCGTCAGAACATCGCGGAATGGCTTTCTCTGGATGCCGGTTTGCGTGTTGACCACCATTCGCGTGTTGGTACAGAACTTGTGCCGCAAGGAGGACTGGCATTCCATTTGTCCGAAGGGGCAGAGCTGAAGGCGATGGTGAGCAAGGGATTCCGCAATCCTACTTTGCGCGAACTCTATATGTTCCGTCCTGCCAATCCCGAACTGTCTCCGGAGCGTGTGATGAACTATGAAATCGGATATTCGCAGCGGCTGTTAGAGAATGCCTTGAAGTTCAGTGCCAATGTGTTCTATCTGAAAGGCGACAATCTTATCTCGACGCAAATGGTCGATGGAAGTATGTTGAATGTCAATACCGGCGAAGTGGAAAACTGGGGTATTGAGGTCGATGCAGCGTATAATCTAAACACCAGTTGGAGCTTGGATGCGAACTATAGCTTCCTTCACATGGACAATCCTGTGGTTTGTGCACCCGAGCATAAGGTTTTTGTCGGGGCGAACTATTCGTACAAGCGGTTTGCAGCTGTGGCAGGACTTCAGTATGTGGGCGGAATATATACGGCGACAGGGACAAATGAGCATAAGGAAGATTATTTTCTGCTTAACCTCACAGCTTCATATCGTGTTATGCCTGAACTGCGTGTGTTCGTCAGAGGAGAGAATCTGCTGGCTCAGCGTTATGAGACTTACTTGGGATTCCCTATGCCGAAAGCCACATTCACAGGTGGGGTGAGCATAGATTTTTGATTTGGAAACAGGGCGCTTCTTTAAAATATGCAGGCTTCTCCGTTGCAGATGACGGAGAAGCCTGCTTTTCTTATTATGGAACGGCTTGTGCCGTTCTATAAAGGAAATGTTTATTTAATCTGTATGTCCAAACTTGCCGGTTCAATGTCTTTTCCTTTGACTGTCAGTGAGAGCGTACCGCTTTCACCCTGCGGCTGCACAATGGCAATGGCTTGTCCGCGGAACGTAGCAGGACGGAGTGAACGGAAGCTCTTCATGTCGGAGTAGTGGGCATTTCCGCCGATGACTTCGGCTTTCACACCTTTTGCCTCGATGGTCAACGGAACGGATGCGGTAGGAACAATGTTTCCGTCTTTATCTACCACGGAAATATTCACATACGACAAGTCGTTGTGGGATGAAGATATGGATTCTCTGTCAGCTTGAAGAACCACACGTGCCGGTTGTCCTGCGGTGACGAACTCCACAGACGCTGCATCTTTCCGGCTGCCGATGTTTTGTGCCATCAGTGTGCCCGGTTCATATTTCACATTGAACACAGCCGTATAGTTTTCTCTGTTCACCTCTTTTTCGCCGATGAGCTTGCCGTTGAGGAAAAGACGCACTTGTGGTGCGCGGCTATAGACCTTTACCTGCATTTCTTTGCCCTCGTATCCTTGCCAGTTCCAGTGATTCTCTTCGAGCGGCCATGCCCATCCGTTCACGTGTTCTCTCTTTCCGGCTGCTACAGGAGGACGTACTGCCATAGCAATCATGCTTTCTCTCCATACGACATCGCGGAAGTAGGACTGTGGCTTCTTGTTGCCGCAAAGGTCAATGTCGCCACACCATGCGTTATACCACGGCCAGTCCATGAACTGCGGCGAATGTTCGCCCTCTGCAAGTTCAAGCGTATGGGCAAGTCCTGCCTCGCCTACATAGTCGAATGCTGTCCATACAAAGTCGCCGATGATGTAAGGATGTTTCTCCACAAGATTCCAGCAGAGAGCAATGTCTTGCGGATACGACTCACTCTGGTACATCACACGTTGCGGATAAGCCTCATGGTCTTTCTCCCATTGTCTCCACTCGTAGTTGTAGCCCGCCACACCGAGATTGTGGAAAGCGCGCCATGAATCTTTCTCCCATGTGAACTGGCGACGGTCCCAGAATGAATTGACACCCATCGTGGAAGGACGTGTGGTGTCGTGCTTGCGTATGACGTTGTTGAGTCTTTGGGCTATCTCCATGCCGTGAGGGTCGTCGGCGCGCTGTGCAATCTCGTTGCCGATGCTCCACATGATAATGGAAGGATGGTTTCTGTCGCGACGAACCATCAGTGCCATATCGCGGTCGCTGTATTCCTTAAAGAAACGATGGTAGTCTTCGTTGCGTTTCGGTTCTTCCCATTGGTCGAAAACTTCGTCAATGACCAGTATGCCGAGACTGTCGCAGGCATTGAGGAATGCTTCGGCAGGCAGATTGTGAGAACAACGCACGGCATTGAAACCGTTCTGTTTCAACAGTTCCACTTTGCGGACTTCGGCACGGTCGATAGCAGCCGCTCCAAGCAGACCGTTGTCGTGGTGCAGACATCCGCCCTTCAGTTCAAGAGCTTTTCCGTTCAGCAGGAATCCTTTCTCAGCCGTAAACTCTATGGTTCTGATTCCGAAAGGAATAGTCAGCTTGTCGTTGGTCTTTCCGTTGCTCACGATGCTGATTTCCGCTTTATAGCGTTGCGGGTTTTCCACAGACCACAGTTTGGCATTCTTCACATTAATCTGGATAGCCACATCTGTACTTTTGGAAGAGAATGCAGGGAATGAAGTCTTTCCCGAAGCCACCTCTTTGCCGTCGGGAGCGATAATCCTTGCAAGGACTTCTCCGGCAGCGGCTTGTTTTCCTTCGTTGTGTATTGTTGCCGACAATTTGATTTCCGCATTCTTGCCGTTGACATGGGACGCATCAACAAAAGTGTCCCACTCATCAAAATGCGTGTGGCTTGTGGTTTCGAGCCATACGTGGCGATAGATTCCGGAACCGGCATACCAGCGGCTGTTCAGTCCTTCGTTGATAACTTTTACAGCGATAACATTTTCGCTTCCGTCAGTGCGGCAGTATTTCGAGAGGTCTATCTTGAAAGGCATGTATCCATACACATTGTATGCAGCCTTTGTCCCGTTAATCCATACTTCCGTTTGGTTGTAGGCTCCGTCGAACAGCAATTGCACGTTCTTGCCGCTGTATTCGTTGCCCAGACGAAAGGTCTTTCTGTACCATCCTTCGCCGCCTTCCGTCTGTCCTGTGTCCCAACGTCCGATGCTTGAACGCGAGAACGGACCTACTCTGACACCATCGCGTTGTTCCGGCAGCGGCTCTATGCTCCAGTCGTGAGGTACTGTCACCTCCCGCCATCTGCTGTCGTCAAAGTCTGTAACTTCTGCATTTGCTGCACATCCCCGGTAGAATCGCCAGCCTTCATCGAAGCTTGCTTTTCTCTCTTGTGCCGTGATGTTTCCCGCCGTGAACAGACAGAATGCTGCCACTGCGCTTTTTCTGAAAAAATCCATAAATGTTTGTTTAATAAAAAGGTAATAAGAAAAGTGTGAAGTCGCAAGGAATACCGGCAACGGCAATTCCTTGCGGCTTCGTGGTTTTATCATCTTATTTGATTAAGATCTTGCTTCTGCGTCCGTCTATATCTATGACATAGACACCTCGGTTGAGATTTTCGTTCTCCACCTTCATGCCCTGCATAGTATAGACGTTCACACCGTCAGTACTGTCTCCGGCAAATACCTTTCCGCCGTTGACGGTGATATGATATTCCGTTGCGTATGCTTCTGCACCGATGTGGTCAGTTTCGTCATTCTCTTTCTCGTAGAGGGAAACTTTGTCTGCGTTGATGACTTTTCCGGTGGCTGTTTCAATCAGCATACATACGAACTTCACATTCTTGCGGTTGCTGATGGAAGAAGGAAGACTGAACACAATGGTACTCTCTATGTCGGTGTCGCATTGGATTCTGTTTGGTATGAAACCGCTTTGCCCGTAGAAAGAAAGTCCCACACATGCGCGCGCCACATCTTTGTAGGCATATCTTACGTAGGACGAACCGTACTCTCCGCCTTCGCCCCATGCACCGAGATTAGGGTCGGAAAGGTTGCTGAAATAGTTGCTTTGTACCCCATAAAGGCTGTCTTCGAGTATCACGGTCAGTATATTGTAGGCAGCATTGTCAATGTCGGTAGCAAAACGTGTCGTCACCGGAAGACTGATTTGTCCTGTCATGTCATCGAACTCCGGCTTTCCGGTTCTGATTTCAGCTTGAGCGGGAACCTCCAATTCCTTGACAAATATGTCGGCAAAAGTCTTGTCTCCTGTCTCCGACATAAATGCGAAGTTGCCGTTGTTGTCGCTTGTCATCGGTGACAGATAGCCATCGAGACGGTTCACTTTGCCTGTCGGATAGGCTGAGAAACCGAGGAACGAGTTGTAGTTGTCAAACGCATACACGTCTCCGTTGTGGATACATACCGGAATCACCTGATTCGGGAACATCTTCTCTAAATATTCGATGGCGAGTGTTCCGAGCGGACAGTTGCCGCACCATGAGCCGGTACCTTCTTCTATGACAATCCGCTTGGTCGGGAGGAATGCCATATTCTTTACGTATGAAGTGACGGTCTGCACTTCGTTGTCCGCCTTCACGATGATGTCATATCCGGTCTCTTTGCCGATGGTAAGCGGCAGACGTCTTGGAAATGAGAAATCATAGCTGTCCGATACCGACAAGTCTATGTCAAGGTCAAGTGTGTCGCCCACAGTCTTGTCGTGCGACAAGTAGCTCACGGTTATCTTTTCAAACGCTTTGTCACTGATAATCTTGACATTTCCGCTCACTTCTATGTCCTCCTTCGCCACGACAATTTCTTCCGTGTGGTTGGTTGTCAGGATATTTCCCTTGTACATGATGCCTATATCATCGACAAACACCATGCTCTCTGCGTAATTCTCGTTCACGAATGCCACATAAATGCGCTTGCCTTCAAATTCGGCAAGAGAAATACAGTGCTCTTTCCAGTCATCGGCCAGATCCTCTTCCGACTTGCCCGGACTTTCCACTTCATCGTAGATGAGTTTTCCTTCTTTCCTTATGGCATCCACAATGGAAGCCGAAAGTGAGGAGAGATATTCATCGTATTCCCATACATATATCTTGAGTCGGTCGGAGCATACTTTGCGGTATGACTGCGACTTGAACGTCAGATAATAGAATGCATTGTCGATATACTGTTGAGGTATCACCATCCAGTCGTCCGATGTGCCTATGTTGTCGTAAAGCGAATGGGAAGCGGCACAATAGTCGTATGCCCCATTGTCGTGTATGGTGAAGTTCCAAGGAGTGCTTCCGCTGTTAAATCCGAGACTCTGCATTTCTGAATCAGGAGCCAGCTGGTCGCCGTCGTACAAAAGGAAATTGCCTGTCGAATTGTTCGGATTTGAGAAATCATCGAAGAATATGTATTCTGAACTATTGTCAGGAGTTTCGATGACAAATGCACCTGAGTAGTTTATTTCAATGGCTTCGTTGGCACAATATCCCATTTTATCGGTCACGACACCTGCCGGAATTTTTACCGTATAGTCGCTTCCACGCATCAATTTCTGCGTGGTGGCAGGGTAGGCATAGAGGTGCTTATCTACAACCGTGAGGTTAAGCTTTGCAATCGGTTCATCTACACCGCTCTTGTACAATTCTCCCTGTGCACCTTCCACTAAAGAAAGAGAAGCATCGAACTGTACCATCGCCACATTGTAATAGCCCAGTTCGGCTACGGAAGCTCCGTCGGCAGGCAATATCTCTGTCGGTTTCACCGGTTCGTAGGCGCGTCCCATATACTTGATGTTGATTTCCGGGCTTTCCACATTCTTGCTTTCTGTGACGAATGTGCCGGCAGGAATTGTCAGCGTGTGCATTTCTCCCGGAGTGAGATAAGCATTGCGCCCGAAAGCCAACCTTACTCTGTTGCTGCTGCCTTCCGGCTGGGTGATGCTCAAAGTAGATGCCACCATTTCACCATCTTTATATACATGAGCTTGCGCATTTGGAACAATCGATACACTACGATTGAATGTGAGATAGACACTGCTCATGCGTGCCAAACTGCAACCTTCTTCCGGCATGACGCTATATGCACCTAAAAGATTAATCCGGTTGACTACATCTTTGAAAGGTTCCGGAAGCGTCAGCGAATAGCATGGACCGCCAATCAGAGAAAAAGCTGCCAGAGTGCGCCCGTCATCGCTGATTGACATTGGAGTGCCGGTGTAGTCCATGCCGCCCTCTGAAGTGAAGGACATTCCGTATTGCTGGTTAAGAATGGTTGCAAGGTCAATCCATCCATTGTTGGAGCGGATATATAGTGTGCGCAACGGAGGATACATGGGCGATGTGCCGTACAACGTGCCGTCGTTGCCTACCGCTGCTGCCGAAATGTTGCGGTCTTCAGGGTCGCTGAACTCCTTATATTCCTTTGTCTCTGTGTCGTAGAGATAGCTTACCGTATATTCGGCAGAAGGCCATTCTCCGCCGCTGTATTCTGTCCGGTTGCTGAATCCTGCCACATAGCGTCCGTTGTTGCTTATCGACATATCATTGGAACCAAGCCTGTATGCCACAGTCTCACATGATTCTTCTTCCGTGTTGTAGATGCAGAAGCGTCCGCCGTTGTTCAGGAAAACCTTGCGTCCGTCTCCCGAAATCCGGAAAAACCTTGTGTTCTCGTTCTGTGTGAGACCGGGAAGAACAGCTATCTCACCGTCTTTCCACAGCATACTTTTCATGTCCCACGAACTGTCGAACAGGTAGCCGACCATCCATCGTCCGTCGGCAGACATATATTCTACCACACCTTCATAGTCTTCATATCCATCCGGAACCGGCAGCACATGCCAGCGGCTGTCCTTGTAGTATGCCGCATATCCGTTGAAACTTCCGACCACAGTCTTTCCGTCGTCACTGACATCGAAGGTACTTCCGTCGTAGCCTCTCTGCTCTTCAACGAGCGGAAGCGTTACTACTTGTCCGGTACTCAAGTCCATCAGCTTCACCAAACTGCCGTTGGCTGTCGATTCACCTGAGTTTACAGCACCGACAGCCCATAGTCCGTTGTCTGACGCATTGCGTAATGTGCTCACTCCGTTGAAAGGATAGAGCAGTGGCTTGTTTTGTGCATTTATGCTTTGTTGGCATAAAAAGCAGAGCAAAGCTATGATGCCTGTAATAATTTGTCTCATAATTTTATAGTCTTAGTTTATATTGTTGTTTGTTGCTGTCAGTTGTGTAATTTTTTCAGGTTTATTATCAGAAATATGGATTCCTCGATAACATTGTTTACTTGTTGCTACAAATTTATGCTTTTTTTTGCAGATACGTAAATTAATAATGTAAAAGATTGTGTTTTTTGTCATATATGTTTCGCATGGACTTTTCTTGTGGTAAAAAGTAAGTTTGTTTTTAAATAGGTTGTTCTCGACAGATTCCTCATGCTGTTTTAGTGGGTGTACTTAAACATGAGGAGTCTGTCGAATACAACCACTAAAAACACGCTAAAATACCACTTCCTGAAATGACAAAATGATATTTTCGCCCAAAATGAAAATTTAACACTTGAAGCGATTTTTTGCC
>X363_Desmarests_Spiny_Pocket_Mouse__coassemble_622_pt1 | contig 19436 bp, 21 predicted proteins | sample X363_Desmarests_Spiny_Pocket_Mouse__metabat2_low_PE_006 | metagenome-assembled genome bin X363_Desmarests_Spiny_Pocket_Mouse
TTTCTGATTTTGTCAAATGTTAAAAATCCAAGCCCTCTGGCACGCGTCAAAATGAAGCTCGCCGGACTTTTCTCGAAGAATGGGGATTCTGTGCGCATTTTCTGAAGCCTCCGCAAAATGTGAAATAGTGTTTCGTTTTGAAGCCGTTCTTTTACATTTATTTATCTCCGGCGAAGAGTTTCTGAAAAAAAACTACTAAGTTTTCAAAATTCCAGCGCACTGTCGTCACATTTCCAGCGCACTGTTTTTTTTGCCACAGTGCGCTACTTTTTTATTTGCTGTGCGCTGAAAATTTGACGACAGCGCACTGAAAATAAAAAAACACCGGGAAGCAGAAAAAAAGACAGTTTGCCTCGGTTGAAATGTTAAGAAGTGTATATTTATCTGTTTGGGAAGTGTGTCTGAACAGGAACTTAAAAGTGAGTGGATTTTTGAGAGTATTTGAGGATGTAAACGGAGAATTTATCTATAAAATATTAATAATCAACATATTAATAAAATACTCTGATTTTTTAGAAAATTGCGTCCGGCACGTTTTTTTGAGTGTTTTTGAAGAATTTTATATTCTATTGATTATCAACTATTTATCTTTAAGCAAAAAATTTCAACTCTTCGTCCTCGGCAAAAAACCACCCGAAATGTTAAATCTTCATTTTGGGCGAAAATATCATTTTGTCAAATCGAAAAATAATTTTTCAGCGTGCTTTTTATTGTTTCTAAGCGGATGTATTCGTTCAAATAAGAAAGACTTATTTTTTTAACATACCTCCGTGCAGTCTTTTAGACCCTGTTTATATCTATATAAAGGAAAAATTATGTAAAATTGCCTCTTATGTCGATAGATTTGGATACGGTCATACAAAGAGCGAAAGAAAAAGACCCGCAGGCCCTTGCCACTATATACAGGATGTATTACCCCAAAATGGTAGGGGTGTGCATAAAGATTATCAAGAAGGACGAGGGCATGGTACATGATCTCGTTCATGATGCTTTTGTCCTTGCTTTCGCCTCACTGGACAAACTAAGAGACAATGAAAGGTTTGGAGAATGGCTGACCACAATTGTGAGGAATGTGGCATTGAAACATATTGCACAGAAGGAGAAAGTTCATCTTGTCTCTCTTTCGTCAATAGCTTCAAACGATGAGGTGCTCGTTGACTATGCGTCTGCCCCTGATACTCAGATGAACAGCAAGGATATACTTGAACTCGTTGCACAACTGCCCGAGGGGTACAGAAAAATCTTTCAACTTTCAGTGATAGAAGGATTCTCACACAAGGAGATAGCCGCCATGCTCGGCATTGAACCACACAGCTCGTCTTCACAGCTTTCGAGGGCTAAAGGCATGTTGAAGCGAATCATGAAATACAGAATGCTGGCTGTCATTCTTCTGCTCATTGTTTCAATTCCGCTGTACTTTATCCTGTCGCACCGTGGCAAAGAAGACACATACGTGGTAGATGTGCCCAAGAAAAAGAAGACGAAGAAAAAAGAGCGTATTCGGTCTAAAGACACTGAAGAACCTGTCCGTATCGAAGAGACTGACGAGAAGGGCGGTTCTCTTCCTCAGACTTCAGATGAGCGCATTGACAGTACCGAACACTTTATTGATGCGACGGACACGGTTTTCACGATAACAGTTCCGGACTTGCGGGAAACCATAGAAGAGCATCTGACCGCTGAAACAGCCGGAGACAGTATCGGAACTGTGGCAGAAGATACGGTCATTCTCCCAGCCATCACACCAGATGAGTATCTTGTCCACAACAGTAAGCCAAAGAGCCACAAGTGGCAGTTACTGACAGCCGGTTCGCTCGGTCCGGCTTTGGCTCAAAGCATGTACAAACTGATTGCCACCGGCGACATCGGTTCTGATTGTCCTACTTATGACCATGCAAGCACATGGGAGGAGTACGGCAACTATCTGCGCTCCATCAGTCATGACCATACATCGGCAGACACGCTCACTCTCATCCAGATTGCCGACAACAACAGCGGAGAGATTAAGGAGACGGAACAGCATGACAAACCGATTACATTCGGCATATCAGTGACCAGACCTTTGGGCGACAGGTGGAACATCGAGACCGGTCTTCAGTATTCACTCCTGAAATCCCGCTTCACGATGGGAGACAACGGTTATGCCATTGTCAAGAACCAGAAGATTCATTATCTCGGACTGCCGCTTAAACTGTCGTACCGCATGATTGACTACAAACACTTGTCGGCATACGGTTCTGCTGGACTTACCCTCCATGTTCCGGTATATAACAAGGTGAACACTCACTACATGTTGAATTGGCAGGTTGCCTATACCGACACAATTGGCAGCAGACATGTCAATCCTTCACTGCAATGGTCAACAAGTGTCAGCCTCGGTCTGCAATATAAGTTTACTCCGGGTGTAAGCATCTTTGTAGAACCGACGTTCAACTGGTATGTACCTTCCGGAAGCAAGACACATACTATCTGGACAGAGCATCCGTTAATGTTCACAAGTCCATTCGGCATCAGAATCACGTGGTAGTCTTTTTACCGGCAGATGCAGTCTTTTCCGTTTTTGGGGTATCTATAATAAGTGTAAATCCTCAAAAAAGCGGAAGACTGAATTATGCAAGACAGACACGAGAACAGAAAAAAATATTTCTATGAACTGGCTGCAACCAGCAAGGAATATTTCATTCCCTACATACAAAAATATAAATGTATAAAGAAAGGGATGCAGGTATTGGAAATAGGATGTGGAGAAGGCGGGAATCTGCTGCCTTTCGCACAAATGGGTTGCCACACCTTGGGTATTGACCTCGCAAAAGGAAGAATAGACGATGCAAATCGGTTTTTCTCAGCTTGTCATGCAGAAGGACGGTTCATATCGTCCGACATATTCAACATGGACAGCATGTTCCATTCTTTTGACATTGTAATTTGTCATGATGTCATGGAGCATATAGCAGATAAACAAAGACTGATTTCCCTGATGGAGAATTTTCTTTCTCCAGACGGAGTGTTGTTTGTTTCTTTTCCTGCTTGGCAGATGCCTTTCGGAGGACATCAGCAGATATGCCGAGGAAAAGTGGTAAGTCATCTGCCGTTCATCCACCTTCTGCCGAAGCCTGTGTATAGAAAAATATTGTCGAAAGAGAGTACGGCATGTATCCGCGAACTGCTTTCAATACGAGATACAAGAACCACTGTCGAAATGTTTGAAAAATTGGTTCTTGCATCTCATTCTCTTCAGACGGTTAATAGGACTTTATTTCTCATCAATCCCCACTACAAAGTGAAATTCGGTATGAGACCAAGAAAATTAAGTTCCTTGATTGGGAATGTACCGTGGCTGAGAAATTTCTTCACCTCTTCATGCTTCTATCTTTGTTCTGTCCGGAAACAAAGATAAATCAAAAATGTACCACAAACTCTGCGACAACCTTGTTCTGCTCAGAAATGGCAGGAACCACATTCTTGGCATAAAAATATTGTTCGTAGTTAAGTCGCAAATCAGACTGTAACGACTTCTTTCCAAGACTGAAAGTGATTCCGGCAGTCAGACGGTGTCGTTCCGGGTCATCCGTTTTCAGATGTCCCAGTTCGTCTGTTCCACCTTTACTGTGGTCTGACATATAATCATATCGCCCGAGAAAAGAAATAGAGGTGAGTCCTTTTCTTACAGGCAGACGGTATGCCACGAAAGCATCGACCGCATTGACCGGTGTGAACGCATCGTGTGCATAGAACTTACGAAGATATTCCGCCTCAATGTGCCAACGTGAATTGTCCCAATATGCACCTACATCATACATCATGACATTTGTCTGTCCGGCATTCGCTTTCTGGCAGCTGATGGTGATGTTTGTCTGTCGGGCAATCAGAGTCTGGGCTTTGAATGAAAAGTTGTAGTTGTTTGTCCAGTAATCTTTCTGATTTGTCAGTCCGGAACCGTTGAAGACACCTCCTTCGATTGTGACGGGAGTCTGTTTGCCGAAAGTCCATGAGAAAGCGGCACCGACATCGCGTACATTGCCCACCTGTTTGGCTATAAAAGAACGATTGGCGAAGAACTGCAAATGTGGCGAGCGGTGTGCGTCTATGGTAAATGGAACACGCATCTGCCCGGCAGTCAGTTTCCATGCCTCTTTGGGCTGGAATCTTACGTAAGCATCCAACATCTTTATGGCTCCCTCATCGGAGAGGTCTATTTCAGCTTTGTATCTGACAGAAGGAATAATCTTTCCCTCTACACTAAGCCGGGCATTACGTATCTCAAACCTGCCTTTGTCTATCTGAGGCTCATGCTCATACTTTGCCCGTATTGTTCCGTGAATCTCCGGCATGTACTCCGACTTGAGAAATCCGTCGGGCATGTTCTGCGACCATGCAGCCGAAGCAGTAAGTAATGCCGCTGTCAGAAAGGTTCCAATTCTAATTTTATTCATCTTGATTGTTTTTTGTAGGGCAAAGATTGCACAATGGTGTTTCATAAATATTTTCTAATTGTGAAGAATTTATTAAGAATGTTTTCCGAAAAACATACAGGCACATAGATATGGCATACACTGATTTCATGCGGCTTTTCGGTTTAACATTTTTTTATTTGCACATCAAAAAAAATGGTGTGCAATTTTTTCTGTTATTTCGTGCACACTCACAATAAGTATGTGTAAAACGCTAATAATTACCACTTTTTTATTTGTCATAGCTATGAAAACTTGTTACTTTTGAACCATAAAAAGCGACAATATATACAAAGTGTGCAATTATTTTTATTGCAACTGAACTTTTATGTGTCTTTAGACATTTATTATAGTAACCAACAGTAACAACGTTATAAAAAGCAATGATCGAAAGGTTTTTGAAGCAGACTACGTTCACTTCGATGGACGATTATGAAAAGAATCTGGAGTATATTATTCCGGAAAATTTCAATTTTGCTTACGATGTGATGGATGAGTGGGCAAAAATTGCTCCAAACAAATTGGCTCTTTTGTGGACAAATGATAAAGGTGAAGAAAAACGTTTTTCATTCTCTGACCTGAAGCGGGAGACAGATAAGGTAGCATCATATCTTACCACGCTTGGTATAGGAAAAAATGACATGGTGATGTTGATTTTGAAGCGCAGATACCAGTTCTGGCTTACGATTATTGCTTTGCATAAGATTGGTGCCATTGCCATTCCCGCCACTTATCTGTTGACGGCGAATGATATTGTATATAGATGCAAATGTGCTGACATAAAGGCTATAATCTGTGCCGGCGATGCGGAAATCGTCAAGCATGTCGATGGAGCCTACCCTGATTGTCCGTCTTTGGAATACCGCATAAGTATCGGACCTATGATACCGGAAGGATGGGAGGACTTCATGGAAGGTGTAGAGAATGCTCCGAAATTCGAGAAACCGAAGTATGTAAACAAGTCAACAGACTATTCCATCATGTATTTTACAAGCGGAACAAGCGGAGAACCCAAGATGGTTATTCACGACTACACATACGCTTTGGGACATTTATCCACCGCCGCTTTCTGGCATAACCTCACTCCGGACAGTCTGCACCTTACTGTAGCGGACACTGGATGGGGAAAGGCTGTATGGGGAAAGCTGTACGGACAATGGATTGTAGGAGCTGCCATCTTTGTATATGACCACGAGAAATTCACTCCAGCGGATATATTACATAAGATAGAGGAGTATAAGGTCACTTCGTTCTGCGCTCCGCCCACAATATACAGGTTCATGATTCGCGAAGATCTGAACAAATTCAACCTTTCATCATTACAATATTGTACGACTGCGGGCGAAGCACTCAACTCTGCAGTATATGAAAAATTCTATGAGGCTACGGGCATACGTCTGATGGAAGGTTTCGGACAGACGGAAACGACGCTCACCCTCGGCACATTCCCTTGGATGGAACCAAAACCGGGTTCTATGGGTATCCCTAATCCTCAATACGACATTGATTTGCTGACCGCAGACGGAAAAAGTGCGGGAGTCGGCGAACAAGGACAGATTGTGATACGTACAGACCGTCGCAAGCAAATCGGACTGTTCTGCGAATATTACAGAAATCCCAAGCTGACGCAGCAGGTATGGCACGATGGAGTTTATTACACAGGCGATCTTGCCTACTACGATGAGGATGGGTATTATTGGTTTGTAGGTCGTGCAGACGATGTGATAAAAAGCTCGGGATACAGAATCGGGCCTTTCGAAGTGGAAAGTGCACTCATGACGCATCCGGCAGTCGTTGAATGCGCCATCACCGGTGTTCCGGATGAAATCAGAGGACAGGTGGTGAAGGCTACGGTCATTCTCGGAAAGGAATGGAAAGACAAAGCTTCGGAGGCACTTGTGAAGGAACTGCAAGACCATGTGAAGAAGGTGACGGCACCTTATAAATATCCGCGAATAATTGAGTTTGTGGATGAACTTCCTAAAACCATCAGCGGCAAGATACGTCGTGTGGAAATTCGCGAGAATGACTCAAAGCGATAAAGACGAAAGACTATAAAGATTCAGAGCAATAGTAATAAAGAGTAATCTGATGCAAGAAAGCGACATAGAATCGGTTATCAGAAAGTTGGATATCGACATTGCCGCTCATCCGACGGATGACAATCTCTTCTATGAGCGCGGCAATGCCTACTGGAAGTTGCAGGACTGGAAACAATGCCTCGACAATTACACGGAGGCGATACGTCTCAATCCGGACAGTCCGGCCGTGTCGATGAAGAACATGGTACGGGATATTCTGCAATTCTATAATAAAGAAATGTATAATGTATAATCAATAATCGGAGAACGCATATTGCGCACCCCCTTATAAAAAAGAAAAAGATTGATATGGGAAAGATGAGAGGTGCTATCGTAGTAGATATAGAGCGTTGCAAAGGATGCAATTTGTGTGCGGTAGCTTGTCCGTTAAATCTTATCGAGCTAACAGAAACAGTGAATAGGAAAGGGTATAATTATGCCCGGCAACACACCGTAGAGAAATGTATAGGATGCGCTTCGTGTGCTATGGTGTGTCCTGACGGTTGTATAACAGTGTACAGAAAAAAGGAGGAATAACAGATGGACATGAAAAAGGACATTGTATTGTTGAAGGGTAACGAAGCTATAGCAAAAGCAGCTTACAGATACGGATATGACGGATTTTTCGGTTATCCTATCACTCCGCAAAGTGAAATTCTGGAGACTCTCTCACTTGACAAGCCGTGGGAAACGACAGGAATGGTGGTTTTGCAGGCTGAAAGCGAGATTGCTTCCATCAACATGGTGTATGCAGCAGGTGCTACCGGCAAGTGTGCAATGACTTCCTCTTCAAGTCCGGGTGTGGCATTGATGCAGGAAGGCATATCCTACATGGCAGCATGTGAAATCCCGGGGCTTGTGGTCAGTGTCGGACGAGGAGGTCCGGGACTCGGTACCATACAGCCCGGACAGGCAGACTATTATCAGGCTGTCTATGGAGGCGGAAACGGTGATTACCACTGCATTGTGCTTGCCCCTGACAGTGTGCAGGAAATGGCAGACTTTATGGGACTGGCGAAAGAACTGATGTTCAAGTGGCGTATGCCGTTGATAATCCTCTCTGACGGTGTGATAGGGCAGATGATGGAGAAGGTGGTGATGCCTCCTTTCCAGCCGCGCCGCTCAGACGATGAAATCCGTGAGCAGTGTCCGTGGGCGACTAACGGACTCGGACTGAAAGGTCGTAAATATAATTTTATGAGTTCGCTTGAACTGGACGCAGCGGAGATGCAGAAAAGGAACAGGGCGATGACAGACAAATACAACCGCATCTGTGAGACGGAAGTGCGCTACGAAAGTTATAAGGCTGATGATGCAGAATATATCATCATTGCTTACGGATGTTCGGCACGTATCAGCATGAATGCAGTAGATCGTCTCCGCAGCGAAGGAGTCAAGGCAGGTATGCTTCGCCCTATCACCCTGTGGCCTTTCCCGACGAAAAAGATAAAGGAACTTGCTTCGCATTGCAAGGCGATGCTGACGATAGAGTTGAGCGAAGGACAGATGGTAAACGATGTGCGTGCTGCCGTAGAAGGCAAAGTGCCAGTCTCTTTCTTCGGACGTTCCGGAGGTGTAGTGCCTTCACCGCATGAGGTCTATGAGGCATTCAAAGAGCTTGTAAAGCCATGAACAGCCGCTGTCTGAGAATGAGACAAAGAACATGAATTATTTCGGTAATAGATTTGTTTGGTAAAATGATGACAACAGAAGATATAATACAACCGGAGAACAGGGTTTACGGCAAACCTTCTCTGATGAACGATACTCCAATGCACTATTGCCCGGGATGCAGCCACGGAGTGGTGCATAAACTGATAGCCGAAGTGATAGAGGAAATGGGAGTAGAGGAAAAGACAGTAGGTATCTGTCCGGTAGGATGTGCGGTTTTTGCATATCGCTATGTGGATATAGACTGGATTGAAGCCTCTCACGGACGCGCTCCGGCATGTGCAAGTGCCGTGAAACGTCTGTGGCCCGACCATCTTGTATTTACTTATCAAGGCGACGGAGACCTTGCCTGCATAGGAACAGGGGAAACCATACACGCGCTCAACAGAGGTGAGAACATCGCCATAATATTCATTAACAATGCCATCTACGGCATGACGGGAGGACAAATGGCACCTACAACCCTTATGGGAATGAAGACAGCAACCTGCCCTTACGGTCGCCAACCCGATCTCCACGGTTTTCCTCTGCACGTGACGGACATTGCTTCTACCCTTGAAGGCACGTGCTATGTGACCCGTCAGGCGGTGAACACCGTAGCCAACATACGCAAGGCGAAGAAAGCCATTCGTCAGGCATTTGAAAACTCGGTGAACAAACGTGGTTCAAGTCTTGTAGAGATTGTATCCACCTGCTCGTCCGGCTGGAAGATGTCGCCGGAGAAAGCAAACCAGTGGATGGAAGAGAACATGTTCCCATATTATCCGTTGGGAGATTTGAAGAACGTAAATAAGGAGTAAAGAAAATGACAGAAGAGATAATCATATCAGGTTTTGGCGGACAGGGAGTGCTTTCGATGGGAAAGATTCTCGCATACGCAGGAATTATGGAAGACAAGCAGGTAAGCTGGATGCCTGCTTACGGTCCGGAGCAGAGAGGAGGAACGGCAAATGTCACGGTGATAGTCAGTGACAATCCCATATCTTCTCCGATTCTTAGCCAGTACGATACGGCAATCGTACTGAATCAGCCTTCACTGGAGAAGTTCGAACCGTTGGTGAAACCCGGCGGAACCATCCTGTATGACGGCTACGGCATATACAAACGTCCGTCGCGTACCGACGTGAATGTATATCGGATTGACGCAATGGAAGCTGCAGCGAAGATGTCCAACAACAAGGTGTTCAACATGCTTGTACTGGGAGGTTTGTTGAAGGTACGCCCCATTGTTACGGTAGAAGATGTGGTGTTAGGTCTTCACAAGGCATTGCCTGAGCGTCACCACAAGCTTATCCCTATGAATGAGGAAGCAATCCGTAAAGGGATGGACTTGGTAGTGAAAGTATAAGATTCCCCTTTTTTGTTATTATATACATGTGAGCACAGAGAATACAGGGAACTTCCCATCCGTATTTTCTGTGCTTTTTTATATTCTCATGGCAACAGACAAATTCATAGACATACACACACATGACGGAACGGCTGATAGTCACACCATATCAGTCATAAACAAAGACATGGCAGGGTGGGGCAGAGCTGACAAGCAAAGTCCCGACACGTACTTTTCCGTAGGGATACACCCATGGAAAGTGGCTCCGAACTGGAAGGAACATATTCCGATAGTGGAAAGCATGGCAAAACATCCCGATGTGTTAATGGTCGGTGAGTGCGGGCTTGACAAAGTTCATGGTGAGTGCGACATGGAACTCCAGAAAGAGGTATTTCGCTGGCACATTTCGCTTTCAGAACGTCTGGCAAAGCCGCTTCTCATACATTGCGTAAAGGCATTCGATGAGTTGCTCAGGATAAAGAAAGAAACAGCTCCCCAACAATTGTGGATTGTACACGGTTTTCGCGGAAAGAAAGAACAGGCTATACAACTGATGAGGAATGGCATAGAACTCTCCTTTGGCGAGAGATTCAATGAAGATGCGCTTCATGAGGCTTATAAATGTAATAAATTGTGGATTGAGACGGACGACAAACAGATTCGCATTGAAAGTGTATATGATGTCATATCAGACAAACTCAATTGTCCTGTCGGTCAGCTGGCAGACAGAATGAGAACAAAGTTTCTGCGTGTTTTCGGTAAATAAATGAATTGCTTTTTCAGTTCGTTCATTTTTGGCGAATGTATTCACAGACTACACATGCTATTTAGGTGGTTGTCTTTGACAAACTCCTATTTACTATTTTAAGTGAATACATCCATTTTATACGTTCCCTCTCCAAAAAAACAAAGCAATATCCATTAAACCTTTCACACATTGCTATGTCAAATCCATGTTTTCTAATAAAAAAATGAGATTTATGAAGAAATTTGCATTATTGACCATCCTCGCTTTATTAGGATTTGGTAGTATGTCCGCTCAAAAAGGAAACAGACGTCCTCAAATGTCTGTAGAAAAGCGTGTTGAAAGATTGAAGAAAGAGCTTAATCTTACAGACGATCAGGTAAAGCAGGTAACAACTTTATACACCGATTTTCAGAAGAAAATGCAGAGTGCAGAAAAAGGTAGCCGCGAACAGATGTGTGCAGAACGTGACAAACTGAACAAACAAGTGGAGGCTGTCCTGACCGATGAGCAGAAAAAATCTTTCAAGAAAATGCAGACCCAAAGACAACAAGGACAGAGAGGACAATGGCAAGGTCAAAGAAGAGACCGAAATGAAGAATAAAAAAATGTCTTTGTTAAGTGGGTACATTCACTGATTTTAGTGGATGTACCCATTGTTTTAAACGGATGTGTTCGATACTCCTCATACTATTATTGTATTCAACAGATTCCTCTGTATGTTAAGTAGGTGTGTAGGAGTCTGTCGAAGACAACCATTTAAATCACGCTAAAACCAACTTTTCTGATTTGACAAAATGATATTTTCGTCCAAAATGAAAATTTAACACTTCGAGCGTTTTTTTGTTGAAGATGAAAAGATGAAAATTTTGGCTTAAAGATAAACAATTGATAATCAATAGAATACAAAAATTCTCAAAATGCTCAAAAAAACGTGCCGGACGCAATTTTTCGACAAATCTGAATATTCTAATAAATCATTGATTATTAATATATTACAAACAAACTTGCCGCTTCTACTCCCAAATGCCGCCCGAACACCACCCACTTTTAAGTTCCTGTTCAGATACATTTCCAAAACAGATAATTATACACTTCTTAACATTCTGACAGAACTCCGCTGTCTTCTTCTTCGTTCCCCAGTGCTTTTTCAAAAACTCTACGCTGAAAATTTCTCCAAACTACTAAGTTTTTAAAATTGTAGCGCACTGCAAATAAAATTACAGTGCGCTGAAAATGTGACGACAGTGCGCTGAAAATTTGAGAACTTAGTAGTTTTTTCCAAAAGACTCTTCGCTGAAAATTAATAAATGTAAAAGAATCATTCAAAAACGAAACACTATTTCACAATTCGAAAAGGCTTCACGAAATGCGCGTAGAATCCTCGTTCTTCGACAAAAGTTCAGCGCGCTTCATTTTGACGCGTGCCAGAGGGCTTAGAATTTTAACATTTGACAAAATCAGAAAGACAGAAAACAAGTGTAAAATCCGCAAAACAAGAATCAAAACAACAAAAATAGTTGTCATTTTGTCAAAATCAGACATACCTCAAAAAAACGATGTCAAAAAAATTTTTATGGGACATTTACAGACCACTTTGCCACAAACATCTGCACAAGTTGTCAAGTACACTTTCCAAACTCCACAGAAGAATCCACATTTCCGATTCAAAAATCATCGGTGTACGCATACAGAATCTGCATTTTACATGATGCACATCAATATTTCCGCTAAAAGTCATAACTTCGTCAGAAAGTTAGTACCTTTGCGGGCAAAATATTACAAGCTATAAACTTGAAACAGGAATGAGAGTTTTAATCATAAATACTTCTGAAAGAATAGGCGGAGCGGCTATCGCGGCCAACAGGCTCATGGAAGCGTTGAAGAACAACGGGATAAAAGCCAAGATGTTGGTTCGCGATAAGCAGACGGAGCAAATGACTGTGGTACCTATCGGCGGCAACTGGATGCTTCCGGTGAAGTTCGTATGGGAACGCATCGTCATTTTTATTGCCAACAGACTCAAGAAGCACAACCTTTTTCAGGTCGATATAGCCAATACGGGCACTGACATCACTTCCATGCCGGAGTTTCAGCAAGCCGACATCATCCATCTGCATTGGGTGAACCAAGGATTCATGTCGCTCTCCGACATTGAGAAAATCATACGTTCCGGAAAGCCCATTGTCATCACCATGCACGACATGTGGTACTTCACCGGCATCTGCCATTACTCCGGGAGCTGTGACAAATACCGTAACGAATGCAATCATTGCCCTCTGCTGACCAAAGGCGGATTCGGCAAAGACCTCGCCTCAAAAGTGTTCAAGAGGAAACTCAAGATATACAGTGAGGCAAAAATTACGTTCATCGGTTGCAGCCGCTGGATTTCCGCACTTGCTGAACAAGGACGGCTAACAAACGGACAGGTGGTGATGAACATCCCAAATGCAATCAACACCAATGTGTTCCACCCTAAGGACAAGGCGGAAGCGCGCCGTATATGCCATCTTCCGGAAGACAAGAAGCTGGTGCTTTTCGGTTCGCAACGCATCACGGACGAGCGCAAAGGTTTCAAATATTTAGTGGATGCCTGCAATCTCATCAAATCCAACTATCCGGAGCTTGCAGAGCGTATATGTCTGGTGGTGGTCGGTGCAGACTCGGAGAAAGTGCGCAGCCAGATTCCGTTCCCCGTATATCCTGTCAGCTACGTGAGCGACGAGGAGTATATGGTCAATCTCTATAATGCCGTTGACATATATGTCACTCCTTCTCTTCAGGACAATCTACCGAACACCATTGTCGAAGCCATGTCGTGCGGAGTACCGTGTGTGGGATTCAACGTAGGCGGCATACCGGAAATGATAGACCACCTCCACAACGGATATGTGGCAGAATATTGCAATGCTGATGATTTCGCCAACGGCATACGGTGGACACTCGACAGCAGCAACTACGACAGCCTGTGCGACATTGCACGAAGAAAAGCTGTAAGTACGTATTCGGAGAGCCATGTGGCGCGCCTATATACCAATGTCTATAACAAAGTGGTCAACAAATAAATAATGCTCAACTTGGAACATAAACCTTTGATAACGATTGCCACTGTGACTTACAATGCGGAAGCCGTGCTTGAACAGACGTTGCGCAGCGTGGAGGAACAGACCTTCAATGATGTGGAGCATATCATTATAGATGGGGCATCCTCAGACGGAACTCTCGCCTTGTCGCAGACATACAAGGACAGAAACGAAGGGAGGAGAATTGTCATCATCAGCGAACCGGACAACGGACTCTACGATGCCATGAACAAAGCCATAGACATCGCCACAGGAAAATATATCTGTTTTCTGAATGCCGGAGACAAACTGCACAGTCCGGAAACGCTTGAACATGTAGCCACATCGGCACTGAGCAAATGCCGGTGCGGAGCCAATGCAGACTGCGACATTATGGGATGCCGCAGTCTCGGTGCCACGGAATGTACATGTGTCGGCATAATATATGGTGACACAGACATTGTAGATGAAAATGGAAACCGACTGAGAAGCCGCCGGTTGTCCCCTCCGGAAAAGCTGACATGGAAATCTTTCCGCAACGGAATGCTTGTATGCCATCAGGCTTTCTATGCAAACACTGCCATCGTGGAGAAATACAATACTCAATATCGCTTCTCGGCGGACTTCGACTGGTGCATACGTGCCATGAAGAATGCCCAGAAACGGGGAATGTGCTTTGTGAACACAAAAAAAGTGCTTGCCGACTATCTTTCGGAAGGAATGACCACAGCCAACCACAAGGCTTCGCTCAAAGAACGGTTCAATATAATGGTCAGCCACTATGGGCTTCTGACCACGATTTTTCAGCATTTGTGGTTCGTGGCGAGAGCTATAATAAAAAAATAAGAAACCTAAAAGGAAAGTTCACAACAAAGAAATCACACAAAAAAGGCGATAAGGCTATTTTTCACGGATACATCCGCAAAAAATAGCCTTATCGCCTTTTTATTTCGTCACTTTATCTTCTTTTCTTCTTCTTTCCTCCGTTCTTTTTTCCTTTTTTCTTCTTGCCTTGTTCGGCAAAGTTCGCAATGAACGGATTCTTGTCCGGAAAATCGGAAGAAAGCTTCTTGACAAGTTCAAAATCAAGCTGCTTACGATAGAGATTTGCTCCTGCCACTTTTATGCGCAGAGAGTCACCGATAGAGAACTTCTGGCGACTGTTACGTCCTACCAAACAGTAGTTCCTCTCATCAAAGTCAAAGGCTTCATTACCGAGAAAACGCACTGCAATAAGTCCTTCGCACTTGTTTTCATTGATTTCCGCATAGACTCCGAACTCTGTAACTCCGCTGACTGTTGCGTCAAACTCCTGTCCTATCTTGTCGGACATGAACTCAACCTGCTTGTACTTGATGCTTGCACGCTCGGCACTTGAAGCAAGCTGTTCCATGTCACTGCTATGTTCGCACAAAGCTTCGTACTTCTTCTGGCTCGCACTCTTCTCGCCCTTGGCATAAGCCGTAAGCAAACGGTGAACCATAAGGTCCGGATAACGACGTATGGGGGAAGTGAAATGTGTATAGAAATCAAATGCAAGTCCGTAATGTCCTATATTGAAAGTACTGTAACGTGCTTTCATCATAGCCCTCAGCGACACATTCTCCACGAGTCCCTGCATCTTCTTTCCCCTGACATCAGAAAGAAGTTTGTTGATGCTTTTTGCTACTTCCGCTTTAGTTCCTTGGGTACGCAGACTATATCCGAAACGAGTTACAAACTGGCAAAGATTCTCCAGTTTATTAGGGTCAGGCATATCATGAATGCGGTAAGGCAATGTCTTCGCTTTCGCATCGCCTTTCTTCACCTTGCCTACACTCTCAGCCACAGTCCTGTTTGCCAGCAGCATAAACTCCTCTATAAGTTTGTTGGCATCCTTGGCCTGTTTGAAATAGACACTGATTGGTTTTCCTTTATCGTCGATTTCGAAACGCACTTCCTCGCGATCAAAATTAATCGCTCCGTTCTTGAATCTTTCCGCTCTCAGACGGTGCGCAAGGCGGTTGAGCGTAATGAGTTCATTGCAGTACTCTCCCTTACGTTTCTCTTCCGGAACCGGTTCTACCGGAACATCCTTGTTTTTTCGCAGCTTGTAGTCTTCCGGAGAAGCCTCGCCATTTTGTTCCAAAATTTCCTGCACCTCCTCATACACAAATCGACGGTCACTCTTTATCACGGTATGTGCTATATGGAAAGCTTTGATCTCAGCCTCATCGTTCAAATCGAAGATGACGGAATAAGCCAACTTCTCTTCATCGGGACGCAGTGAACAGATGAAATTACACAGACGTTCAGGCAACATCGGCACAGTACGGTCAACAAGATAGACGGAAGTGGCTCTCCGCTGTGCCTCTTGGTCTATGACCGAACCTTCTTTCACATAATGAGAAACATCCGCAATGTGTACTCCCACTTCCAAAAGTCCGTTATCTTTCTTGCGTATTGACAAAGCGTCATCAAAATCCTTGGCATCTCTCGGGTCTATCGTGAACGTGGTCACACCACGGAAGTCTTCACGCTTCGCAATTTCTTCCTGTGTAATCTCCGCATTGATATATTCGGCAGCCTTCTCCACCTCCTCCGGATAGGAATAAGGCAGTCCGAACTCAGCAAGAATGGCATGCATCTCTGTTTCATTCTCGCCTATCTTTCCTATAACCTCAACCACCTCGCCAACAGGATTGCGTGAATTTTCAGGCCACTCTACCACACGGACAATCACTTTGTCGTCAGCTTTAGCACCTTTGGTCTTGTTCAAAGGAATGAGTATGTCGGCAGGCAGGTTGCTGTTGGGAGAAACAAAGAAAGCGATGGAGTCCTGCAATTGCAAAGTGCCAACGTATGGTTTGTCACTTCTCTTTACAATCTCCACAATTTCTCCCCTCAGTTTGCTGGAACCTCTCCTCTTTGCATGAAGACTCACCTTCACAACGTCTTCAGGCAAAGCACGGTGAATATCTTCATCATAAATCCTTATGCCCACACCGTCTGCCGTATCCACAAAATTATGTCCGTTAGATGTGCGATGGAACACACCTTCCATAATTCTCGACATCTTCTTGTTCAGGAAAAATTCTCCGTCTTCGTTTCTCGCAATAAATCCATCCTCAAGAAACTCGTTCAGCACATCCACACACAACATCTTCTGCGGATGTGTCGTCAGTTTAAGATTACGGAAAAAGCTTCTAAGTGTAAACACTTTGTCAGGATGAAGCTGCAAATATTCGGAAACAATAGTTGACAGTTCTTTCTTTGTAATTCTCGGAACTGCTTTTTTCTTTGATTTTGCCATAACTCACTTTTTTAGAAGACACTCCACTGTCTCGCAAAGTATCTTTATTATTATTTAGCTAACTAAGATATGCAAATAAAGGCATAAAAGTTGTTTCAATGTCGTTAAAATGTCCGAAAACAAGTGAAATGTATTAACTTTGCCCACACATCAGCCATAAATTGCCGAACACAACAAGCAAAAAAGGCTAAAAAAGAAAGAAATATCCGGACTCCGAAACTACACATTTTTCAGAATGGAACAAACAAAAATACTTATTACCGGCGCAAGCGGCTTCATTGGCAGTTTTCTGTGCGAAGAAGCACTACGGCGGCGCATGAGCACATGGGCGGGTATGCGCTACGGTTCAAGTCGCCGATGGCTCCAAAGCGAATGGCTCAAGTTTGCCACTTTAGATATGGGAAAGCCTGACATATTGGAACAACAGCTGAAAAGCTTTAAGGACAAATACGGCAAATGGGACATCATCATCCATGCAGCAGGAGCCACCAAATGTTTGCACAAAGAAGAATTTGACCAAATAAACTACGGCTGCACCCGCAATCTTGTAGAAGCTTTGATTAAGCTCGACATGGTTCCGGAACAATTCATCTACCTAAGCAGCCTGAGCGTGATGGGACCGATACGCGAGAAGAAGGTACATCCGCACACCGTACAGCTCCCTCTCGATGCCGAACCGGAATGCGATTTTATCAAGAACTACACTGTCAGGAACTCCGTCTATGAAGCCATAAACGAACAGGATGTTCCACAACCCAACACGGCATACGGCGAAAGCAAAATCAAAAGCGAGGAATATCTCAAAAGTCTCGGCAATGATTTTCCTGTGGTCATCTTCCGTCCTACTGGTGTGTATGGTCCGCGCGAACGCGACTACTTCCTTGCAGCAAAAAGCATTGCGTCGCACATCGACTTTTCCGTGGGCTACAAGCCGCAGGAGATTACCTTTGTGTATGTGCGCGACCTCGTGGGCGCAGTATTCGCAGCCATAGACCGAAGAATAAAACACCGTACTTACTTTGTCAGCGACGGATATGTATATACCAGCAGGACCTTCAGCAAACTTGTACAACGTGAACTGAAAATAGGATTTCTCCTTCATATCAAAGCCCCATTGTTCGTTCTACGAGCCGTATCAGCCATTGCCGAAATGTACTCCCGGCTCACCGGCAAAGCTTCCACCCTTAATAACGACAAATACAAAATAATGAAACAGCGCAACTGGAACTGCGAAATATCCCCCATGATACATGAACTCGGATATATTCCGCAATGGAATCTGGAAAGAGGTGTAGAAGAAACAATTAATTGGTACAAGAAAGAAAAATGGATTTAAAAGGATTGATAAAAAATTGCAAGAAAGGACTGTCAGGACTATTCGGTGCAGAATGCGTTTTACTCGCATACATGGGTATCACAGGTATATTAATGATTTTCGTATGGGACTATCTTCATTATCCGGAGACTATGGTTCTGCTCAGAGTAGGCATGGTGGCATACATCTTTATAGCCAAATATGTATATGAGATAATCCCTAACAAATGGGTGACCGCCGCAAGAGTGTTCATGATTATGCTCACACTTATTACATGGTATCCGGAGACTTACGACTTTTGCAGAATATTTCCCTATCTCGACCATATCTTCGCCCAAGCCGACCAAGTGTTGTTCGGATGCCAGCCTTCACTGGAATTTGTGAAAGCTGTGAACTCCACGTTCTGGTATGAAGCGTTCAATCTCGGATATTATTCATACTATTATCTGATGGTAATCATGGTACTGTATTACTTCTTCTTCAAGTTCTCAGACTTTGGGAAAGCCGTCTATATATTCTTCGGCGCATTCTTTACCTATTATCTTATATACGACCTTCTGCCTGTGGCAGGACCGCAGTATTATTTTCAGGCAATAGGTGTCGAAGCCGCTGAAAAGGGAATCTTTGAGAACATGTACCATTATTTCCAGCTGCATTACGACATGCTCCCGACAGAGACACGCGGCATATTCAGCGCACTTGTGAAAAATGCACAGGAAGTGGGCGAATGTCCGACAGCCGCTTTTCCAAGCAGCCATGTGGGAATGAGCACCGTCACCATGCTGCTCATGTACAGAGCCAACCGCACCATCTTTTGGGTGATGTTCCCTCTGTACGTGCTCCTATGCTGCGCTACCGTATATATTCAGGCACATTATTTAGTAGATAGTATAGCAGGTTTCATAACCGCACTCCTGTTCTTCTACATAGGAAACAAGTCATACACACCGCTCAAGAAAAAACTGAATTGGGAGATGTAAGAAAAGTTTGTATTGCATTCTTACTGATTTGTAAGATATAATTCTTTTGTGGGTGCATTCATAGACTCCTCATGCAGCAAATAAGAGGAATCTGTGAATGCACCCACTTAAACAACCGGATACAACCACCCAATTGCTTCAAAACACTCCTCATAACAAAATTTTTTATATATATTTTTTAACAAAATTATTTTCTGACATAATGAAATTAATTTCGGCAGTTTTAATATCAAAATGCAGATTTCATATCAGAATACTTTCTTTTTGATTTTGTTAAATGTTAAAATTCTAAGCCCTCTGGAACGCTCCAAAATGAAGCGTGATGAACTTTTGTCGAAGAATGGGGATTCTACGCGCATTTCGTGAAGCCTCCGATAATTGTGAAATAGTGTTTCATTTTTGAATAGCTCTTTTACATTTATTTATCTTTAGCGAAGAGTTTTTTGAAAAAAACTTATTACTGTCCGCTAAACTTTAGGAGGCAATAGAAAGAAAGGGCCGATTCCATT